>ERZ779637.1036-NODE-1036-length-13289-cov-33.092565_pt1 | contig 13289 bp, 20 predicted proteins | sample MGYA00514196_ERZ779637 | MGnify/ENA primary metagenome ERZ779637 (study PRJEB29562, sample SAMEA4376700) | mouse gut metagenome | isolation source: Cecum | study: EMG produced TPA metagenomics assembly of the A DSS colitis mouse model was used to assess the... | reverse complement strand
GGCCGCTGCGGCGTCCCGATATTGTTCAGTGTGCTTTCCGGGAACATGCTGATTAGAGTACCGCAAGTTCCCTACAAGCACACAAGGCGGGTGAACAATACCAGGCCGCTGCGGCGTCCCGATATTGTTCAGTGTGCTTTCCGGGAACATGCTGATTAAAGTTCCGCAAGTCCCGCTTGTTTTTGGATAGTATAGCAGGCTTAAGTGACAATTTAGTTACAGGCAGCAAAAAATCCCTCCCTGATACCTGCATTATATCAGAGAGGGAAAAACATGTTTGTGCGATTCCTGTGGATAACCTGTATATTTTATTGTGAATTTCTTAAAATTTTCTCAAGATGGGGAAAATTTCCGTCCCGTTCCCCGGACGCAGATTAGCTTTGGGGAAGCCACAGAGTGAAAACAATTTGCTCGTCGGCGCTCTCGGCCTGTATTTTGCCGCCGTGGAGTTCCACGATCTCTTTGGAGATGGCCAGCCCCAGTCCGGCGCCGCCGGTGGAGGAGGAGCGGGAGGAGTCCAGACGGAAAAACTGTTCAAAGATCCGCCCCAGCTTTTCGGGAGGGATGGTCTTGCCATGATTGCTGACCTTCACTTCAATCCAGGGATTTTGCCCCGGCGTAGGTACAGGCTGGGAATTTAATGCCCCCACGCTGTCCGCCGCTGGCGTTTTCATAGACAGGGAGATGGCGCTGTCAGGGTAGCTGTAATTAACGGCGTTGCGGATCAGGTTGTCAAATACCCGCTGCAGCTTGTCCGGGTCACAATTCATCTGCACTTCCGGCTGGATATCCAGCTGCCAGGACAGGCCCTTTTCCGACAATACCGGCAGGAACTCATAGGTGATCTGTTCCAGCATCCTGCTCAGGTTCACCTGCTCCGTCTCCAGCGTCAGAGTGGTCAGATTGAAGCGGGTGATATCAAAAAACTCGCCGATCAGATCTTCCAGACGCAGCGCCTTGTCTAAGGCGATGCCCGTATACCTTTCCCGGAGTTTTGGAGAGATCTGGGGCTCGTCCTGCAGCAGGCTCAAGTATCCGATGACGCTGGTCAGCGGGGTCTTTAAATCATGGGCGAGATAGATGACCAGGTCGTTTTTCCGTTGTTCGGCCTCTCTGGCCATAGCCTCTGCCTGAAGTCCCTGAAGGCGGAACTGGTTCAGCTGTTTTTCTACATCGGTCAGCACATCGGAGAGACGTACCGGTTCTTCACGAGAGGCAATCAATTTTCCGGAAGCGTCTATGATCTCATCCAGATACCGCAGGGGTAGATTTATAAAGTGGTGGGTGATCAAGGTCCAGCCCATCAGAATGATGACTGTCATGATGAGAATCAGATAGTCCTTGACCAACACCAGAACCTTGTACAGAGGTTCATAGTAGTACCAAGTGCGCAGGCTGCACAGGAACCAGCATATGGTGACAAAGACAACCAGCCCTATCACAAAACCGATCATGGATAATACATAGCGCAGCATGATTCGCCGGGAAATCCGGCTTCTCTGTAATATTTGGCTATTCAATGGTATACCCCACCCCCCACACCGTCTTGATATATTTGGGCCGTCTGGCCGGTTCCTTCAGCTTCTCCCGGATCCGGGCGATATGGGCCATGACGGTATTGTTGTTATCCAGATATTTTTCGCCCCACACCGCCTCAAACAGTTCCTCGGAGGAAACTACGCTTCCCTGATGCTCGCAGAGATACCAGAGAATATTGAACTCGATGGGAGTCAGGATAACTTCCTGGCCGTTTATGCTGCAATGGTGGGCATCCTTGTCTATATGAAGCCCACGGATATCTTTCTCCGTCAGTTCCTGCTGGGGCAGAGCCGTATTGTACCTTGTGTAGCGGCGCAGCTGGGTACGTACCCGGGCGGTGAGCTCCAGAGGATTGAAAGGCTTGGTGATATAGTCGTCCGCGCCCAGGGTCAGCCCGGTGATCTTGTCCAGATCCTCTCCCCGAGCCGTCAGCATAATAATGGGAAAAAGGTGTGTCTCCCGGATCTGCTGGCACAGGGCAAATCCATCCATATCCGGCAACATCACATCCAGTATGGCCAGGCTTAAGTCCTCCCGCCTTACGCAGGCCAGCGCCTCCGTGGCCGTGTAACAGGTGAACACCTCATATCCCTCGTTTTTCAGATACACAGTCACCAAATCCGCTATGGCTGCTTCGTCATCCACAATCATGATCTTCTCCTGCATGTTGTCTGACACGCTCCTTTTACAAAAATTTCAGTCCTATTGTAACAACATATACGAAAAAACGCAAGTATTGATAAAAATGATATATTGCCTAAAGGCAGGCCCACAAAATAGAAAAAGGAAAAGCTGGGAACAATGGATGTTGAATGAGTTGATATATGTGTAGAGAGTGGGCGGACTTAGGGCGCAACGGGGAAAGATGTGAAAGTCTATGTAGAGCAGACAAATGGTCTGATTTTACATTTGATTGAAAAGCAATAAAAACAGAATCTGATTTGAGGTATAAAATGCCACCGTTTACAGATAATAGTACTGAAATCTACAGCACAAAGATAAACAAATGGAGGCATTTTTATGAAAGCAACAGGAATTGTGAGGCGTATAGATGACCTTGGAAGAATAGTAATCCCAAAAGAAATCCGCCGCACCTTGCGGATCAGAGAGTCGGATCCCCTGGAGATCTACACGGACCGGGAGGGGCAGGTGATCCTGAAAAAGTATTCCCCCATCGGGGAGATGACCACCTTTGCCAAGCAGTATGCGGAGTCCCTGGCCCAGGTGTCCGGCCACACCGCCCTGATCAGCGACAGGGATCAGTTCATTGCCACCGCCGGAGGCGGCAAGACCTACCTGGGCAAAGAAGTGAGCAAGCAGCTGGAGGAGAAGATGAACGATAGGGAGACGGGAATCTGCTCTCAGGGAGACCGGAACTTTTTAAGGGTCTGCGACGATCTGGAGGTAGAGTATCAGCATATGGCGTTCACGCCGATTATCTGTGAGGGCGATGTGATCGGTTCCGTAATCCTGCTGGAAAACGATTACAAGGGGAAAATGGGAGAGGTGGAGTACAAGCTGATCATGTCGGCGGCGGGCTTTCTGGGCAGGCAGATGGAACAGTAAGACAGAAAAAAGGACGGGTCAACGGAAAATGCTATGCGACGGCTTGCCGACTGCATAGCCATTTTCCGAAAAAAAGATTATACTAATGAAAAGAAAATGATTGCTGCAGTACACAAGGAAGGACTGGGGATAGAAGATAGGAATACGATACCGAGGCCGGAACAGCCGCAGATGCAGCGGGGAAACTGGGTGAGGCAACGTCCTAAGGTCACGGGGATGGTGTGTATAAATTGTCAGCAATAGGAACGGCATTAGTTCGCAGTTCCTATTGCTTTAACACAATGGCGGCATGAAAAGCGAGCATGTCATCGTTGCAGTACATCTGTAAATCACCGTGATATTTGTTGACCGCCTTACGAATGCTTTTTAATCCAAATCCATGTCCATTTTTATTTACGGTTAGCTGCCTGTCCTTACAGAGAAAAGGATTTTTTCGGCACCCACGATGATGCCGGGATCAGTAACGACATTTTTCAAATATACAGTTTCCCGATCTTTTGACCGGGGATAAATTTTTTGTTTGTCCATCATAATTCGTTATCCTCCTTAGAAATCAAGTCAGCCATGCGGATGACAGATAGTTTTGATTTTTTGACATTCACTAAAGTTTCCTGTTTACATTTCGGGCAATACAGTGGAAAATTGATAAGCTCTGTATCTTGACGCAGTTTAAGTCTGGTCTTGTTCCCACATATGGGGCATAGAAGCCATACCATCCGATCCATCATAGACTTTCCCCCTTGTGGCTTGATTGAATGAGCGTTTTGTGTTCCCATTTTCTACTTGTGAAATAGAGTAAACCTACAATAGCAGGTAAGACTGGAGAAAGCGCCTGGCCGTAATAAATCCCGGAAAAGCCCATATTAAGTACAAAGGCCAAGAGCCAGCTCACAGGCAAACGCACAATAACCGCGTCCAGTAAAGCGTTAATCATAGCAACATTTGCCGCACCGACACCAATAGCAAAGGAGTCCAAAGTGTACATAACGGCATAAATCAAACTATTTATACTGCAACAGACACGCAGATAGTAAACTCCATCGTTTACTACTTCCGGGGTGGTACTACCAAAAAGCAAAATCAATGGTTCAGCAAAAAACTGTACGCCAATTACGACAACGAGCGTTACAGCAACATTCATCACTAAACTGATTTTTACCACTTTACGGGCGCGTTCAATTTGTCCAGCTCCCATGCATTGCCCTGCCATCGCTGTAACTGCCTGTCCAATAGCCCAGCAGGGCATACCAGCAAAGGTGTTGATTTGCAAACCTACATTCGATGCAGCAGATACAGCAGTACCAAACTGATTGAGCATCCCTGCCACAAGCAGATAGGCCGTGTTGACTACGACCATTTGGATGGCCGTGGGCAGTCCGACTTTCACGATGGCGGCCAGCTTATCCCATTGAAGCGTAAACTTTCCGCGATTTTCCATAGAGAAAAATATTTTGTGCCGCTTCAAATAGAATAGAGAAATCACAAAGGAAATTCCTTGCGCGGTAATCGTTGCGTAAGCCGCTCCTGCCGTTCCCATTCCTGATGGGCCCACCAAGATAATGTCTAAAACGATATTGATGACGGTAGCAATTCCCACAAAATAGAGGGGAGATTTAGAATCCCCAAGCCCCTTGAGCACAGAGCAGACAGCATTATATCCAAAGACGAACACAGTTCCACAACAAATAATTTTCATATAGTCGCAGGCATCTTGATATGCGTCTGCTGGAACATTTAACATCTTGAATAACGGCTGGCAGGTTGCCAGACTCACAATAGTCACAAGCAGGGAAGATACCAGCGAGAGCAAGGCCAGCATTTGAAAAGACTCCGTCTGTCCCTTTTTATCGTCTGCCCCCTTATATTGAGCAATCAACACGGCTCCGCCCATCGTCATACCAATACAAATTGAATTGATGATATAGCACAATTTAGAAGCATTACCAATGGCCGCAAGACCCGTATCGCCTACAATTTGGCCGACTACAAGCATATCTACTACATTGTAAAATGATTGCAGTGTATTTGCTAAAAGCAACGGGAAAGCGAAAGCGGCCAGTTTTTTCGGCACACTTCCGGTCAACAAACTATGTTCTTCAGTCATATCTATTTCCTCCAAAAAGAAAAAGGGCACACTACATCGTGCGCCCTTTGCATAGTCACTTAACAAAATAAGCATAGCAAAAGGCCACAAACAAAACATTGTCTGTGGCCTAAACAGTCAATTATCTATCGTTGATCTGATAAAAAGGGTATAAAAACCAAAGACAGTCCTATCTCTGCCTTGGCCTTTCCGCTTTATAGATCAACTTTCCGAAAAGGCTCCGCACAATGTTTCGTGGTATAAACTTGTGTGGAGCCGAAGTCAATACAAAATTTTCCGAACAACATCGTACTCACCTCTTGCATAGTTATATCATTCTTATTGTAATCAGTTTTCCCCTTGTTGTCAAGTCAGCAAGGCCATCTTAGATTGCAGGTTAGATGAAAATAATTAGTCAGTGGTATGAAATACACAATCGTTCAAATTATAACACCTGAAATGTAAAATTACATTAGGTGATATTATGAAGATTGAGAGAGATAATCGACGATTTGATTTTCACGATATAGGGCTCGCCATCAAGCGGGCGCGGGAGGCCAGCGGGATGACGCAGGAGCAACTGGCCTATATTGTTGACCGGGCTCCGCGCACCATCATGTATAACGAGAATGACGGCCAGCACCCGCCGCTGTTTTTTCAGCGCGTCTATTTTGGGGAGCTTTTCACCGCCTAACAATTCATTCATAGCGGCCCGGGCCGCCCGGTAGGTGGCAAGCTCCGCCTCGTGCTCGGCCAGATACTTTTTCGAGTACCGGGCCGCCTTGTAGTGTACCCTCAAACAGACAGGAGGAATATGAAGAATTCAGCCATAAAGTGAAACAGGCTTACGATGATTCAAAACGGAGGTATGGTGCCGTCAAAATATGCCGTACCCTCAATGACAATGGGACACCCTGCGGCGTAAAGCGTGTCCAGAGGCATATGGCAGAACAAGGGCTGAGGTTCAGCGATGACAAAGGAGTCAATGCCGTCGTTCTTGTCAAGGGAGTTAAAGGATTTCTTATACTGCTTTACCTCATTGGGGTTGAGGCAGTAGGCCTTTGTAGAAAAAGGTGCCAGCTTTTCGGAGGTGGACAGGTAGTTGGCGATATGGACGCCGTAAAAACCAGTGGATTCCAGCCCAATGATGACAGCCCGGAACTCATGGTGCTGTGAAAGCACCTGGGCAACCATCTCCTCCATCTGCTCCGCGCCGCCCTGGGCATTAGCCACGGGGACCATCCTGATCAGGAAGTCCTGGTCAAAGTTGAGGGCAGAGATGACGTTGGTGCGGGAACCGATGTTGATTCCCACAAAATATGCTTCTGTGCAAGTCAGAGGCGATTTCCCCTTTCTCCCATACGGGGCGGCGCATGGTTTCAGCTTTTATTTTTTTCTGTTATAACCTATCATGCTTACTACCATTGAAACTATAAAGAGGACAATTACTGCAAGCCCTGCCACAACAGCATAAGAGAGTATGGAACTTGTCATAGCAGAAAATCCAGCCCCGTCTTCAAAATACTTAACAAAATAGAACATGGGAATAACTGTAATAAGCCCCATTGTCTGCGCAGAACGGAAACCAAACCAATAGGTTAATGGCAGACAGATTCCAGTCCATAATAACGGAACAATCAGAGATGCAGCAACAGACACTCCCCAAACAGTAACATTGAAACTCTGAAAAGCAATACTGGGTAAAAGATTAAATATAATGCTTCCCACAATGCTGACTGCTAATGTGCAAATAACAGAAATATATTTGCATGTTACTACTGAAACCGCATTTACAGGCATTGCTAACTGATATTTTTTCCAACTTGCCTTTTCATCGCTTGCAAAACTCATTATATTCTGCATACCTATTGTCATGGCAAGCATTACAGACGCGAACAGCCCCGCATAAACTCCGGTATTGACCATGAGCAATATAATTGCGCCAACTGCTATCAGAATCAGCTTTTTGTCAATACTCTTAAAGAAGATTATAATATCTTTGTAAACCAAACCTTTCATACTGCACCTCCTTTGATGTAAAAAAGCATAATATCTTCCAGTGTTGCATTATCAACCACAATATCTTTGTATTTGCGCTTTATCGCTTCTTTGTCACGGACAAGGCACTCCACGCTGACATTTGTAATCCTGTGAATAATATAATCATTCGGGGAAATGGAAGCAAACTTTTCCCTCCCGCACTTCACTATCCCAAAATGATAAACAAGGTCGTCTTTTTGTTCCTCAAAAATAATTTTGCCTTGATGAATCAAGATTACATAATCCGCAATCTTTTGTATGTCCGACGTGATGTGAGAGGAAAAGAAAATAGAACATTCCTCGTCTTGTATAAATTCTAAAAATAAATCTAACATTTCATCACGCACAACCGGGTCAAGTCCCGTAGTCGCTTCATCTAAAATCAACAACTTCGGTTTATGTGCCATAGCGCAGATAATGGATAGCTTCATTTTCATGCCCTTTGAAAAAGAGCCTATTTGTTTTCTTTCGGGGATTTTGAATTTTTTTAGGTACTGTCTGTAAAGGCTGCTATCCCATGACTTATATACGCCGGACAGTATTTTTTCAATGTCTGACACATTAAATACATCATGGAAATTGCACTCGTCAAAGACAACGCCTATATCTTCCTTGACAGAAGAACTTGTATGTTCCCTACCCAAAATCTGTATTTGCCCATTATCCTTTTTTAATTCATCAAGTATTAGGTTAATGGTCGTACTCTTGCCTGCCCCGTTTTCGCCAATAAAGCCGACAATCCTGCCTTTCGGAACTTGAAATGAAACATGGTCTAACAAAAATTCGTCAAACTGTTTGCATAAATCCCGTACTAAAATGTTGTTTTTTTCCATGTCCTCGCCTCCTGTTTATTCTTCGTAAAACAACTTTAAAATATTTGTCATTTGTTCATAGCTGATTCCATGTGCTCTGCCGATTTCCGCAACCTTTTGTAACAATTCCTCTGCTACACGCAACTGTTCTTCTTGGATAAACTCCTTGTTTTGGGCTGCAACAAAACTCCCTTTTCCAGATACAGTTTCTATGAATCCGTCACGGGTCAAATCTTCATAAGCCCTTTGAACAGTAATAACGCTGATATGCAAGTCTTTTGCTAATACCCTCATGGACGGTAACGCTTCACCAGCAGATAAAGTTCCGTTCATAATCAGATTTTTGACCTGCATACATATTTGCTCATAAATAGGCTTATCACTGCTGTTGCTTATGATTATTTCCATTTATTCACTCCTCTCTATGCGTATTGTCTGTAATATGTGTACATATTCGATAAGCACAGTATATGCGCTTTTGATGTCATTGTCAATACTCTTTTTATGAAAAGGTGGAGAGTGAGTGAAATTCCGCAGTAGTCGGCATTGTGGTAAAATCCAAAAGTTTAGATTTTACCATAATGCTTGTCTTTTGGTCTTTGGTTTCTTTGGCTCGGAATAGTGCGGTGCTGGCGGTCTATCTCTTGTTTTCGGTTGCTTGCTTCTTTACCGTACATGAGCATTGGAACCGGGGTTGTCCGAGCCGTAGCCCTCCAGCAGATTGACAACGCCCCAAACGCCGAGGCCCGCGCCCAGCGCGATAACAAGGGTCTGCAAAGTGGTGATAGCGGATGCGAAGAATGCCATATAGTCCTCCATTTCTCCGGGATATTCCCGGGCACAAGAAAAGCCGCCCGGTGTAGGCGGCAGGCTACTCTTTGGGACAAAATGTCCCAAAGCTATACAAAAGCGTCCGGGTCGTCCAAATCGTCATAGTTGAGGATGTCCTCGTCCTCGTCTATGGGCGTTTCGTCCGGCACGTCCGCCTCGTACACGGTGTACTGCTCGTTGGGATTGAGCTTTTTTATACGGCGGCAGATAAGCCGCTCCAGCGAAAAGGCGTTTTTCTTCTTGTCCGCCTCCGCCGTGTATCGGTAGTTGGGGTGCTGTTTCAAATCGTACTTTTTGGAATAGAACGGCGGCAGGCCCCGCAGTTGCAGGATGCACCTGTCGCCGGGCATGGTGGCAAGCTCGGCGGGGGTCATAAGCTCCCGGCCCAGCCGTTGCGTGTTCTGGTTGTAGCTTCTGTTGTAAACAGGGCGTTAATCGCCCTGTGGTGTTGGTCTGAATGTTGTCGCTCATGTTCCTCCTTTTGGGCGCAAAAAAGGCGCATGGTTTACAATTTACTGTTCCATGCGCCTTTACGCTGTTTTACTGATATTAAATTGATTCTCCAATTATGCTAACTGCATTGATTGGCTTTCTAACTCTTTAACTATATCAAGGGATAATTCCGTAGCTTCTGCTATTTCCTCTAAAGTCATTTTACCTAACTTTATTAAATGAACCGCCGTTCTTTTTGCTTTATTTTGTTCCGCCTCATTCCTCATATCTTCCATAATTTTGCACATAGCCGCAACTCCTTTCTCGTCTTGCTTAAAATATCGTGCTTTTTTAGCAAGCGTTTCATAATTCATATCATCGGGATTAGTGCATGAAAAATCGTGCATCAGCTTTCCAATCTCATCGTTGCCCCTATATTTCCCATTAACATATATGATATGCGAACCATCGCCAAACAATACCTTGTTTTCCCCGATAGTAACATATCTTTCTACCGGATATATCGGCTGGTTTCCTTTCATTACATCATTTTCTGTTATGAAAATAACATAGCTGTCGGGAATATCCTCCGTATCATCACCAGCATTTAATATGTGTGCATCCAACAAGCTGCTGTTATGCCTTGCCCTCTTTGCGCCTGCTCCTGCATCTTTCCTTTGAATTTCAACATCAAATTCCTTATCGGTGCTGTCAATCGCATGAACATCTAAAACAGCCGAACGTCCTTGCAAATTCTTCAATGGTTCTTGCGTCCTGACCGATTTAACTTTTATATCCTCCCGCCCTAAAACAATTCGTAGTATCAATTCCACACCTTCAAAATTATCTGCAAGACAGACGGACATGAAATCATCATCCATATATCGGAGTGATTTCAGACGTTCTAAATCCTGTTGATGTGTCTGCTCCGTTGTATTCAAAAATATCACCTTCTTCCACTGTTTTTATTATACATCAGACAATACCTTTTGAAAACTGAATTTCTCGTAAATTTTTTCTCAAGTTTCTATACGCTTTTGACGCTGTGTTACTTATTCTGTTGTGATTGGGGTAATGGTTATTTAGGCAAATAAGAATTTAACACTGTTTGTTATACTCAAGTTCAGTGGGAAGATTTTTCCAAAGTTCTGTCCTCGTTTTGTTTGTTTTCAATTTCTTCAATACATCTATATCAGGATTAGGATATACTATAAAACAGTCAACTTCTCCCATTTCTGAACGTATCGGAAATGAAAGCTGTTCGGTGTCTGTTGAAAATTGTGCATTAACACCAGTTTTATTTCCTCTTGCATCAAGCCTAATCCATTTTTTATAATCCTTGATGTATACGCCATTTAGTCCATGATAGATTAGTACAGGAGCAGTTTCATCATCTAAAATTAACTTTTGATAACAAAAGCCTGTTGGAATAGCTTTATAGCGTAATAGTGCTGCTAGCAAGTGAGATTTAGCAAAGCAAATCCCATGACCTGCTTTTAACACTTCCGAAGCTGTACAGGTAATTTTATCTGCGTTTATATCTGCTGAATGCGAAAAATTATCTCTAACAAATTCATAGGTTTTTTAATGAAATCAATCTCACTATCTGCCTTTTTGAATCACCGCGCCGGGGGCCCCAGCCGGGGCATCCTGGGCGGGTGGTTCGCCGCCAGTCTGCTCGGGGGCGTTCTCCGGGGCCGGGGGCTCCGGCGCGGGTGTTTCCGGGGCAGGAGCATCCGCCGGGCCAGTATCGAACAAGCTGGGCTGGGGATTTTCCTCCGGGCTCACGTTCAATTTTTCGTCTGCCATTCGTTACCTCCTTTTTTAATTTCGTGAATGTTGCACAAATCTTGCGCTAAAAGTTTGTTACTATTTTTTCGCCTCCCTCCCGGCTATCCACGCAAAAAAGCCGCCCGTTTTTTCATGCCGGACGGCTTTCTGCGTAATGTGATAGCTCAAATAATATTTTTTTGTGGTTGCTGGCTCCGAAAAGCCTTGATATTACAGTGTTCCTATTAAAACTCATTTATTAGGAAAAGAGTACTCTTTTCCGTAAATCTGCCCGCCCATATAGCTTGCCGGACTGATTTGCTTGCTGGTAAGTATCCCAAACCCTCTTGATAGTTTTTTCACTACCTACAATACCGTACAAAGCAATTTTAACGAAGCACCGATTGGGCTGGAATGGGAAACAGAGGGGTATCGGTATACTGAAAAAATCATGTTGAGCAGTATGTATTACGGCTCCTGCGCATTGCTGGTATTCTTATGCTGTTATATCGGGCTGGTGTTTCTGCTGATATGCGCCGCGCTGCTGTCCTTAAAACAGTTGACAGAAACCGCAGATAATATTTATCGATATGGGTTATTACAAAAGCTGGGAACGGATAGCCGGTTACTTTTCGGAGCTTTATTCAAGCAGATAGCAATATTCTTTGCCTCGCCGCTTTTACTTGCAGGAATGTTTTCAGCCTTTGGAATTGGAAAAATCACAGCGATTGTAGAAGAATTTCTAAATATGCACATATCTACAAATATTGGTGTTACTGTTTTGATGTTCTTGATTGTGTATGGTGGATATTTCATTGCCACTTACCTGTCATGTAAACATATGGTTATGGAAAAACAAATTGAAGAATTGGAGGTTTAGGTTATGCCGGAAAATGTAAATTGGAGTGCTGTTTGGCAAAGTGTTATTGACACATGGCTTCCTTTATTTGGAGGGATTGCGTTAATTGTAGTTGCGGTCATTGTCATTCACATTATCAGAAAACGAAAAAATAATAAAACTTAATAAGGGAGGTGGTTTTGACGGCGGAGCAGGAGAATACTGCTCTTGCCAATGGGGAAATCTCGCAGGAGCAGTACGATGCGCTGTAGCGCCGACAGTAGTCTGTCAGCGTTACAGCCCTTTTTAGCCGCTCAAATCAGCCATTGGCCAACGCACACAATTCGGCCAGCATCTTGGGAAGTTCCGCGTCCATATTTTCGTTGGAGAATTGGCAGGTTCCCACAGCCTTGTGGCCGCCGCCGTTGTACTTCAGCATCAGGCTGCCTACATTGACATCGCTGGTGCGGTTCAATATGCTGTAGCCCACGGCAGCGGAACAGCCCTGGCCGCCCCGGCCGCTGACGATCCAGGCGGAGATATTCTGCTCGGGATACATGCTGTAGATCATAAAGCGGTTGCCGGTGTAGATGGGATCCACGCCCCGCAGGTCGGTGATGATCACATTGCCTTCCAGGCGGGTATATTTGGTAACCATCTCTTTGAATTTCTCCGTCTGCTCATTGTACACTTCGATGCGCTCCTGCACATCCGGCAGCGCCAGGATTTCATCGGTGGTCATGGTGCGGCAGGCATCCATCAGTTTTTCCATCAACTGATAGTTGGAGATTGTAAACTGTCTGAAACGGCCCAGTCCGGTGCGGGGGTCCATCAGAAAGCCCACCAGTATCCAGCCCTGAGGATGCATCACCTCGTCAATGGTCAGATGGCCGGAATCCACCTTGTCCACAGCCTCCATCATATCGTCAAACTGGGGAAAGCGCTCCCTGCCGCCGTAGTACTCATAGATGATTCGGGCGCAGGAGGGAGTGATACGGCTCTCGCCCTTATATTTTCCCTCCAACTCATTTCTCTCATGCTCGCTGGAGTGATGATCAAACCACAGACCGCATCCCTCTACAAAAGGAACGTTGGCCAGGCAGTCGTTCTCGTTTACTTCCACCAGGCCATCCTGCAGGTCCTTGGGATGGGCAAATTTCCAGCTGTCAATAATACCGGCTTCCTTCAGCAGAGCGCCGCAGGCCAGCCCGTCAAAATCAGAACGTGTAATCAATCTCATAAGTATATTGTTCCTTTCTTATTTTAGTTCCGCATATTCCCTGCAGGCGCCCCCCTTGTGATGAATATCAGGCCGCAAAAGGTGTCCCGATATCCATCAGAGCGCTTTCCGGGAATATGCTGATTGAAGATCCTGAAT
>ERZ779637.1035-NODE-1035-length-13296-cov-9.002190_pt1 | contig 13296 bp, 9 predicted proteins | sample MGYA00514196_ERZ779637 | MGnify/ENA primary metagenome ERZ779637 (study PRJEB29562, sample SAMEA4376700) | mouse gut metagenome | isolation source: Cecum | study: EMG produced TPA metagenomics assembly of the A DSS colitis mouse model was used to assess the... | reverse complement strand
GGCGGTAGATTTGATTACGGTCAGAGGTATGCGTTTATTGGAACAGGCGGATGTTATTATTTATGCCGGTTCTCTGGTAAATCCGGAATTGCTTGTGTATGCAAAGAATGATTGCGAGATGTATAACAGCGCAAAACTGACACTGGAGGAAGTAGTCCGAATCATGGATGAAGCGGAGAAGGAAGGGAAGCTGACCATTCGCCTTCACACAGGGGATCCCAGTATTTATGGGGCAGTCAGGGAGCAGATGGATGAACTGGACAGACTGGGCATTTCTTATGAGAGCTGTCCGGGGGTAAGCGCCTGCTTTGGGGCGGCGTCATCCTTAAATCTGGAATATACCCTGCCGGGAATTTCACAGTCTCTGATCATCACAAGAATGGAAGGCAGGACGGGAGTGCCGGAGAAAGAAAGTATTGAAAGCATGGCAGCGCATCAGGCATCTATGGCAATCTATCTAAGCGCGGGAATGATTCAGGAATTGTGCAGGCGGCTTGTTTTGGGAGGATATAAAAAGACCACGCCGGCAGCCCTTGTCTATAAGGCAACGTGGGACGAGGAAGAGGCATATATCGGTACAATTGATACCCTGTATGATATATCTGTGGAGCATGGCATTACAAAAACAGCGTTAATTTTGGTGGGAGATGCGATTGCCCACCAGCATTATCAAAAATCAAGACTGTATGCTGCTGACTTTTCAACAGGATTCCGCGAAAAAAACAGTGATGTTCCTGAAAAGCCGCTTTGAAAGGATAAGTCATGAGATTAAGTATTATCAGTTTTACGGAAAATGGAAAAAGGCTTTCGGAACGTATTGCGGATCTGTTGAAAGAAGATAAAACAGAAGCACATTTATTTACGAGATGTGAGGCATGTAGAAAGAATAGTGCTGTTTCTCCAGTTTTGTTTGTGGAAAAATCGGTAGGAGACTGGGCAAAAGAACAAATGCAGGAGAAAAATGCACTGCTGTTTATCGGCGCCTGTGGAATTGCGGTCAGGGCAATCGCCCCTTCCCTTACGGATAAGCTGCATGATGTTCCTGTGTTGGTAATGGACGAGAGGGGCAGATATGTGATTCCGCTCATCTCCGGTCATGTGGGCGGCGCAAATGAACTGGCATATGATCTTGCCGGAAAAACAGGAGCGGAGCCGGTAATCACTACAGCAACAGATATCAATAAAAAGTTTGCGGTGGATTTGTTTGCCAAAAGAAACAATTTCTTTATTGAGAATAAGGAAGGAATTGTGAAAGTATCGTCAAAAGTGCTGGCGGGGGAAGCAATAAATATCTCCATAGAGCCAGGACACGGAGATGGGAAAAGCTGTCTTCACCCAGACGTCCGCCTCGCAGTTTATCCGCCGGAAGGATTTGTTGATGTTTTGATTACTTCAAAAGAAGGTAAATTTGATGCAGCTCTTGTGCTCAGGCCCAGGGAGTATGTGATAGGGCTGGGCTGTAAAAAGGGAAAGGGTATAGAGGAAATTAATGCTTTTGTTACAAAGAAAATGGAAGAATTGGGTATCACTGCCGCCCGGGTTTATGCAGTTGCTTCCATTTCATTAAAAAGCGGGGAACAGGGAATCGTTTGCTGGTGCGATAAGGAGGGGCTTCCCTTTCTGACTTATACCGCAGAAGAATTGCAGGAGGTAAAAGGAAACTTTACAGGTTCTTCTTTTGTCAGGGAAAAGACAGGGATCGATAATGTGTGTGAAAGAGCGGCGTTGAAAGCCTGTGGGGGCAAAGGGAAACTCATCACTCCAAAGTACGCGGAAAATGGAATGACCATTGCGGTGGCAAAAAGAGAGTGGGAGGTGCGTTTCGATGAAGAATGAAATCTATATTGTAGGAATGGGGCCGGGTAGGGAAGAAATGATGACAGGGGAGGCAGTCTATGCGCTTGAACAGGCAGATGTCATTGTCGGCTATACTACCTATCTGAAGCTGCTTGGACAGCGTTTTCAGGGGAAAGAACTGTTATCTACCCCTATGCGTCAGGAAAAGGAGCGGTGCAGGCTGTGTTTTGAGGAAGCGGAAAAAGGGAAAAAAGCAGCGCTTGTCTGCAGCGGAGACGCAGGGATTTATGGACTGGCATCGTTGATGTACGAGATTGGAAGAGAATATCCGGAAACAGAACTTTTCGTTATTGCAGGAATTACGGCGGCAAGCAGCGGTGCAGCAGTCCTGGGAGCGCCTCTTAATCATGATTTTTGTGTGGTCAGCTTAAGCGATTTGCTGACACCATGGGAGAAGATTGAAAAAAGGCTTGAAGCAGCCGCAGCAGGTGATTTTGTCATTGTGCTTTATAACCCCTCCAGCCATAAAAGAAAAGATTATCTGATGCGGGCCTGTGATATCCTGCTTCGCCGCATAGAGGAGGAACGTATCTGCGGTTATGTTGAGAATATTGGAAGAGAAGGGACGAGGGCAGATATCTGTACCTTAAAGCAGTTAAAAGAGAGGGAAGTAAATATGTTTACCACGGTATTTATTGGAAGTTCCGGCTCGGAGAACATAAATGGGAAATTTGTCACAAGGAGAGGCTATAAGATTGAAAAAAATACTGATATTTGCGGGAACAACTGAAGGGAGAAGATTATCAGAATGCCTTGTGGAGGCAGGGATAAGCCATACGCTCTGTGTGGCAACAGAATATGGGGAGCATGTATTGAACCCAAATCCCCTTGTAACAGTGCAGCAAGGGAGAATGGCACAGGAAGAAATCAGGGAATTTCTTTTCAAAGAGAACTATGAGGCGGTAATAGATGCAACACACCCTTATGCTGAGATTGTTACCCGGAATATCAAAGAGGCTGTAAAAGAGCTTAAGGATATGGGAAAAACAATATCTTATCTGCGGCTGAAAAGAGAGGAAGAGAAAATGCCGGAGGGCGGCGACCTGACCTTTTTTGAGACAAGCAGGGACTGCGCAATGGCGCTGAAAGATACGGAGGGAAATATTCTTCTTACTACAGGAAGCAAGGAACTGTCAGATTTTTGTGTGTTTGAGGAAATAAAAAACAGGCTTTACGTCAGGGTGCTTCCCAGCATGGAGAGCCTTTCTGCGTGCATGGAGCAGGGAATATGCGGAAAACAGATTATTGCTATGCAAGGACCATTTTCAGCATTGATGAATGAGGCAATGATCCATCAATACCATATTTCTTATCTGGTCACAAAAGAAAGCGGAGTGTCCGGCGGATACGGGGAAAAGCTGGAAGCAGCCAGGAGAGCAGGAATACAGGTATTTGTGATAGGACGTCCAGAAGGAGAAGAAGGGTATTCTTTCTTTGAGGTTGGAAGAGAACTGGAAAAAATCTGCGGACAAAGGATTCCTTTCAGGGGGCAGATGCGGATTATTCTTGCCGGTATAGGCATGGGCAGTGAAAGCGGAGTGACAGGAGAAGTCCGTGAGGCAATAAAGGGAGCTGATATTCTGTTAGGTGCGGAAAGAATGCTGTCACGTTATCAGCCAAAGATTGAAAAACATCCTTTTTATCAGGCTGAGCAGATTATTCCATATCTGGAAGGACTACAGAGGGAAACAGTTCTCTCAGAAAATAGAAATATTGTGATTCTTATGTCCGGCGACAGTGGTTTTTATAGTGGGTGCAGGCGGCTGTATGAGGCACTGGACAGGGAAATCAGGGACGGAAGGCTTAGGGCTTTTCTGCATATTATGCCGGGGGTTTCTTCGGTATCTTATCTGGCTGCTTGTATTGGGGAAAGCTATCATGATGCGTCCGTTTACAGTATGCACGGAAAGGAGCTGTGTAATCTGGAACGGAAGATCAAAAACAGCCCGAAAACTTTTCTGCTGACTTCCGGAGTGAAAGATGTGAACCGGCTGGGGAAACTGCTTATGGAAGCAGAACTGACAGAATGTGAGGTCATAACCGGATATCAGTTGTCTTATGAAGCGCAGCGGATTGAAAGGCACACACCGTCTGAATGCAGCAAGCTGAGGGAAGAGGGGCTGTATACGTGTTTTGTGAAAAATCCCTGTGCAGAAAAAAGGAGGCTTACGCATGGGATTATGGATGAAGCGTTTATCAGAGATAATGTCCCTATGACGAAAGAGGAGGTAAGGGAAGTTGCCATCTGTAAACTGCGGCTTTTGGAAAATGCAGTGGTTTATGATATTGGTAGCGGCACCGGTTCGGTTGCGGTGGAGATCGCGGGGCTTTCTGATGAGATACAGGTATATGCCCTGGAGAAAAAGCGGGAAGCGGTTTCCCTGATCGAAAAAAACAAAGTGAAACATGGGCTGCAGAACATAACAGTAATCGAAGGGACAGCACCGGAAGGTCTTGTGGGACTTCCGGCAGCGACACATGCGTTTATAGGAGGAAGCGGAGGAAGAATGAAAGAAATACTGCAATCATTATATCGGCTTAATCCGTGGATGCGTATTGTGATAAGCGCAGTCAGCCTGGAAACAATCTGTGAAATATGGGAAGTGCTGTCAAGCTTTCCGGTAAAGGGAGAAGAAATTGTGCAGTTACAGGTAAGCCGGGCAAGAGAGGTAGGAAATTATCATTTAATGCAGGCGGAAAATCCTATCTGGCTCTGTTCCTTTGGCTTTGGCGGAGGTGCATCATGCAATTAAGGAGAGCCATGATTGCCGCACCAAAGAGTGGAAGCGGAAAAACGATGATTACCTGTGCCCTGTTACAGGCCTTAAAGAACAGGGGAGAAAAAGTGCTTTCTTATAAATGCGGCCCGGATTATATTGATCCTATGTTCCATGAAAAAGCGTTGGGTGTACCAGCAGGAAATCTGGATACATTTTTTACAGGGGAAGAAGAAACCAAAGGGATTTTGGCAGGCAGCGCAAAAGAAGAAAATATTGCAGTCTTGGAAGGAGTTATGGGACTGTTTGATGGATTGGGTGGAAGCCGGGAAGAGGGTTCCTCCTATCATCTGGCAAAAGTGACGAAAACACCCATTGTACTTGTGACAGATGTGAAAGGAATGGGAGTCCGGTCTATGATTCCTCTGCTTGCCGGATTTTTACTTTATGATAAGGAGCGGCTGATCAAAGGGGTACTATTGAACAGGATATCAGAAAGGTATTATAAGACGGTAAAACCGCTGATAGAAGAGGAATTACAGATTCCTGTTTTAGGCTTTATTCCGGAAGCAAAGGATTTATGTATTGAGAGCCGACATTTGGGACTGGTCATGCCGCAGGAACTTAACGGGATAAAGGAAAAACTGCAAAAGATGGCTGAAAGACTGGAAAATACAGTCTCTGTTTCCACAATCATGGAAATAGCGGAAAGCGCGGAAGAATTAGACATTGACAAAGAGCATACGGAAGATATTTATCTTCCGGAAGAAATAGCCCTTCCAAAAGATAAGCCTGTAATTGCAGTAGCAAAAGATGAGGCATTTTGTTTTTATTACAGAGAAAATCTCTTGCTGCTTGAGAAAAGCGGAGCAGAAATAAAATATTTTTCTCCCATTTGGGATCAGGAATTGCCGCAAGAATGCCATGGTATTTTACTTGGAGGCGGTTATCCGGAACTGTATGCAGAAAAACTGAGTTTAAATCATAGTATGCACAAGGCAATTCGGCAGGCAGTGGAAAAGGGAATGCCCATAGTGGCAGAGTGTGGTGGTTTTATGTATCTGCATTCTTCCCTGACAGGTAAAGATGGAATAAGTTATGCCATGGCAGGGGTAATACCGGGAAAGTGTGTTTACACGGACAGACTGGTACGCTTTGGCTATATTGAAATACAGGAAGAGGTAAGCTTTTTTCTGTCAAAGGGGAAAAGAATCAAAGGCCACGAGTTTCACTATTTTGACAGTACGGATAATGGAAATGGGGCAGTGGCTGTAAAACCGGTAACGGGCAAGAGTTATTCCTGTATTATGGCAGGAGAAAATTACTGGATAGGTTTTCCGCATTTGTATTATCCATCCAATCCGGAATTTGCCTGGTCATTTGTTGAAAAAGCATCATGGTATAAAAGAACAATGGAAGCAGGATATAAATGATTTGCTTTTTGTAAATATCAGTACTATGTAGTATCTATTGCATAGACATATCAGAGTAGATTAATCATTAGAAAATGTGATTACTGACCTGGGCGTTTAAAGATTCACTTTGATGCAATGAATGAAGTCGCATACAGACAGCACAGATTGGAAGATAAATAAGTCATAGTTTGATGAGGAGGCGTTTATTGGAAGACACCAATAGACGCCTTTGTTGTATATAGAAGTAAAAATCGTTCGACATAATTAGGGAAACGTCTGCGGAAATAAGCAAATAATGTTGACAAAGGGCGGATGGTGTAAGCGAAAAAGAGCGGAAACAGTTGAAAGGCTTGAACTGTCCCGTTTACGAAAAAAAGGACACAACCAGTCCCTTTTCAAATAACAATTACAACTTTATAATGGACACACCAGTCAGGAGGGACAGGATGATAAGTATGGAAGGTACAAATTTGGGGATTACAGTTAAAAAGCTGCGTGAAACAAAGGGTATGAGCAGGATGGAACTGTCAGAGGCAGTTGGCATAAGTGAATCCCATCTGAAAAAGATTGAGGCCGGGAACCGGCAGCCCGGAATCCAGACATACCGGAAGATGATAGCAGCGCTGGAGGCGGATATTGTCATAAGGGATATGACAGGAACCGTAAAGGGGGACTGCACAGCAAGGGCACAGAAGGTATTTCTGGAAAGCACAGAGTCGCAGGCGGTGTTTTTGGTGCAGGTTCTGGAGTACATGGCACAGAACATAAAAGCGATAAAATAGGGGGAAACCGGCTGTTGCCGGTCTGCCCGAATATATTCTTTTCATAGAGTGGCTTTGGGCAGGTCTGTAACCGCAGGCTGAAAATTTACCATGAAGATAAATTCTATAGACATATAGGCAGACAGCGGACCTTGACAATAAATGTTCTGGCAGTTTTATACCTGCCGGAACGGAATATCAGTATGTAAGGACACAAAACATCCGGGACATTGGAAGATGATGAGGGGAGAGCTTCGCGGAGAAATATTTGCCTGCTTAAGAGTATGTGGCAGGACTTTGATGCAGGTGGAACGAGGGATCGTAATAGAAGAAGAAAAAATATGAGCGGCATTCCCGGCATGGGGCAGCGCTGGCAGGCTGTCTTGAAATCCGGGTGATAATGATACCTCTGCCGGAGAACACGGCAGCCGGAGCGGCGTCCGGGGATAGCTGTGGCGTGAAAGGGGGCTGCAGGGTATTCAGGCAGCCATGCCGGGCGGTCCTGCATATTCCGTCCCACACCGGGGGAGAGAAAATGAAAAACCATGGCAGGGGATGTGCTGTATGTATATGCAGCATGGTTTCCTGTATGGCGTGTGGGAATTACTTTGCGGATAAAGTAAGATTTTAGAGAAAAGGTAAGGTGCATACATATTTTTACGGTACCGGATTGCAGAGGTATCAGGCATCAGGGCAGGGAAACACCAGATAAAAGGATATATCAGACAGGACAAAATACATTGTGTCAGATAAGATACAGCATCAGTGGCTGGATTCTATTAACATAAGGATAGTCCGCAAAGCGTGCTATCTGTTGTTTAACATAAGGACAGCCCGCGAAGCGTGGTGTCCGTTGTTTTTTATCGGGAGGTGTCTGCATGACTGCGGAGGAGCACAGGAAATTTTTGGGACAGGATTTTGACGACGTAAAGATAGAGGAGTTAAAGGACATAAGCAAAATAAGGATCGACCGGGGAAAGACGGTGGAGGAAAAAAAGAAACAGTACCTTGGGAAAGTCGGCAACCCCTACCTTGTAAAGGTTGGCTCTACGATGGTCAGGATACGGTTTGCAAATAACGGGGTGAGCTTCGAGGATGCCTTTGAGGGGCTGCTCCTAATGGGATGACGGAAGATGAATATAGAAGTTGATGGAATTTTGTAAAAAGCAGTGGAAAAATGCAGCAGTTTATGGTAAGATTTAATCTGAGGAAAGGCAGAGGGGTGTCCCGCGGGAAGGGCGCACCCATATCAGCATCAAATCTAATATATGTTTACTGGCGTTTGTCCTGCTTAACAGTTTAAGGTTTAAGGAGGATTACGCATATGGGTAAGACAGTAGACAGAATCTACCATGCAGCCATCTATGTAAGGCTTTCCAAGGAAGATGGCGATGTTGCCGGCACAGCAAAGGCGGAGAGCAACAGCATTTCCAACCAGAAGGATCTCATCAGGGATTTCCTGAAAGACAAAGATGACATTATAGTGGTTTCCGAGCGTGTGGACGACGGTTACAGCGGCTCTAATTTTGAGCGTCCCGGTTTTCAGATGATGATGGAGGACATCAGAAGGGGAGCGGTTGACTGTGTGGTCGTAAAAGACCTGTCACGTTTCGGGAGGGAGTATATTGATTCCGGGAAGTATATCGAAAGGCTGTTCCCGGCCCTTGGCGTGCGCTTTATTGCGGTCAATGACCATATTGACAGTAAGGAAGAAAGCGGGAGGGATGACATTGTCGTCCCATTCAAAAACCTGATGAATGACGCCTACTGCCGGGACATTTCCATAAAAATACGCAGCCATCTGGAAGTGAAGCGGAAAAATGGCGAATACACAGGCGCATTTACACCCTATGGCTACAAAAAGGATGAAAATGACCGGAACAGGCTGGTTCCTGATTTATATGCAGCGGGTGTGGTAAAGGATATATTCCGCATGAAGCTGCAGGGAATGAGCCAGGCTGCCATCGCGGAGCGCCTGAACGGGAAGGGCATATTGTCACCAATGGAATACAAGCACAGCCTCGGCATCCGTATCCAGGACAATTTTAAGACGCATGAGCAGGCAGAGTGGAGTTCCATGTCTGTCCGCAGGATACTTGAAAATGAGGTCTATGTTGGGACACTGGTGCAGGGCAGGTATTCCACGCCAAACCATAAGATCAAGAAGATTGTGGATAAGCCCAAAGAGGAATGGATCAGGATAGAGGACAGCCATGAGCCTATCGTAAGTAAAAGGGAATTTGCCATTGTCCAGAGGCTCCTCGGGATGGACACAAGGACATCGCCGAATGAGGATGAAGTCTATGTACTGTCGGGACTGGCAGTGTGTGCAGGCTGCGGTGCAGCCATGATCAAACGGAATGTCCCAGCAGGCGGGAAGGTTTATTCCTATTATATCTGCTCCAAAAATGCGGCGACAAAGGGGTGCGGGACACACCGAATCCCGAAGGAAAAGCTGGAAAGCCTTGTTTTTGAGGTGCTTAAGGCGCATATTGCAAACGTCCTTGATACCGGGAGAATCCTTGAATATATTGACACAGTGCCATTTCAGGAACTGGAGATAAAGGAACTGGAAAGGCAGAAGGAAGCAAAAGAACAGGAGATACAGCGGTGCCAGGAACTCCGGGATATGCTGTATGAGGACCTGAAAGACGGGATTGTTTCCAAAGAAGATTATGCGGAACTGTATGAAGGCTACAACAGCAGGAGAAAGAAAGCAGAGGAGACAGTCCGGAAAATCCGCCACGCAATACAGGATGTGATGGAGGCCAAGGCGGATAAATATGAGTGGCTCCGTTATTTTAAGGAGTACCAGAACATCAGCGGATTAAGCAGGATGGCAGCAGTGGAACTGATCGATAAGGTAAGGGTGTTTGACAAGAATCATGTTGAGATAGATTTTAATTTTCAGGACTGTTTCCAGTCTGCGCTCCGCCGGATACAGTCCGCCGGGTGTACGGTATGCGCAGGGGAAAACGGGAGGGTAACTATCCAGGAAAGGGAGATCGTGTGATATGGCAAGGAAATCAAGGAAAGCTGGTTTTGTCAATGTAGGAAAAGCGGCAGTGGCAGCGGCTGTTAAGGAAGAAAAGCCCGTATTCAGGGCAGGGCTGTATGCGCGGCTCTCCCTTGAAAGCGTGGCAGATAAGGAACGGGGGACCATAGAGAACCAGATGGGGCTTTTAAAAAATTTCGTGGAGGGTGCAGATGATATTGTAGTGGAATGTGAATATATGGATGTTTCCAAGACAGGAACAAATTTTGAAAGGGACGGATTTGAGGAAATGATGCGTGACATCAGGGACGGGCGCATCAACTGCGTGATCGTGAAGGACCTGTCCCGGCTTGGGAGGAACTATGTGGAGGCCGGCAATTATGTGGAGAGGGTGTTCCCATTCTTTGAAGTGCGGTTTATTGCTGTGACGGACGGTTACGATTCCATCAGGGAGGACGCTGACCTCTCCGTATGCATGGCCAATATCTTCAACGAGTTCTATTCAAGGGATCTGGCGAAGAAGATTAGGGCATCCTACCGCGCCTATTGGAAAAAAGGCAGTAATGTCTGTGGAAATCTTGCCTATGGGCTCATGGGCGACCCGCTGGATAAACACCGTATCATAGCCGACCCGGATGCTGCCCCTGTGGTGGTGCGTATCTTTGAATTATTTGTAAATGAAAAGATGGGATATGCGCAGATAGCAAAAACCCTGAATGATGACGGGGTAATCGGGCCGAAAGCCTACAAGCATTTCAAAAGGACAAAAGAGCTGCCGGGGAATTATGATGCTGCATGGAGGGGGCATACCATCGCGCGGATGCTCTGCAACCCTTATTATGCGGGGGACAGCAGGCATAACGAGTATAGCAGGGACGGTTTCGCTGAAAAAAAGCAGTGGAGGGAGCCGGAAGAAAACTGGATTCTCGTGGAGGATACCCATGAACCGGTCGTGCCGAGGATATTGTACCTCAAAGCACAGGAGCGGCTAAAGGAGATACATGAAAATTCCCCGAAGTATGGGAAGAAAAATCAGGGCGAACTTGCCTGCCGGAATTTCTATAAAAAGAAAATCGTGTGCGGCGACTGCGGGGCAACCATGTACCTTATTAAAAACCCGAACGGGACAGCCTGCTTTGTATGCGGGGGACACCAGACAAAAAAAGGGTGCAGCAGGAAAAGTGTTTATGAAAGTGCGGTCAATGATGAAGTCCTCCGTGTAATCCGTGTCCATATGAATATATATGTTGACAGTATGGAAATGTTAAGGCGGATGAACCGGAAGACAGAAAGCATGAAAAAGTATGATGTGCTGACAAAAGAGATACAGAGCCTGCACCATGAAATGGAGAAGGTGGCGGCACACAGGCAGCAGTTATATGAAGATTATGCGGAGCGGCTGATTGATGCGCAGCAGTATGAAGCCTTTGCAGATAAAGATGCAGCCAGGGAAACGGAACTGAGGAAAAGGATAGGTGAAGTTACTGAATATCAGAAAAAATATGACAGGAATTACTGTGCAGACCAGGACTGGGAAGCTGCAATTGAAAAGTACCGGAATATCCGGCACCTGACAAAAAAGATGGTGGATGCGTTTGTGGAAAAGATTGAAATCTTTTCGGCAGGGAAAGCAACCGTGCATCTGGTTTATGACGATATGCTGGAGGAACTGGTGGCATATACGGAGGAAAGGGAGGCGGCAGACAATGGGTAATAAAAAGACTGCAATGTATATCCGCCTTTCTGACGAAGATAACAATGTCGATGGTATTGTAAAAGCAGAGAGCAACAGCGTGGCAGCGCAGAGGATTCTGATCAGGGATTATATGCAGAGGAATAATCTTCCCGTCCCGGCAGACGCATTGGAGTATGTGGATGACGGATTCTCCGGCACAAATTTCCAAAGGCCGGCCTTCCGGAGGATGATGGATGACGCAAAAAGCGGGAAGATAGGATGCATCATTGTCAAAGATTTTTCAAGGTTTGGCAGGGATCATTTGGAGACAGGCAATTACCTTGAACGGATATTCCCGCTGCTTGGGATACGGTTCATTTCCGTAAACGACCAGTTTGACAGTGAGGACTGCATGGGGATGACAGGGGGGATGAGCGTTGCATTGAAAAACATCATCAATTCCATGTACAGCCGGGATTTGTCCAAAAAGGTAAAAAGCGCAATGGGGACAAGGGCCGCCCGTGGGGAATATATGGGTGCGTTTGCACCTTACGGTTACTTAAAGAACCCGGAAAATGTGCACCAGCTCATCCCCGATAAAGAAGCGGCGGAAGTTGTGCGGATGATATTCACAATGGCAGCGGAAGGGAAGAAGAAGCCGGAGATTGCACGTTTTCTTAATGAGCAGAGGATACCCACCTGTATGGAGCATTTCCAGAAGATAGGACTGAAAAGGAAAAGCCATAAGGAAAAAGAGAAGAAACTGTGGACCATTACCACTATTGGCGATATGCTGAAGAACGAGGCCTATCTTGGAAAGACCGTCTGGAATAAAACAAGGCAGGCGGCAGTCGGTTCAAAGCGGCAGATAAAAAATGACAGGTCTGAATGGACCATCATGGAAGGTACGCATAAACCTCTTGTATCACAGGAGCTTTTTGACATGGCAAATGCAAAGGCGTTCACGCATGAGAAGAAAAATGTACCGGCAGGACGGAAGCCCCAGCCGATCCTTATCTGCCCGTATTGTGGGAGGCGGCTTACGCTGACCAGCTGGGGAAACGCCTACCGGTGCGGGCAGGCTGCATTTTCAGGCATTGCGGAATGCAGGACAATCCATGTGGACAGGGAGCGGCTGGAAAATGCTGTATTGTCCTGTACCCGCACTATGGCAGGAATGGTGGCGGCAGAGGTGTCCAGGAAGAAAAAGGAATGGGCAGAGACAGCGGCTATTGAGGAAGAAACAGGGAAGCTGGAAGCAGAGAAAAAGAGACTGTCATCAAGAAAACTCAGGCTTTATGAAGATTACCGTTCTGGAAGGATCACAAAGGAACAGTACCGGAAGGAATATGAAAACACAGCCAGCCGGATTCTGGAAATAGAAAAAAGGATACCGGAGCTGAAAGAGGAGATCATGAAGGTCAGGGAACAGATGCTGCATATGAAAGAGAGGGAGGCGGAGCTGGAAGGTTTGGAATCGCTTGAAACTTTCGATAAAGGTAGATTGGTTACTGTGATAGACAGTGTGCAGGTTTACAGCGAGGAGAGGATAGAGATTGTATGGAAGATGGATGACTGGTTCTTTCCTGAAATAGCCAGGGAGAAAGAAGTGGTTACGCTGGAATAAAGTAGTGTAGGAAATAATGTGGGAAAGACATCATGGAGCTGGTTCTGTGGTGTCTTTTCTGTTGAAAAATAAAATATTATTTTTTTAGATTTTGCTTGACAAAAGCAGAAATGCTTGCTTTAACAAAAGAAGATGTCGATTTTGAAAACAATCAAATCAGCATTACTAAGACTTATTACAGAACGGAGCGCAGGGATATTATTACAACGCCGAAAACGGAACAGTCGGTTAGAGTGATTGACATTCCGC
>ERZ779637.1032-NODE-1032-length-13316-cov-6.035367_pt1 | contig 13316 bp, 10 predicted proteins | sample MGYA00514196_ERZ779637 | MGnify/ENA primary metagenome ERZ779637 (study PRJEB29562, sample SAMEA4376700) | mouse gut metagenome | isolation source: Cecum | study: EMG produced TPA metagenomics assembly of the A DSS colitis mouse model was used to assess the... | reverse complement strand
CATAGCTTTGATGATGAAGTTGTTCCAGTCGAATACGGCTACGAAATTTATTATGAAAAATACAAAGACGATTCCCGCTTTAGCTTCATTGCTCTTGAGAATAAAGGACATAACTATTTCAACGATGACACCTATCGCGATGAGTTTAATGCGGAATTTGATGAATGGCTCAAAACGCTTGACTATGACTATGGTACTGCGGAAAACAAGGAACGGTTTTCGGACGATAAAGCCGATTATATATACCATAACCTAGACAGGGATAAATGGTGTAATTCATTGGATTTGGAGTTATTCGAGGATTTTGTTGATTTTTATGATGAACATATACATTAACAGGAATGTCCGGTTATTGAGTGGATTCTGACTGCTTGAAGCGGATATTCCCAGATGCTTTATCCATGTCATATTCTTCAGGCCTGACAAAATGAAACCCCTCCGGCAACGGATATGCTACCCTTCCGTTTTCTGTACATTTTCGTGACAGTTCAGTGACCATCGCAATATGATTATAATCAAACTTACTGCAAAAAGACGCCCGTGTTGTATCACATAGGCGTCTTTAATCACTCCTCATTATCTTTATCTGCTTCCCAACAGTCAATTCAAAAAATACTTCTTTATTTCACCAGCCCCTTTGACAGTAAAAACTGCCTTGCAACTTCGCTGTCTTCCCTGCCATTAACCTCTACTTCATAATTCATCTGCTGCATTTCCGCCTCGCTTATCAGACCATTTAATTTCTGAAGAGTATCCAGAAGCTGCGGATACTTTTCAAGCGTATCTTTGCGGACTATCGTTCCCGCTTCAAAAGTTTCAAAAAAACCGCCGTCGTCGGTAAGAAGCGTCAAATCCTTGGCGGCAAGCTGCGCATCCGTGGTAAAAGCGTTGATCACATCTACTTCACCATGGATCAAAGCCTCATATTTTAACGCGATTTCCATCTGCTTCGTTTCCTGAAACTGCATATTGTAAGCCGTACAGAGTCTGGGATATCCGGTCTCCAGTTCAATATAATCCGGATTGCCCCCAAAAGTCAGTTCTCCTGACACCGCGGCCAGATCCGAGTAGGTAGAAAGACCATACTGATCCGCCGTGTCCTGCCTGACCGCAAGGCCGTACGTATTGGAAAACCCGTACAATCCCGTCCATGTGAGCCCCATTCCATCATAATCCGCAAGCAGCTGTTCATACAGCTTATCGTCGTCCTTCTCCATTTCTTCTTTTTTCAGGACATTCAACCAAGCGGTTCTGGTATATTCCGGATACAGGTCAAACTCGCCCTTAAGCAGCGCCGGATGAATATTGGTGGTACCCCCGCCGATTCCCTTGGTTATCTCCACTTTATAATCCGTTTCTTCCTCAATGAGCTGGGCAATAATTTCGGTTAAGATATACTGCTCCGTCATAGGTTTGGAGGCAATTTTCAAGGTTTTTTTTCCTCCGCAGGCGCTCATTCCCAAAACCATGGCCGCCAATACAAAAAACATCGTCACTCTTTTCATTTTTATACCTATGCCTTTCCTTATTCCTTTTATCTTAAAAGCAACTGCCGGACAAAAGCGTCCTTCGGATTCTTAAGCAGCTCCTCCTTCGTGCCTTCCTGCAGGATACCGCCGTCTTTCATAATCAAAATGCGGCTCCCCAGTTTAAAGGCTTCTCCTATATCATGCGTAATAAATATAATCGTAATTCCCATCCTCTTCTGTAAAGAAAGCAGTTCTTCCTGCAGACCCTTACGGGTAATTTCATCGACTGCTCCAAAAGGCTCGTCCATAAGTAAGATGTCAGGCTCCGCCGCCATCGCCCTTGCAATTCCCACTCTCTGTTTCTGTCCGCCGGAAAGCTGCCTTGGAAAACGCCCTGCCAACTCAACCGGAAGCTGCACCATGTTCAGCATTTTACCGGTCAGAATATGTTTTTCTTCTTTTGCCAGCTTCCGCGTAAGACCCGGGACATAACAGATATTATCCTCCACCGTAAGATGCGGAAACAACCGGGCGCCCTGTACGGCATAGCCGATACGCCTCCGCATGGCAACCGGATTACATTCCGTCAGCAGTTCGCCATGTACAAGCACTTCCCCTTCAGCCGGCGCCACAAGTCCGTTTATCATCTTAAGCAGAGTCGTCTTCCCGCAGCCTGAAGGCCCGATTATAACAATAAACTCTCCCTGATTTACCGTCATGGATACCTGCCTTAACACCTCGTTTTCTCCGTAAGCGGCAGTAACGTTTCGAATCTCGATCACCTTACTCAATGCCGTACCTCCTGTTCACTCTCTTTTCCGCTGCGGAGAGAAGCCTGTCGCAAAACAGTGCAAGCAGGGCAATCAGCACCGATCCCGCCGCCGTAAGCGTCATATTATAAGTGGTTATCCCTCTGTAAATGGCTACGCCAAGGCCTCCGGCTCCGATAAAAGAAGCAATTCCGCCCATTGCAATAATCATAACCACCATATTCCGAAATCCGCTGATAATGACCGGCAGCGCCAGAGGCAGCCTTATTCCCAAAAGCTGCTGTTTTCTGTCCGCTCCAAGTCCTTCCGCCACTTCAAGTATCCCGGCATCCACATTCGTCAGCCCCGTGTACGTGTTCCTTACAATGGGCAGAAGTCCGTATACCGTCAGGGCTATGACGGCAGTTTTATTTCCGATTCCGGTAAAAGGAATCAAAAATCCCAAAAGGGAAATCGAAGGTATCGTGTAAATTACATTGATAATACCCAAAACCACCCCTGCCAGCTTTTTGTGCCTGCTGATCAGGATACCTGCCAGAATTCCTGATATTCCGGCACAGATTATGGCAGTTAATGATATTCGGATATGTTCTGCCAGACAAGTGAGAAAAAAATCCCGTCTGTCCCAGAGTATCTGCAAAATCTGCATAATTCGTACCTCTTTCGTTGATCAAAACATAACTGTCTATTCCTCTATCAATTCCATGGCCTTTTCAATCAATTCATCTCTTCCCGCTCTGATTCCCTCTATGGTTTTCAAACATTCCACATCAGGCTGAAGGCCCACACGCTGGGTCTGTCCGCCTTCCGGCGTATAAACTCCCAAACCGGTGATGTTCATGGAAATGTCTCCCGGCAGGCTGAAAGATGTCACATTACCGTCCGCACCAACGGACGGACTGCCCACCACCACCGCACCCGGAGCCTGTCTCAGACTCATCACCGTAAACTCCCCATGGCTCTGGGTACGCTGATCCATAAGCAGGATCAGCCTGCCCGCATAGCTTTCATAACCGCCTGCTTCCGTCAAAGTCCCCGCTCCGCTTTTCAGTTCCTCCTTCATTAGCCAAAAGCTCCCCGGCAGCGCCGGATTTGCAAACCCGGCCCAGGCAAAGACCGTGGGCTGGGGCTTAATATATTCTGCCAAAAGATAAACAAGATTCACAGAAGGATAATACCGCAGATCCAGAATAATACCGTCTGTATTTTTAAAGGTTTCCATCAGCTTTTCCAGTTCTCCTTCCTTTAGGGAGGACGGGTCAATATAGCCGATATTATCCTTCAGAAGTCCGTTTTTGTATGGATTTTGAAATTCCGTCAGGGTGTCTTTCGTTTTTACGGAAAGGGTTATTTCTTTTCCGTCGCGGATTAGTCTTACATCTGCCCGCTCCTTATGTGATTTCAACAGAAAATACTGCAGCTGATTGGTAAATTTATCTTCTTCGGGAAGAGCTGCATAGCGGCTTAAAGTTCTGATCCTCTCTTCTATGGAAATTCCGTCAACCTGTCTGATTATATCGCCTGTTTTCAGTTCTCCCGAACCATCCGTACAGGAAACGACGATTTCTCCCTCCGCCTGCTCAAACCTGCATGGCAGATAGTATTTACCATAATAATTAAAAAGCGTCAGCTCTTTGTCAACAACCGTCAGATGACCGTCTCCCGTTTCCGCCGCTATTTGTGCAATGGCAAGTACATAATCCTTTTTACTCTCTGTCAGCACGATTTTGGGAATGGCCTCCCGCAGCGCCTGATTCCAGTCGCTTTTAGTAATGCAGACATTGGGCGAATAATATTCGTAAATATTCCAGAAACGAAACAGGGACAGCAGCTTTACGCCGTCATCCTCACAATGAAAAGGAATGTCCATTTCATATTTAAAGGTAACATAGTTCCCATACTCGAAATAATCATCTGCATTAAAAGAAGCAAAAGCATACCTCCTGTCGGAAATATATACCTGTGAAAGCCGGCTCAAATACCAGCAGACCGCTTTTCCAAACAGACCGCTGTCAGATATCCAATCCGTATTTACCCCGCCATAACCGTTTTCTTCCTGAATGGAAAGATAGATTTGTGTTTCTTCCGTCACGGCAGGAATTTCAAAGGGAAAGCCGTTCAGCCATTCGGCCAAAATTTGGTTCGTCTCTTCCCCGTCTTTGGCAGAAAGCACCGCAGGCATGACCCGCAGCAGCTCATAGTCCCAATGCAATGTACCGTCGATTACGGACGGATGGCGGTACTTGGCGTAGCCCCATATCTTACACAGCTTATACAGAGATTCTGTCTGAAGCTCTGTCAGCTCATCCAAACGGATATCCGTGCCTTTTCCGGAAAATTCATTGTCCTTTTCCCTGGGCAGGGTATTTACACCTTTATAATAAAACAGGCAAGCAATGCATAAAAGCGCTATTGCCGTCAGGGAAACCGTAAAAAGCAATTTCTTTATTTTCAAACTTGTGTCCTCTCACTTTTTTACGACAGAAATCCTCATTTAGAAAAACCGCACCAGCCAATGACCGGTGCGGTAAGATCCAATTCGGTTTATCTTAGAATTTGCCTGCGCTTGCCGCTTCCTCAATGGAAACAGCTACAGCAACCGTCATACCTACCATGGGGTTGTTTCCTGCGCCGATTAAGCCCATCATTTCAACGTGAGCCGGAACGGATGAAGATCCCGCAAACTGCGCGTCGGAATGCATACGTCCCATGGTGTCGGTCATACCGTAAGAAGCAGGACCTGCCGCCATGTTATCGGGATGCAGAGTACGTCCCGTGCCGCCGCCGGATGCTACGGAGAAATATTTCTTGCCCTGCTCAATACATTCTTTTTTGTATGTACCTGCAACAGGGTGCTGGAATCTCGTCGGATTGGTAGAGTTACCGGTAATGGAAACGTCCACGCCTTCCTTATGCATGATTGCAACGCCTTCGCAGACATCGTTGGCGCCGTAGCAGTTAACTTTAGCGCGAAGACCTTCGGAATAGGATTTGCGGTATACTTCCTTTACCGTATTGGTATAAGGATCATACTCAGTTTCCACAAAAGTAAATCCGTTAATACGGGAAATAATCTGCGCCGCATCTTTTCCAAGGCCGTTCAGAATAACACGCAGCGGTTTTTTACGAACTTTGTTTGCCTTTTCGGCAATACCGATAGCGCCTTCTGCTGCTGCAAAGGACTCATGGCCCGCAAGGAAGCAGAAACACTCTGTTTCTTCCTCTAACAGCATCTTGCCGAGATTACCGTGGCCAAGTCCCACTTTACGGGTATCCGCAACGGAACCGGGAATACAGAATGCCTGAAGTCCCTCTCCGATTGCCGCAGCGGCGTCGGAAGCTTTTCTGCAGTCTTTTTTAATTGCGATTGCAGCGCCAACGGTGTAAGCCCAGCATGCGTTCTCAAAGCAGATAGGCTGAATACCTTTTACCTGGTTATATACGTCAAGACCAGCGTCTTTTGTGATCTTTTCCGCTTCTTCAATAGAAGCGATTCCATAACTGTTTAAAACGGAATTGATTTTATCAATACGTCTTTCATATGATTCAAATAATGCCATCTTCCGCTACCTCCTATTCCTGTCTCGGGTCAATAATCTTCACAGCGTCCGCAACACGGCCATACTGACCTTTTGCCTTTTCCCATGCTGTGTTAGGATCATCGCCCTTTTTGATAAAGTCTGTCATCTTTCCAAGACTTACGAACTGATAACCGATAATCTGATCCTCTGCGTCAAGAGCGATACCGGTTACATAGCCCTCTGCCATTTCCAGGTAACGGGGGCCTTTCTTCAAGGTGCCGTACATCGTGCCGACCTGGCTTCTTAAACCTTTTCCAAGATCTTCAAGACCTGCTCCTACCGGAAGGCCGTCCTCGGAAAACGCACTCTGGGTACGTCCGTAAACGATCTGTAAGAACAGTTCTCTCATAGCGGTATTGATTGCGTCGCACACAAGGTCTGTATTTAATGCCTCCAGCAGCGTTCTTCCGGGAAGAATTTCGGAAGCCATGGCAGCGGAATGAGTCATTCCGGAACAGCCGATCGTCTCAACCAGCGCTTCCTGAATAATTCCCTCTTTTACGTTCAGGGTAAGCTTGCAGGCGCCCTGCTGCGGCGCGCACCAGCCAACGCCGTGGGTCAGACCGGAAATATCTTTAACTTCTTTTGATTTTACCCATTTTGCTTCTTCTGGGATAGGCGCACAGCCGTGATTCACGCCCTGTGCAACGGGACACATTTCTTCAACTTCCTTTGAATAAATCATGTGAAATCTCCTTTCAAGTATAGAATCCTATGGCAACAAAATAAAATATGTATTATTTTGTCATCGACACAAAGAACGTGTCGCTTTTTCACTTGTATTATTTTCGCATATTTAATGGAAAAAATCAACCTGTACTTTTACCGGATTTTTCCGCGTAAAAATCCGTTCCGCCATACGTATTTAAACCGGCTGCCGCCGCTTACTCACAACATCGCCCCTTTTCTTGTAAATACTGTTCGCAGGAACAAACCCGCGGACCATGGACAGGGGATATATATTACTCTTTTTTCCGACTACCGTACCGGGATTCAAAACGCTGTTGCAGCCGACTTCCACTTCGTCGCCCAACATGGCTCCGAATTTCTTCAGTCCGGTTTTCACTTTATTGTCTTTTATTTCCACGGTAACCGGCGTTTTATCGCTTTTCACATTGGAGGTTATGGAGCCTGCCCCCATATGCGACTTAAATCCGAGAATACTGTCTCCCACATAATTGTAGTGGGGAACCTGCACCTGATTAAACAGAATTACGTTTTTAAGCTCCGTGGAATTACCCACAACGGCGCCTTTACCGACGATGGCATTGCCCCGGATAAACGCGCAGTGGCGGATCTCGGCTTCCTCGTCAATGATAGCCGGCCCGTTTATACAGGCTGTGGGAGCCACTTTGGCGCTTTTGGCGATCCAGACGTTTTCCCCCCGCTTCTCAAACTGTTCTTCCGGCAAAGCAGCTCCCAGTTCCAGGATAAAGCTCCCGATTTCCGAAAGCGCCTCCCAGGGATACTGACAGCGTCCTAACTGTTTCCCCGCAATCGTTTCCGTTAAAGTATACAACTGTTTTACCGTTAATCGTTCCATGTGTTTTCCTTCTTTCTACTTTTTATAGTTTCCTTCTGCGGCCTGAAACTTCCCATACAATGCCGACTGATTGTTTAATTTCCTGACAATATTGGTGCGCCTGGATACAAAATCATCCAGTTTTTTCATATATTCGTCGGAACTGATGGTTCCGTCGGCCACCATGGTAAGTCCCTTTTCCCAGCTTGCCGTAAGCGCCGGATCAAGAAGCGGCCGGATGGAATTATCCACCACATCATAAATCATTTCTCCCATCAGCGTGGGCGTCAGGATCTGGGTTTTCTTATTCAGATTCAGGTATTCTATATTGACCAGCTTTTTTAAAATTTCCGCACGGGTCGCAGAGGTCCCGATTCCGCTTCCTTTTATCTGGGCTCTAAGCTCCTCGTCTTCAATCAACTGGCCGGCGTTTTCCATGGCCAGAATCATGGTTCCGGAATTATACCGCTTTGGCGGGGATGTCTCGCCTTCTTTAATGGTTATGCTGTCCGTCTCCAGAGTCATTCCTTTTTTCAGTTCCCGTACCATTTTAATCAATTCCGTATCACAGCCGGTCTCTTCCCCGCCGTCCTGTTCGTTTCCTTCTTTTTTTGTCTCCGGATTTTTCCTGGCAAAAGAAAACGCAGCAACCTCCAGATACCCTTCTTCACTAAGAAGCTTGAAATTTGAAAAAAACTTCTCTCCCTTTAAAGCGGTCGTCAAAGATACTTTCTGGTAAACTGCCGGCGGATAAAAAATACTTAAAAACCGTCGGCAGATAATTTCATACACCCTTGCCGGAGTTTCCTTCAGACTGCTTACCGCCTGCATCCCCTGCCCCGTAGGGATAATCGCATAGTGATCCGTAATCTGTTTATCGTTTACATACCTTGTTTTTGCCAGACCGGAATAAGACTTCTCTTCCAGAATATGCCTGGCAAACCCGGAAACATGACGATCATTCTGCAAACCCTGAATATTTTTATGTATTTCCTTTGCTACCGCCGTGGACAGAACCCTTGCGTCCGTTCTCGGATACGTTACCAGTTTTTTTTCATACAGCTCCTGTACCACCGCCAGAGTCTGATCGGGACTGATCTTAAAATACTTGGAACAGTCGTTTTGCAGCTCGGCCAGATTATATAACAGCGGCGGTTTTTTCGTTTCCTTTTTTCTCTCTATACTCTCCACCACCGGAAGTTCTGTCGGCGGTTCCTGCAAAAAAGCCGTCAGTTTTTCGGCCTCTTCTTTTTCCTTAAACCCGTTTTCTTTATACAGCAGGGGGGATTCAAAATATTTTGACCCCGCTGCGGCGCGCCATTCTCCCTCAAAATTCTTTCCGTTCAGCAGCAGATTTTGTACGACCCGGTAAAAAGGCGTTTTCACGAAAGAACGGATCTCCCGCTCTCTATTGACAACCATTCCCAGAACGCAGGTCATAACGCGTCCTACGGAAACAACCGCGCGGTCTCTTTTCAGATAATTTTTAATGGTATATCCGTATTTCAAAGTAAGAGCGCGGGAAAAATTAATCCCCATCAGATAATCTTCTTTCGCTCTTAAATACGCGGAATCGCTGAGGGCATCGTATTCCGATAAGTCTTTTGCTTCCCGGATTCCCCTAAGAATCTCATCCTCCGTCTGCGAATCGATCCAGACACGTTTCCGTTCTTTTCCATGAACGCCCGCCATCTGTTCCACCAGGCGGTAAATGTATTCCCCCTCGCGTCCGGAGTCCGTACAAACATAAATACAGGTTACATCCTCCCTGTTTAAAAGTCCGCTGACAATCTGAAACTGTTTCCTGACGCCCTCGATCACTTCGTACTTAAATTCGGCGGGAATAAAGGGAATCGTATCAAAAGACCAACGTCTATACTTCTCGTCATAAACCTCCGGATAACTCATCGTCACCAGATGTCCGACACACCAGGTTATAATTACTTTTTCCGACTCCATATAACCGTCTCTGCTGTTTGCATTTACTTTTAACGCTTTGCCAAACTCCCTTGCCACGCTTGGCTTTTCCGCTATAAATAAACTTTTACCCATAAATTCAGACTTCTCCTTCTGCCTTGCCCAAAGCGACCAGTTTCAGCCTTTCATCTTCTTGCGCCAGTTCGGACAGACCTGCGTCAAAACCGCCCGCCGAATATAAAATGACCGCGTCCGGAGTCAGTTTCGCCTTTTTAGCCAGAAACAAAATCCATTCATATGTTTCCGTCTGCAAAACCGGCTCCTTATAATTACAGAAAGCAATCAGGGTGTGCCCTGCATCGTCCTGCGCAACAATATCGATATTTCCGATTTTACCGGCCCATTCGCCTGTTTTTGTAAAATAAAAAGGCAGTAATCTTTTATTGTTTTGAATCTCCAGCCGTTCCCGGCACATTGCGCGCATGGAAAACTCCGCCAGAAAGTTCAGTTCCTCTTCCACAAACCGTTCATAATATTTTTCAGCGGACAACAGCTTCCGGCTGCTTAAAAAGGGATACATACACCGAAAATAGAAAAGAACCAGCGGATTCTTAATCCGGTAAACGCCCTTCTGTGTATTGGCCTTCCCATCCGTATCACAGGAAAAAACCTTTTCAACCAGTTCCCGTTCCATTAGATTCTTCAGATAGACGCTGATTTTGGCCCTGCCGAATCCGGTATGACGATGCAGATCGTTCAGCTTTTGCATCCCCGACGCCAGGGAAGTCAAAAGCGTGTAATATACGCCCGCCTCACGCAGTTCGTCCCGCACATAGCAAACCGCTTCTCTCTGTATATAGCTTCCTTCCTCCAATATATACCGGATTATGTTTTCTTTTGGCGAAACAGACTTGTCAAACCGCTTCCACAGTCCCGGAAACCCTCCTAAAATCCCATAGACCTCCAGGCACTGCCGTAAGGAATATCCCGAAAAATACTTTTGCAGTTCCACAAATCTCAACTCTTTTACTTTTAAGAAGCCGGATATGGATAAAGCTGCTTCTCCAATCCGGCTTACCATATTATTTTCAACAAAGTTGACGGAGGAACTGCCAAGAATCAGAAAAAGTTCCTGCACCTTCCCCTGATATTTCAAAAAATCCGCCAGTTCTTTCATAAACGCGGGATCGCTTTTTACCGCGTTTTGGAACTCGTCCACAACGACGACAGTTTTCTCTCCGGCAGATTTGGAAATTTGCGAAAAAAGCTCCGTATAGGAGGGAAAATCTCCTGTTGTAACATGCTGCAGTTCACATTCCGCCGCCCACAAAAATCTTTGTTCCTTTCCGGAACAGGATCGGGCGCACAAAAACACCAGCTTCTTATCTTTGGCAAATTCTTTCAGCAAACCGGTTTTTCCCACGTTCCTTAGTCCGTAAACCACAAGCATCCGGGCGCCCGGCTTTGCATACTGCTCTTCCAGATACTTCAGTTGTGCAGTTCTTTCCAGAAGCATGTTATTCTCCCGCTTATAATAAATGTATCAGCAATTCCTCAATGCCTTCCGCCGGCATGGGATGTCCCAACAGATATCCCTGAATCACATCGCAGCCGATATTTTTCAGGTAGTCGTACTGTTCCTGATTTTCCACGCCTTCCGCAACGGTTTCAAATCCCAGCTTGCCGACCATTGAAATCATGGATTCCGTAATAATTCTGCTGGAATCGTCCTCCACTACGGAATCAATGAAGGATTTGTCTATTTTAAGAGTATCGATCGGAAGTCCCTTCAGATAAGCCAGGGAAGAAAACCCTGTTCCGAAATCATCTAACGACACGCGGATTCCATACTCCTGCAAAAGATGCAGCTTATCCTTTACCTCCGAAAGATCGTCAATCAATACGCTTTCGGTAATTTCCAGTTCAATCTCTCCCGGACTGATTCCATACTTATTGAGAATACCCAAAATCTGGTTCACAAAATCTTCCCGTTTATACTGAATCGCAGAAATGTTAATGGAAAGAATCAGCGGGTAACCATATTTGCGTTTCCATTCCGCAAAGATCCGGACGCTTTCTTCAATTACCCAGTTCCCAATAGGTACGATTGTTCCGTTCTTTTCCGCAATCGGAATAAACACAACCGGACTGATCATTTTACCCGATTCATCCCGCCAGCGGATTAAAGCCTCTACCCCCCGCAGTCTTCTGGTATCCGCATAATACTGGGGTTGAAAATGAAGAACAAAGTTTTCGTTATAAACCGCGTCTTTCAGTTTGTTTTCAATGGCTACGCTTTGCAGGAATTCATTCAGAATCGGCGCATTAAAATATTTAATCATGTCCTTTCCCGAATTTTTAGCCTTAAACATAACGATTTCCGCACAGTTAATCAGTTCCAGCGCGTTCTGTGCCGCCTCCGGATATTCGGCGACGCCGATGCTGACCGTAACCTTTAACTCCTGTCCGCTGCTTAAGCGAAATCCCTCTTTCACACGTTTCCGAATCACCTGGTGGATATGTTCCACGCTTCTGTCTCCGCAGGGATCATAAATGGCAATACAGTAAATATCGCTGTTCATATGGCAGATGCTTATCTGCTCGTCGCGAAACGTACCCAGAAACTGTCCCACCTGCTGAACCAGTTCATCTCCGATCAGAATACCCAGACTGTCGTTGATTTTACGGAAATCGTCCAGATCCAGAAACATCACGCTGACAATTGCTTTTTCCTCTTTGGCGCGTCTGACGAAATCCCCCAGAATACGCACAAAATAGTTCCGGTTATATAGACCGGTAAGAGAATCGTAATACGCCATGTAGGTTAGCTCTTCATTCTGAACCTTAAACTTCGTCACATCCTTAATCCGGATAATTTTATCGGTAGGAGCTCCGTTTTCGTCGTAGCAGACATCTGTCTCAAATTCCAGCCACGTTTTGCTGTCTTTCAGGCGGCACTGAATACTGTCGCTTAACAGCTTCTGCTTTTCTATATAAAGAGTGTCCCGAAGAGGCAGAACATACTTATCGTCTACAATATCGTAAAACTTTACAACATCCTTGCCGTCCCTTATGTGAAAATCAAAAAGCCTGTCCCATACGCCCAGTGTACGGACCTGGCCGGTCCGGAAGGAATAATATAGGAAAGCGTTGTTGGACGTATCGCAAATCAGTCTGTACATCCGTTCGGCATCGCTTAATTTCTGATTCATTGCTTTCAACAGATCGATCTGATAACGCATCTCTTCCATACCGCGCTCTCCTTTCCGTTTGTCTTGTCATAGATGTCCGTTAAAATCATTTCTTTGCAATATATCCCTGTGCTTTCAAAAGTTCCGCGCATAATACGGCTCCACCGGCCGCTCCGCGGACGGTATTATGGGACAGCCCCACAAACTTCCAGTCGTATACCGTATCCTCACGCAGTCTTCCGACGCTGATTCCCATTCCGTTTTCGTAATCCACATCCATGGATACCTGGGGTCTGGCATCCTCCTCGAGATATTGTATAAACTGCCTCGGCGCGATGGGAAGCTGCAAATCCTGGGGTTCCCCCTTAAAAGCCCGCAGCCTCTCTATCAGTTCCTCTTTGGCAGGTTTCTTTCTGAACTTTACAAATACGGCCGCCGTATGTCCGTTTAATACGGGAACACGGATACACTGACAGGTGATAACGGGGGAAACTGCCGGCACGATTACACCGTCTTCAATTTTTCCCCAGATTCTTAAGGGCTCCTTTTCGCTTTTTTCTTCTTCGCCGCCGATATAGGGAATAATATTACCCACCATTTCCGGCCAGTCCTTAAAGGTTTTTCCGGCGCCGGAAATTGCCTGGTATGTGGTCGCTACCACCTCATAGGGTTCAAACTCCTTCCAGGCGGTAAGCACCGGTGCATAGCTCTGGATGGAACAGTTCGGCTTCACTGCCACAAAACCCTTCTTCGTTCCCAGACGCTTTCTCTGGAATGGAATCACCTGAAAATGCTCCGGGTTAATCTCCGGCACAACCATGGGAACATCCGGTGTCCAGCGGTGTGCGCTGTTGTTGGAAACAACC
>ERZ779637.1031-NODE-1031-length-13317-cov-17.478962_pt1 | contig 13317 bp, 8 predicted proteins | sample MGYA00514196_ERZ779637 | MGnify/ENA primary metagenome ERZ779637 (study PRJEB29562, sample SAMEA4376700) | mouse gut metagenome | isolation source: Cecum | study: EMG produced TPA metagenomics assembly of the A DSS colitis mouse model was used to assess the... | reverse complement strand
CGTTCTTAATGCCGCCTGTGAGCATAACCGCGCCGGTAAATACAATCGAGAGCACAAAGATCAGCTTGTAGATCGTGTTTCTGTCCTTCAGGTGATCCGCCCAAGCAGAGAAGCCGAGACGGCCGCCCGCATTGAAGATCGCGGAGATCGTGGAGATCACGCCAACCACGCCTGCAAGACCAATACACTTCACAATCATCTTCTCCTGCGAGATCAGCGCAAGGCCGCATGTGATGTTGATATAGAACATCAGCCAGATACCCACATAGTTGCTGATCGGGCGGGTTTTGATGGTAGCCATAATGCCCTGCCCCTTTTCCTTCTTCTGGGGCTCGTGCCAGCCCTCGGGCTTCGCCAGAAGGAGATGGCCCACAAACATCATCACGAAATAAACCGCAGCGAGAATCCAGAACATCTTATAAATGCCGCCCTCACCCAGATTGGACAGCAGCGCCTGCATGATGGGACTTGCAATCGCCTTCGCGCCGCCGAAGCCCGCTACCGCAAGACCTGTCGCAAGACCCTTCTTATCCTCGAACCAAAGCATCAGGGTCTTTACCGGAGATAAATACCCGGTTCCGAGACCGACACCCATGATAAAGCCGTAGCAGACATAAATACCTACCAGAGCCAGAGGACTGCCGGGATTGTTTCCTCCATAATATATGAAGAAACCCGTGCCAGCCATACCGAGGGCAAAGGTAATCGTAGCGATCAGGGACGACTTATGGATGTCCTTCTCCACCACGTTGCCCAAAAACGCCGCGGACATGCCGAGGAAGAAAATCGCGAAGCTGAACGCCCACTCCGTAGCTGCCTTGGAGAAGCCTATGTAGTCAGCGATCTCCTGACTGAAGATAGACCAGCAGTACACCGTTCCGATACTGAAGTGCAGGAGCAGTGCCGGGATCGCGGCACGCACCCATTTGTTTTGACTTTTCATGTTAAGTACCTGTTATCCTTTCGTTTATTTTGAGTCAGATGCCCGCCCGTGATAACAGGATCTAACCCTCTCACAAAAAACTGTGTGACTTCTATACATTTTAAAACATATTTGTCGGAATTTCAAGACGTTTTGCCTTATACTCTACTTCAAAACCAGCACCGAAAAGCCCGGCATCACCGCCTTCCCGTCCTCGAAGCCGATTTTCTCTTCCCCCGTCACAAGCGCGCCCCGAATCTCCGTGTCCGCGCCGATCTTCTTCCCGTTCAGGGTAATCCCCGTCAGATCCAGCTCCTCCGTCTCTTCCCCCGTCACAAAGACGAGCAGAAGCTCAGAATCCCCGTAAGTCTTTTTGATGGCACAGACGCTTTCCTTCGTGTCCTCCGCCAAAAAATCCCCTACAAGAACATATTCCGCCTTTCCTCTGGCAATTTCCGGATTCTGGTTGCGGATTTTGATGACTTTCTTATAGTATTGATAAACGGAAGTCTCATCTTTCTCCTGCTCCTCCAGACTCTCAAACTTCATCTTCACCTCTTCCATATCCGCCGGACCGTCGCACATGCCTTCCGCATCTGGGTTCATGCTCCAGTACATAGGCGCCCGCTTGTTCTCATCCTTGCCGGAGCCTTTCATGCCGAGCTCCTCCCCATAATAGAGAAAAGCCGCCCCGCTCATAAACAGGTTCATAGCGCCCGCCATCTTCGTCTGCGCGGCGGAATTGTCCCCTGCATAGTAACCGGCGCTCCTGCCCATGTCATGATTGGTATAAAAGGGGGCGTCAATATAATTCTCGTTATAAGCCCCGAAGGTTTCGTCCAGAGAAGTGACTGCCGCGCCGTATTTTGCCGCAGAAGAGCCGTTCAACACCTTGGAGATAATGCCGTCCTTGTCCGCAAAGGCAAAATCGAAGACGCTGTCAATGCCGCTCTCATAGTAGGTTGCGTAGTCCGCCATATCGAGCCACGCTTCTCCCACAAGATAAGCGTCTGATTTCTGTGCTTTGACTGTTTCAGTCAGCCATTTTAAAAAGTCAATATTTGACTGGGGCGCCCCGGAATAATACTCCTTCACCGCATCCAGACGGAAACCGCCCACGCCCATATCCAGCCAGTATTTCGTGACCTCCGCAATCTCCTCCCGCAAAGCTTCGCAGTCTAAGTTCAAGTCAGGCATCTCCGACCAGAACTGCGCCTCGTAATACCAGTCCGTACCTTCCACCGGATAGTATCCGCCGCCCTGCTCCTTGGAGAAGTGATAGTAGTCAAAATAAGGGCAGTCCGCCGCGCTCGGCTCCGCGCCGCCTAATCCTTTCAGGTATTCGCACGCTTCCAGAAACCACGGATTCTGCGAAGAGCTGTGGTTCAGCACCAAGTCCATAATCACCTTAATGCCCCGCCTGTCGCACTCGGCGAGCAGCGTCTCAAAATCATCCAGCGTGCCGTATGTCTCGTCTATCCCGTAATAATCCGCCACATCGTACTTGTGGTAAGTGGGCGACGGGTTCACGGGCATCAGCCAGATACCGCTGCATCCTAAATCCGTTTCCGTGGCGTCGTCTCCGTCGTTGATGTAATCGAGCTTGGAAATCAGCCCCTGCAGGTCTCCTATGCCGTCCCCGTCGCTGTCGCAGAAGGAGTAGACGAACACCTCATAATATGTCCTGTAATTATCGTCGATCATCTGCAGCGGGTTATCCTCCCACGGCTCTGAGGCGGACACTTCCGCCGCACCTCCCGCGCCGCCGTTGGAGACATCCGCTTCTTCCCCATCACCTTCCGATGTCTGCTCCGCCACCGCTGTCATCTCATTGCCAGCCGCGTCTCCCCCGTTTTCCGAAGAACCGTCCGCCTCTCCTTCCTGCCCCTGCACCGCCGCGTCAGACGAAGTCCCTCCGTTCCCTGTCCCGCCGCAGCCGCCAATCACCAAAGCCGCCGCCATGATCCCCGCCAGAGTTCTAATATATCTACTCCTCATTCTTCTACTCTCCGTTTCCTTTTTCATGTTATGTAAACTCATCCTCAATCGAGACAGGAATATCCTTCTTTCCCCACTCGCCGCGCGGCCCGCATACTGTGAAACAGCAAATTTTCATATGCGGACCTACGCATAGACACAAACAAGCTGCACCATTTATCAAGTGCAGCCTGCTCTATAGTTTTCCTTATTTAGCCCTTGACAGAACCTCCCGTAATACCTTCCACATAGAACTTCTGCATAATCAGGAACAGAATCGAAATCGGCACGGATATCACCACGCCGCCTGCGCAGAATACGGAGAAGTACTTCGCGATCATGGACTTGCCCAGCATATTGAACAGGCCGATCGCCACCGTCCAGTCTGTCGCGATGCCGGAGTTTAACATCAGCTTCGCAAACACAAAATCGCCCCACGGCACCAGGAAAGAACTGATAACCGTATACACGATGATGGGCTTGGAAAGCGGAATGATAATCTTCCAGAAAATCTTCGCCTCAGAAGCGCCCTCCAGTCTTGCCGCCTCACTTAAGGAAACGGAAATCGTGTCCATGAAACCCTTACAGATCAGGAAACCCAGCCCCGCGCCGGCGGAGTAAACGATAATCATACCGATATGACTGTTCGTCAGGTTAAACGTCTTTAAAATAAAGTAGATCGCGATCATGGACAACACGCCCGGAAACATATTCAAAATGATGCTGAAACTCATCAGCGACTTTCTGCCCGGGAACCGCAGCTTACTCATGGTGTAGCTCACCATCAGCACAAGGATGGTAGAGATCAGGCATGTGAAAACCGCGATTACAAACGTGTTCACAAACCACCTGTTGTACTGCACGATGGAATCCGACCGCAGGAAAAGCTGCGCGTAATTGTCAAGTGTCCATGTCTCCGGGAAGAAGTGGGAAGTGTTGATTCCCTTATACCCGCTAAACGAGGTAACAACCAACCAGAGAATCGGTATCAGCCACACCACCGCCAGGAGAAGCAAAACAAGATGTCTTAAAATAGAATTGATCGTCTTTTTCATTATTGAAATTCCTCCTCCTTATCTCCCTTGATGGTTCTTGTAAACGTAACGAGCGTAAACGCCGCGCAGATGATAAATACGATGATACCGATCACGGACGCCATCTTATAGTTGTAATACTCGTTCGTCAGCCTGAACAGCCATGTAACCAGCAGGTCAACCTCCTTCGCGTTGGAGTTCGCCAGAAGCTGGTCGCTTGTGACATACACATCCTGCGTCAGCAGATAAATCACGTTAAAGTTGTTGATGTTCTTTACAAAGTCCGTAATCAGGCTCGGCCCGGTCACGAAAAGCATGTACGGCATTGTGATCTTAATGAATATCTGCAGCGGATTCGCACCGTCGATCCTCGCACTCTCGATCTGATCCTCGGGAATGTTCATCAGAACGCCCGTTGCGATCAACATCTGATAGGGAATGCCGACCCAGATATTGATAATGACAATCATCACCTTCGCCCAGCCCGGATTGGTCAAAAACGGAATGTAACTCAGGTTGGAGGGAACAAGCCCCACATTCTTGAGAAAACCCGTCAGCCCGATATTGGTGCAGAAGGTATTGACGATACCGCTGTCTGCGAAGAAGTTACGCACCAGAAGCAGTGTTACGAACTGCGGCACTGCAATCGCGATGATAAAGAGCGTTCTCCACATCTTCGGCAGCTTTGTTTTCTTGTTATTGATAAACTTGGCGAGCAGGATACCGCCGATATAGGTCGTAAAGGTGGCAAGCACCGCCCACTCCAGCGTCCAAGTTAATACTTTCCTAAAAGAATATCCAAAAGTCACCGTCACGGAATCCGTAAACAAACTCTTGAAGTTTGACCATCCCACCCATGTAAACAGTGAATTGGGCGGCATATGCTGCTGGTCATAGTTGGTAAACGCAACAGCCACCAGCACCAGAATCGGCAGAATATTCATCAGAATAATACCGATCGCCGGCAGCGTCAGCAATGTAATATGAAATTTTTCGTTAAACAGCGCCTGCACATCTTCCTTAAAGGTATTGATGTGTTCTCCGTTTTCTTTCCGAACCTGCAGGCGGTAAACCGCTTTCATGTTTGCGATCCAGAACATGATAAATACAACAATGAGAAAAAGTGCAATAATGGAATTCAACAGAATCAGGAAAGAGTTGTCATAGTCGTTGACCGTGCTGGTCATAGTCAACGGGTCAAACACCTGCTCAAACTGCACCGTACCGAGCGTTCCGAACTTCACAAGGTTTGGCGCCGCATAGCCGACGCACAGCACGACAAACAACGCTTCCACCAGAAACATGATAATACCGTTAATCACCTGTTTCCTGGCAAAGTAACCCGCGCCCATCAGAACCGCTGACAGCTTAACCCACACATCTCCCTTGACAAAGGCAATTCCAATATTCTTAAAATAATTTCCTATCGCATTTAATGCCTTCTTCATATGAACCTCCATGCCAAAGTCGTTTTCTGCAATAAAACCCCTTATGAAATGAAAAACAACCGTTTTCTTTCAAAAAGAGGGCGAGTGAATGCCACTCACCCTCTTTTTACTCAACTTTTATTTCATGCCGAGGCTGCGAAGCAGTCCCGCGGAGTTAAAATCGAAGATTTTTACTCCGTTTGTTTATTCGACAGGCGCCGTGATACCCTCAACCGTGGTATCCAGAAGCTCCTGCAGATCCGTTCCGTCAGGATTGCCGGATGCGAGGATCTGTCCGAGCGTCTCCGCGGGAGACCAGAAGTTACCGCCTACACGCTGAGGCGTAGCGTAAGCTGCCTGCTCTGCCAGAGCGGCGATCGCCGGGTTTGCCTGTACCGCATCAGAACCTGCTGCATTCAGGTTAGAGGGGCCAAGGCCTCTCGCTTCAAATCTTGCCGTCTGCGCGGACTCATTGGTCAGGAACTCTGCCAGAAGCATCGCCCAGCCCACGTTAGCGGAATGAGGGTTAACACCAACCAGCTTGTAGCCGGAGTAAGAAGACATCTGGCAGTCCTTGCCGCCTGCCTTGAAGGTGGGAAGCTTGGTCGCCGCATAGTTGTCGCCCCATGCTTCTGCCGCCGTCTCAGCTCTCCACGTACCGTTTACACATGCAGCCACATTGCCCTCTGCGATCTGGGTAGCCATATCCTCATCGTTCATGTCTACGAGCACGCCTGACGCCGTCAGGTCAATGATTGCCTGCGCCACGTCCGTACCGCCTGCTGCATTCCATGTACAGGTGTTGGTAAGACCGTCGTCATTCAGCTTCAGCTCAAGACCTGCGCCCTGGAAGAACGCGTAAATGTACCAGCCGTTGGAAATATCCATTGCAATCTTCTTGCCAGCCGCGTCAGCTACCTCAATCATCTTCTCTAAGGACTGTACATCGCTCTCGGAGAATACGGAAGAATCATAGAACATGAAGTAACCGTTATCAGCCGTCATCGGATAAGCGTATACCTTACCGTCTACGGCAGCCGCCTCTACAGCGCCGGTTGCATTCTCATTTACCACATCGAAGGTGTAGTTTGCCACTACCTCCTGCAGCGCACCTGCGTTTACCAGATCGTTGATCTGGTCGTCCGCAAAAGCGTACACATCAGCAGCCGCCTCTACGTCCGTAAGAACCGTATCCTTCGCGGTGGACTCACTCTCTGCACCAAGGGTAATGTCAAAGGTTACATCCGGGTAAGCCGCCTTGAAATCATCGAGCAGCTTCGTTGTCAGATCCTGATCCTCCTCAGATGCCCATACTTTGAGGGTTACCGTACCTGTGGTTGCCGCAATCAGGGTCGCAACGGGGTCTGTGCCCTCCTCAGCAGTTGCGGGAGCCTCTACTGCAGGAGCCTCCTCTGCTGCCGCATCGTCCGCTGCAGGCTCCTCTGCCGCAGGCGCCTCCGCTGCCGGAGCTTCCGCCGCGGGCTGCTCTGCCGCACCGCCGCCACAGCCGGTCAGACAGCCGACAGTCATTGCAGTTGCCAGTAATGTTGCCAATACTTTCTTTTTCATAATGTTACTCTCTCCTTTCGACTTTGCAATAAAAGTCAATTTTTGGTTTCTATACAAAACACGGTGTCGCAGCCTGATTTGCCGCTATTCCGCATTTTATATCACGTTCCGCCACGCCTTCCCACTCGATTTTTTTATGAGCAGTCAGGGTTTTTATATCCTAATGTATTAGGATATAGAGAAAGGGCTAGCCCTTTCTGCGTCAATTAAGTTTCGCGTTTAAGTAAAATTTACCACCTTTATATAACCGTTGTCAATACGGAAAACGTTTTTTTAACATAAACGGCGTATTTTAGACCTATATGGCACATTTGATCCCACATCACTGCCGTAAAGCCTTATCTTTTCCCTTCCTCGGAAAACGATTCGCCGCCCACGTTTTCCCTTGAATCAGGCTGATACTCACGAATCACTTCCAGCGCGGGCAGGGATTGACCATCATAGTCAAATAGCGCCTGATTCGCCCACTCGTTGCCGCCGGGGCCTTTTTCTTCGATATATTTCAGCGCTTCTTCATTCGCCCAGCCTGAACCCGGCACCGGAATCCACGCCGGTTCCCAATAGAAAAATCCCCTGCATTTCTTCTCCGGCACCTGATCGATCACACGGAAAAGAGCCTGCATGAAATCCGCCTGTCCTTCCCTCGTCATCGGATAAGGCAGCTTCTCCACCAGCGCAGGCTTGGTGGCATATCCTTTGCGCTCGTTCGCCTCAAGTTTTTCATAGGATGCATAGTCTTCCATCGTATAGCCCATGGAAACCTCTGCAATCACCAGTTCCTTGCCATAGCGCATCGCCAGGTCGTTCATATTCTTCTGCAAATCCGAAAGACTTCCGTGCCAAAACGGATAGTAGGAAAGCCCGATCATCTGGAAATCCTCGCCCCGCTCGAAATAGTGATCGAACCAGTCACGGTACATCGGCGCATTGCCTCCGTTGTCCAGATGAATCATTACCGGTATCTCGGCGTCCAGAGAGCGCACCGCCCGGATGCCCGAGCTGACAAACCGCGCCAGATTGTCGTAATTGCCGCATTCCAACAGCTTCCCCAGAGGCCAGAGCATCCCGTTGGTCAGCTCGTTGCCGATCTGAATCAGATCAGGGTACGCCCCCGCATCCCGCAAAGTCAACAGCGTATCCCGCGTAAAGGCATAGACTGCTTCGGTTAACTCCTCCACACCCATCCCACGCCACGCCTTCGGCACCCGCTGTTTCCCCGGGTCAGCCCAGAAATCGCTGTAATGCATACAGAGCAGCACTTCCATCCCGTGCGCCTTCGCCCGCTTCGCCAGCTCAATCGTTGTCGGCAGATCGTTCGTCCCCGCCCCGTAGGGCGTGCCGTCCTCAGAATAGGGATCGTTCCAGAGCCGCAGCCTGACCGCATTCGTACCGTAGCTTTTTAGGATTTCAAACACATCCTTCTCCGCACCGTGATCGTAAAACTTTCCGCCGAGACTCTCCACCTCTTTTATTGTTGATATATCCATACCTTTGTAAAATTTCATGTGCTGTCTCTCCGATACCGCCAGAATTTTTAATGAAATACCCCACGGCAATCGCCAAAACCATACAAATGCCGGGCGGTTGCGTCCGCTTTCCTCTGCATCGCCGGAATATGCTTAGAAAATCCACATTCCACAGCCCGACGCATGAAAGGAATTTTGCGGAGAATGATTTGCGAAGCAATTCTAGGGAAGCGCTGATTAAATCAGCACTTCCTTAGAGCCTCCGGCGGATGCACACGGATTTGCAAAGGAATGTGCCGCTTCGCGGCGCAAATCCGGTGCGGGAAACGCTTTAATCAGCGTTTCCCTAGTACTTCTTGGCGTCCCGTCCTAGGTGGGACGTCTTTAGAAATACTTCTCACTCTAATCAAAATCAAACTTGGTGAATCTTTTCATCGCATCCTTATACCGGAACCGCACGAGCTCATTCTTTGCGAGCACATCCTCCTCCGTCCCTACATACTGACAGCGGATGCAATGATATTCCTTCTTATCCTTATCGTAAAACATATCAATGTCCAAGTCTCTCATAAAGCAGGAGGGACACCTGTAGTTTAATTTGCCTTTGCCAGATTGAGCCATGTCGCAAATACCTCCTTATCTTTTAACTGGGTGGTGTAGCCTAACGTGAACATCGGAGAGAACGCATACCCTTCCTTAATGTAGCCGACCGCCTCTTTCTTTTCGCAGCTTATGGACACTCTCGTTCCGATTTCGGGAACCACCGCCACTGCCTCCGCCGCACCCTGCATCTGCGCCTCACGGCACTTGTAAGCGTAATCGATCTTCTCCGTCTTCGCACCGTCGGTAACGGAAAGCTTCACATTGCTCATGTCCTCGGAATACTCCGTCGTGCCGTAACATGCCACCATGTACTCGTTGATCTCCACCTCGGCATTCGGATCGCTCATCTCGAGAATCGTTCTCTCGATCCTGATACGGGAGCTGCCCTCCTCAAAATACATCTTCGTCTGCAGTTTCACCGTCAGATCATAAAACTCAATATCCACCGGGTCAAGTGTCAGGATTCTCGTGCTGCCTTCCTGTGAGAAATGCGCCTTTGTCCGGCACAGGCACAGGTCAACCTCCTCGCCGTTGTGGGTCAGCTTCGCGCTTCTCACCGTGCCCTCACCCGCATAGTGGGTAAAGTAGCCCGCACGGTACTTCTCCTGAATTAAGAAAGGATAGGAGGCATCCGTCACATGCTTCGTGCCGATGCCGACCGGCCACTCCAGCTTCGCCGCATAAGGCCGCAGATCGACAATCGCGCCGCCCTGATCCATGTTTGCGCACACTCTCATGTAAGGGTCGCAGTACCAGAAAAGCTGTTTGTCCGATCCGTACAAAATATCTCTCCACAGCGCGCATTCCGGTTCCGTCAGCCTCCTGTTCGCACGGTAAAAGTCCGCGAACTCCGCCATGGTCATGTCCTCTAACTTGCCCTCTTTTTTGAGTTGCCCGTAGTATGCCATGCCATCCTCATAGGATTTCAGCAAAAGCTCGTAAGGCGCTTCCCAGCGTCCCATCTTGTTCATCCAGCCGGGTCCCACAAACATCATGTTGTAGGCGTAGCCGTTGTTGTATTTCGCAAGCGACCGAAACTGATCGATCAAATTGTACAGATACGGGTACTCCCAAGTCTTGGAATCATAGCACATGCTACGCAGGACATTCTGCGGATGCGTGCCGAAGTTGGAGCCGTTGCCGTCGTAGCAGGCAATCAGGTCTCGGGAAAGGTGAGGAATCGCCACAATGCCGGAATCCTCCGCCTCGTTCGCCGCAGGCGCGTGGGTATTCTGTTTGCTCGGAATCCAAGGCGCCCACGGGCCGCCGTCCATAAACGTATACCAGGAATTGTTGCAGGTGTGGTACGCTTTCGGCCCTTCCTCCCAGCAGGTAGCCACGGCACATTTCACCATGGGATATTTCTCTTTGATATAGTTGGTCAGATCCGCGTCCATATAATAGGAACCCGTGGACTCCGGGTAGAAGCCGAACCTGTCCTTGAATTTGCCGAACACATCGTCCACGATCGACTTTTTGTCCTCCATGGAGAACATCCAGATACAGAAGTCCTTCGTCTTGTATTTCTCACGGAACTCCTCGCAGGGAAGTCCGAGCAGGGACAGCGCAATCTCATCGCCGTACTGCTCGTGGTCTGCTTTCGCAAGCGCCACCGCCTCGTCGTTAAATAGAGAAGCGTATGTCATCTGAATCGTTGTCTTTAACCCGTTCTTGTGCGCAATCGCCTGCTGCGTCTTAAAGATATCGAGAGATTCTGTCAGAAGCTCTTTCCGTCCGATATCCTCCTCCTTGCCGTGTCCGGTCACCTTCTCCGCGTACTCGGGTACCATCTCCGGCCGATGGATGATGTTTACAATAAACTTATCCATGTGCCCTGCCCTCCGTTTTTATAAACTGTTGTCGTTTTCTGTGCCGCCGACAGCGCTATCTTTCTTACCATTCATCCCTGCGTCAAATTTCACATCCACTTATGTCCATTGCAACGCGAATAGTAGCCTTTTCCATACATCACCCGCATACCCTGCCGGATGTTTGGTAGTTTTGACTTTGCGCAATCGGTTGTCCATATGCAAATGATAACAAACTGCACAGAGCTTGTCAATGCATATTTTTCCAAATTTGAGAACGTTGCAGCAAGTGCGTTACTTTTCAGACCCGCGCCACGCACTTGCTGCATGGTGTCGGAGCCAGCGCCAAAATGCAAAGTTAATTCCGAAGGAATTTACTTTTCTTTTAGGGCATTTTGTGTGCCTCAATTGCTGCAATTCACACTGAATGCTCGTAAATTGATGCAAAATCTTGCATGGGTGTGAATTGTAACGCAAGTGCAAAGTCCTGGGCTGAATTGTTACGAAAGCTCGTTACTCTGCACCTCCGGACTCCGGCATACCGCTTTGCAGATATCGGAAGACCTTGAGTGACTCCAGCGGATGACCACTATAGTCAAATAGCGCCTGATTGTCCCACGACGATCCCCCGTAATATTGGCCCGCATCCTTCGGATCATAGCCGGATGCATAGGAGGATGCCCATCCCGCGCCTTTTTCCTCCCATGCTTCCTTATTCGCGGCAAGCGCTTCGTCCGCATCCGCCGCGCCTTTTTCCCAGACATTGACAGGCAGCCAAGCCGGCTCCCAGTAAAAATAGCCGAGCCCCGCATCTCCCACAGCGGCCACCGCCGCACACACATCCCGGATTTCTTTGGCCTGCCCCTGCGCTGTGGCCGGGTACTCCGGCAGAATGTCCGACGCGCCGATGCTGTTGGCCGTGCCATCCCCGTCTCCCTCCGTATGAGGATAAGAGTTTTCCACCACCAGCACATCTTTCCCGTAAGCGTCGTTCACCTTTTGCAGCGTGTCCGTCAGATTCTCCATGGTGCCGTGCCAGAAGGGATAGTAAGATACCGCAAAAATATCATAGTCGATTTCCTGCTCTTCCAGTTTCCGGGCCAGCGCCAGCGTGCCGGTCTGATCTGCGATATCGGTAAAGTGGACGGCGACCCGGATTTCCCGCCCCCGCTCCTTCGCCACATCCCTGACGGCCCGCGCGCCCGCCTGCAAAAGCGCTCCACGCGAAGGCCAATCCGTCTCCCCCGCCATGCCGTTGTTGATCTCATTGCCGATCTGCACCATCCCGACGTCCGCCCCGGCGTCCAAAATTTCCCCGAGACTCTGCACCGTATACGCATAGAGCGCATCCGCCTTTTCTTCTATCTCCATGCCCTCCCACGCCTTGGGACACATCTGCTTGGAAGGATCCGCCCAAAAGTCGGAATAATGGTAATTCACCAGAAGCTTCATCTGATACTGCGCCGCCCGCCTGCCAATCTCGGCCGCCGCCGCCGTATCACAGTTGCCGCCGCCGTAACCTTTGCCGTTCTCGTCGTAAGGGTCGTTCCACACACGCACCCTGATATAGTTTACCCCGTTTTCCGAAAAAGTCTGAAAAATATCCTGCTCCTGCCCGGCTTCGTCAAAATAGACGACGCCGCTCTCCTCCTCCGCCAGCACACTGGAAATATCCACGCCCCGGATAAAGTCGTCCCCCAGCCCCTCTATCGGCTCGATGTGTATCTCCGCCGGTTCCTCATCTGCCTCCTCTGCGGCTGTCTGCTCCGCGTCCGCGGTCTCCTGCGCCGCATCCGCCTGTCCCGCGGCGGCTCGATCTGCCGCATCCTGCTCCGTGCTCTCCTGCCCGGGCTCCGCCTGCATTTCTTCCGATGTTGTCTGCGCTGCCGTTTGTTCCTCATCGGCATGCCCTGCGGCTGCCTGCTCCACTGCCGCAGATTCGTCCCTTGCTCCGCAGCCCGCAAACAAAAGCGCTGCTGCCACTAAGCCGATCAGCAGACGCTGTTTTCCCGTTCTCCCTTTTTCTGACATTTTCTTTTCCTCCGTTCCGCTTTTTGACTGTAGGCTTGCATAAGTAGCTCGAGATGCTTCGCATCTCTCACTCGCGGTCTCCGTTCCACTCCGGTCCGCGCAAAGCAGAACGGACAGCAGTATGGATTTCCATAGTGCTGCCCGTTAATGATTACCGTATCCTGCTGTCTTACGAGTGATGTCTTCCATGGTGGCCGCCGTGGTGACCGCCGCCCTGTCCCACATTCTGGTTCGTGCTCTGTCTCACACAGGAATTGTCACAGTAGCCGTTCGCATGATAATTCCCGCAATAGCTCCGGCTTCCGTGGGTGTGCTGTCCGCTCAATGTACACCCCTCCACATGGCAGACCCCGACCACGCCGCAGGAACCGTCGCAATAGCCGTGCTCATGAGCATATCCGCAATAGGTCTGACCGTCGTGGGTGTGATATCCCGTCTCCGTACACCCTTCCACCGCACATACGCTGACCGCACCGCAGG
>ERZ779637.1030-NODE-1030-length-13330-cov-5.536949_pt1 | contig 13330 bp, 10 predicted proteins | sample MGYA00514196_ERZ779637 | MGnify/ENA primary metagenome ERZ779637 (study PRJEB29562, sample SAMEA4376700) | mouse gut metagenome | isolation source: Cecum | study: EMG produced TPA metagenomics assembly of the A DSS colitis mouse model was used to assess the... | reverse complement strand
TAGTGCCTTCATTCTTTGGCATCCACCAGATGTATCTATTGTACCACAGATTCTATCATTGTGAAACAATGCTTTTTCCCTCTGGTAAATTTTTTCTTTTGTGTTATAATACATATTGCTCTGTTCAGAGCAATATCCCACATTAAAAAATAATATAAGGAGAGTCTGACTATGAAGAAATTTCATAATCTAAAGCAGAAAATTATTTTCTATGTAATGACAGTCGCTGTTTTAACGACTGTCCTGATTACTGCCATCATGTCCGTGGGCAGCGTCCGTTCCACCAATTCGATCATGTTGGAAAATATGCGGGTTACCGCACGAATTGCCTCGCAGAATATCAGTTCCAATCTGCATCTGCTGACGGAACGTATATGTAATCTTTCCTCGGAAAAAATATTTACGGATCTTTCCGGTAATTCCGCCGATAAACAGGCCCGCCTGGACGCCGTAAAACTGCAAATTGAATTTGTCTGGCTGTCAGCCTATGATTTGCAGGGTGAAAAACTCTTCGGCGACGAAACCGCGCCTGCTTCCATCGCAGACACCGCTCTTTTTAACCATTTGTCACAGACGGGTTATACCGCAATCGGCGATCCTTTTTATGACGACGGCCTGTTCCAGCTTTGTGTCGGCTCCCCACTGACGTCGGACGGCGAGGTGGCCGGTTATTTAATCGGAAGCTATAAATATGATCTTTTAAACGATGTTCTAAGCATGCTGGTCCTTGGCAAAAACGGGGGCGCATACATTATCAATCCGGATGGGATGATTATAGGCGACCGCAATTTAGAAAATATGCGGGAATCCAAAAACGTATACGGGCAGGATTCTTCCATACAAAACAAATCTATCTATGACCGGATCCTCGCATTTCAGACCGGTTCTGCAATCATGAAGCTGAACAGCCAAAAGCAGTACGCCGGTTACGCTCCCATTCCCGGAACCAACTGGGCCCTGCTGATTTATGCCCCGCAGGTTCAGTTTATGGGGCCCGTCCTTTCGACGCTGGTACTGTCGATATTGTTATCCGCTGTCCTTCTGCTTTTGGCGGCGCTTGTTATCGTTCCCGTATCCCATCGGATATCCGCGTCTCTCTCTTCTGCCACCAGACGTCTGCAGGCGCTGGCGGACGGTAATCTGACAGAAGAAGTGGTACCCGCGGTTACCCGTGACGAAACACAGCTTTTAACGGAAGCTCTTGCCAAAACAATCGGCAGTCTGAACGAATACATACAAAATATTCAAACCAGCCTGGGAGCCTTGTCCTCCGGCGATTATACGATCCGGATTCCGGAGAACTTTTCCGGTGATTTTTGTTCCATCCGCGATTCCCTATGCAACATTACGGATTCCCTGAACAGAACAATGGAAAAAATGAATCAGGCTTCCGCCGAAGCAAATCACAACTCCACAGAGGTGTCCGATTATGCCGGAAAGCTGTTCGACGGTTCCAAAAACCAAACCCTTCTTTTAGGCGAATTGGAAGAAAGCATGGAAGATATTACGGCCTCCATCGAACAGAACAAAGTTAACGCCGAAAAAATCCAGCAATGCTCTGCAAGCGCCAATGAAAAAACAATGCTTGGCGACAGTAATATGCAAAGTATGCTGGATACTATGGATCAGATTCATGCCGCAGTTAACGAGATTTCCCAGATCAGTCTGTTAATTGAGAATATTTCCAAGCAGACTAATCTGTTGTCCCTGAACGCTTCCATCGAAGCGTCCAGAGCCGGTGAAAGCGGACGCGGTTTTGCCGTGGTAGCCGATGAAATAAGACAGCTTTCCGACCAGACGGCAAACGCCCTGAAGCAAACCGGCGAAATTATCAAGCATGCCGCCGATATAATCGGAAAGGGCCTGGAAACGGCAAATCAAACGGCAGTTGCCTTTCAGGAGATTCAAAATGTTACCGAACAATACCGGCTTATATCCGATCAGCTGTCCGCTACCGTTTTAGAGCAGACTACTGCCGTAACCAATGTAAACAGGCAATTAGAGTCTCTTAAAAATATTGCGGAAGAAAACAGTACACTCGCTGAAGAAACGAATAAAATGGCTGCCGATTCCCTTGCACAGTCAAACAGTCTGAAGGAATATGTAGCGCAGGTAAAAATCAGAGAAAACCGGTAGGAGGATGCACATGAAAAAATATTTAATTATAACTCTGTTTTGTATGGCCCTTCTGTTATGCGGATGCGGCGATTCTTCAAAGCTTAAGGACGGCTTCTACACGGCCGAAATGGCGGAATATTCCCACGGATGGAAAGAATATCTTTGTATTATGGTAAAAAACGACACGATCATATACGCAGAATACAATGCAAAAAATCCCAGCGGCTATATTAAATCCTGGGATAACTCTTATATGCAGAATATGCTTACCGTAACCGGAACTTATCCAAACGAATATACAAGAAACTACGTATCCCAACTGCTTGCATCCCAAACGCCGGGAGCTCTTGACGCGATCAGCGGCGCCAGCAGTTCCTCAGAAACTTTCAAAAAATTGTCCATAGCCGTAATCGGCCAGGCCGTTAAAGGGGATTCTGCAACAGCTATTGTTGAATAAAAAAAGATACATTTTATTGTATGGCAAAAGCAGGAGTTGTCTGTAAATAACAGTACATCTCCTGCTTTTTCCTAAAATACCGTTGCCTTATTTGTACCAGACGGTAGTTACCTTAAATAAATCCCCATCCAGCTCCAGACTCATTTTCCCATTTTGAAGTTCCGTAAAGCTTTTTGCAATTGCCAGTCCCAGACCGGACCCCTCCGTATTTCTGGAAGAATCCCCCCGGACAAACCGTTCGGTCAGTTCCATGGGATTCACGGTCAGCTCCGTTGCCGATATATTTTTGAGCACTACGGATACCGAATTTTCCTCTTCCGTCACATCAATATAAACCCGCGTATCCCGCAGCGCATATTTGCAAATGTTACCAATAAGGTTCTCATAGATCCGATAGGTCTTCTGACTGTCCAGTTTTACGGACACTTTTCCTTCCGGCGCATGCATACGCACTGACAGGCCTGCAGCCTGCAGCTGTTCTTCCAATTCAAGCTGCACCTGTTTAATCAGATTTACCACATCCACATCCATCAGATTTAAAGTAATATTCTTACTGGTCGCCTTACTGACTTCAAACAAATCCTCAATCAGAACTTTTAACCGCATGGATTTGCGCTCCAGTGTATCTACATATTCTTTCCTTTGTTCCGGCGTCAGATTTTCGTCCTTTAACAGATTCACATAAGTGATGATTGCCGTAAGAGGCGTTTTCAAATCATGCGATACATTTGTAATCAGTTCCGTTTTCATACGCTGGCTTTTCACCTCCTCTTCCACCGCATTCCGAAAGCCTTCCTGGATCTTATCAATCTGAGGCTTAAAGGGTTCGAAAATACCCAGATACTCCGGAATGACCACCTGCAGATTCCCTTCTGCAATCCGGTTGGTGGCGCGAAGCAAAATATCATATTTTTTCTTAAGATCGTTAAAATACTTTCTTAAAACAAAGTACAGAAGCACAGAATAAACCAGCACTCCGAAAAATCCAAAAAACCAGAAGCTGCAGATAAAAAATACTATAATTGCGTTGACTACAAGAAGGCGGATAATGACTTTATTAGTCTCCGTACTCACGTCAAAGGAACTCATGTAGTTATAAAAGGATACCAGCTTACTTTTTACAAAAGGGAAGAAACGGTAAATATAGCTGTATTTCCGAATGTATGCTTTCAAACCTGTTTCACGGATCTGTCTAACGTTATACACCAGAAACATAACCGCTAAAAATGAAAACGCACAAAATGCAAAATTTAATACATATGCCAGAATCCAACTGCCGTTTTCCGGTATTCTCCACTGAGAACTGATCAGCTTCGCCTGTCTCCCCGTTATAACCCTTGCCGACTGTCCGGCAAGAAAATCCAGAAACCCGGGCAGAAAACAGAAAATTATAAAAACAATTTCAAAGGGAAGCTTGAAAATGCGGAATTTCCATGGTGTCTTTTCTCCAAAGGGAAGTAATAGCGCCAGAATGGCAACCGCTAACGCCAGCAGCACAAAATATTCCGCCAGACTGTTATACAGAAACAAGTCTTCCGTCCTATTCCATGTGTAATAAACAAAGTCGCTGGAAATTTCAAGACCGTCGCTGGTAACAATCATTTTATCTTTTATATTTTCCCAGTTTTCCAAAGTAATACCGTATGCCACGGTACAGGAAACCGGTCCTTTGATTCCGGCCTGCAGATAATATCTGCTGTCAATGGATTCCTGTAATTGAGCCAAAGGATTATTCCGTCCTGTTTCGGATGCCCTTTTTAAGAAAGCATCCGGATTTTCACCCCGGACACAGTGGGATGAGACTTTCCCGGAAGCGTCGTAAGTAACGCGGAAATACAGATAAAACTCTTCCGGAGAAGAAAGATTCCTGCCGGAATTCGTAATGGTTTTCCCTGTTTTATCATCGGTAATGGAATAATCAAAGATCCGTGATAAATTGTGAAAAGGCTCCTCCAACCGCTCAAAAAAATCGGTTTCCATCTCGGCAAAGGAATCGTCTTCATTCAAAACATGGGAAAGATATAAGTCTTCCGGATTCCCCTTCATATCCGCAGTAAGGTCACTGTTCTCCAGATAATCTTTTATATCCTCGGTTTTTCCTTCCTGGGGAATAATATCAAGATAAAGCTCCCTGTAACTGACCTGCGTTTCATTAACCTTTTCGTACAGATCTTTATACAGAACATAATTACTCATATAAAAGTTCCAAATAAACGCTTCCGTTTCCATCGGGTTTTCATATTGTTACTCCGCCGTCATTTTAAGCTGCGGATACCGGACCATATACACGATTGCCGCCAACATGGGAAGGCATATCAAATAGAACAGCCACTTATTTTTGATTTTTTTAAATTTACCGGATTCATTGTTTTTCGATTTTATATCCAACACCCCACACCACCTTTAAATATTTTGGATTCTTCGGGTCGATCTCAATCTTTTCCCGAATGTTTCGGACATGTACCATAATGGTGTCCGTGTTAATAGCTTTTTCATTCCATATCCGTTCATAAATTTCATCTGCGGAATACACTCTCCCGGGATTTTTTATCAAAAGCTGAATGATTTTGAATTCCATGGGAGTCAGCTTTACAGGCGCTCCGTCCACACTGACCTCCACTGTATCCTCGTTCAGTTCCAAACCGCCGATCGTATATATTTTGTCCTTATTTCCCTGCAAGTTCACGGCTTCCAAATACTTTGCATATCTTCTCAGATGGGAATTAACCCTTGCAAGCAGTTCCAGCGGAGTAAACGGTTTCGTCACATAATCGTCCGCGCCCATATTCAGCCCCATAATCTTATCCACTTCTTCTGACTTGGCGGATAACATGATCACAGGAAAGTCGTAACCCTTTGCACGCATCTGCATCAGCATGGTTACTCCGTCCATAACAGGCATCATAATATCTACAATTGCAAGATGAATGGCGCGTTCTTCTATCACGGCAAGGCCTTCTTTTCCGTTTTCGGCCTGATATACTTCATACCCTTGATTTTTTAAGTAGATTTCGATGCCTTCCCGAATCTCCTTATCGTCCTCCACGATCAAAATGCGGTAATTTCCTTCCATTTATACACTCCTCCTGAATCACAAGCTATTTTTCTTTTCAGTATACCATATAATTCTTATAATTCAGAGAGTAAGTTGATACCGGTTGTCGCCATTTGGAAAAAATTTCGTTCTTTTTCGTGATTTCTTTTGACAACGGCTTTATAAATTTCCGCTGCCTTTTTAGCAATTTCCTTTTCCCTGAAAGCATATGCCGTTTTAAACGCCTCCCCGGCGAGAGCCGTATGCAGCTTTCCGTTATTTAAAACCTCCGCCATACGTTCCGCAAACAAATCCATATTCTCTTCTACGCAATATCCGTTTTGACCGTTCTTCACAAGATCGGATACCCCCGTCGCCTTCAGCGCGATAACGGGCGTCTCGCCGGCCATGGCTTCCAGGATTACGATTCCCTGCGTTTCCGTCTTCGACGCGAACAAAAACAAATCTGCCGCCCTGTAATAATCCGGCAGCGCCGCGTTGGCAACCGTTCCGGTAAAAATCACTTCTTCTTCCAATCCCAGACTGCATACCAGCTTTTCATACGAGCCCCGTTCCGGCCCGTCTCCAATTAATAACATTTTGAAAGGTTTCCTGAAGCTCCTTTTAAAACGAGACAACGCGTGCAGCAAAAAGGAAATATTTTTTTCATGAGCAAGTCTGGATACAGAAACAAACAGCGGACAATTTTGCGCGTCATACATTTTTTGGATCCGTTCCGTATTCTGCAATTCGCCGTGATAGCTTTCCTCTTTCAGACCCGTGGGAAGCACGGACACCTTTTCCCCTTCTACCCCGCATATTCCGGTTAAGTAATCTTCCATACCCTCCGTAGGTGCAAATATATGTTCACATTTTTCAAAAAAACTTTTCAAATATGCGGGAACAAGGTTTTTCACCCACATCATAGGCTTTACATAATGCAGATACTCTTCATAACGTGTATGATACGTAAACACCATGGGAACTTTATATTTATGCGACAGATACGCGGCCGTATTCCCGATGGCTATGGGGTGGTGTACATGAATGATATCATAATCCTCTTCCCGAAAGCGTCTCTCAATAACGGGATCCAACGGATTAGGGATCACAACCCCGCCTGCAATTCCTTCCAGAAAAGAATGAAACCGGACCACCCCTTCTTCTTTCATCTGCGCTTTATAAGCGGGCGCAAATACCGTTACTTCATGCCCCTCTTCTTTCAATCCCTCCGCCAGCCGTTCCACGGAAATCGGAACCCCTGCGATAAACGGCTTATAGTTGTTCGTCATCATTGCAATTTTCATTTACCGATACACTCCTCTGCACTTATTTCACGGCTGTTTATACGGCAACGCCAAGATATCCGAATACGGCGTCTCCGAGTAAATAACCGGCTCCTACAAAAACAAAATTCCAAAGAAAAATTCCCATCGTTGAACTGATGCTGTACTTGACCAGGTTCATACGCATAACGCCTGCCGGAATTGATATCAGAGTACGGATCATGGGAATCAGCTTTGCCGCAAATATGCCGACGTATCCTTTTCTTTGCAGCAGCTCCATATTCCGGTCAATAGCCGGTTTATGCTTCGGAAATTTTTTAATATATGCTTTTAAAAACAATTCCCCTCCCTTCAGTCCGATAAAATATAAGATCAGGCTGCCCGCAAGCCCTGCAGCGACGCTGACCAGCAATGCAAGAAAAAAGTTAATCCTTCCGTTCGCTGCAAAGACTCCCGCCAAAGGCATAATAATCCCGGCCGGAAATCCCGGAAGATTCAAATATTCCAGAAAAACTATGACAAAAATGGCAATTAGCCCGTACTGTGAAAAATAATAGGAAATATCGTTGATGTTCACTTTTGTTCCCTCACTTCTTTAGTTATTTACCGATATTCTCCGGCTCTGTTAAAAGTATAGGTACAAAATATGAAAAACAAATGCTGAAAAATTGAAAGAATTTCTAAAGAGATTATTGGATTTTTGTTAAGAAAACAACCGCCGCATCTAAGATATGTAATCTTAAATACAGCGGTATCTTGTATAAAACAACAAAATTTAATTATTGATCAGCTTATCCTCTCCGTTCCAGCTATAAAGCTTACGGATCTCCTCGCCTACAACCTCCGCGGGATGTTCGGATGCCAGCTTTCTCATAGCCTTGAAGTGTACCTGGCCGCCGGCGTCAGACATATCAAGCAGGAATTCTTTCGCAAAAGAACCGTCCTGAATATCGGAAAGAATCTTCTTCATAGCCTTCTTGGTCTCGTCCGTAATAATCTTGGGACCGGTAATATAATCGCCGTACTCAGCCGTATTGGAAATAGAGTAGCGCATTCCGGCAAAACCGCTCTGATAAATCAGATCTACAATCAGTTTCATCTCATGAATACATTCAAAATAAGCGTTTCTCGGATCATATCCCGCCTCAACAAGCGTTTCAAAGCCTGCCTGCATCAATGCGCAAACACCGCCGCAGAGAACAGCCTGCTCACCGAACAGGTCCGTTTCCGTCTCGGTACGGAATGTGGTCTCCAATACGCCCGCTCTGGCTCCGCCAATTGCCAATGCATAAGCCAGCGCTTTGTCCAATGCCTTTCCGGTAGCATCCTGATGAACCGCTACCAGACAGGGAACGCCTTTACCGGCCTGATATTCGCTTCTTACCGTATGACCGGGGCCCTTCGGCGCGATCATGGTAACGTCCACATCCTTCGGCGGATTGATCAAACCGAAATGGATATTAAAGCCGTGGGCAAACATCAGCATGTTGCCTTCTTCCAGATTGGGTTCAATATCTTTCTTGTATAATGCGGCCTGTTTCTCATCGTTAATCAGAATCATAATAATGTCCGCTTTTTTTGCGGCTTCTGCAGCCGTGTATACTTCAAATCCCTGCGCCTGTGCTTTCGCCCAGGATCTGGAGCCTTCGTAAAGACCGATAATTACATTGCAGCCGGACTCTTTCGCGTTCAGCGCATGAGCATGTCCCTGGCTGCCGTAACCGATTACGGCAATGGTCTTTCCCTCCAATAAAGATATGTTACAATCTTCCTGGTAATAAATATTTGCCATGTTTCTTTCCTCCTGATTTTGTTTGGTTAGTAACTTTATAACTGAAAGGTATGTCCCTAGAGTTAACTGTTGAATCCTGTTACAGGTAAGTAACATTCTCAATGCCGCGTCCCAGTCCTGCAATTCCGGTTCTTGCAAGCTCCAGAATTTCGTATCCTTCTAACAGCGCCAGAAACGCGTCAATTTTGTCCTGATCTCCCGTAAGCTCTATAATCAGGCTTTCCGGAGCCACATCGATAATATTGGCCCGGAAGATGTCCGCTACCGTAATTACGCCCTGGCGTTCTCCCGCCGCCGCACGCACCTTAATCAGCGCAAGTTCCCGGTAAACGCTGTCCTGGGACTTTAACTCCTTGACGTCTCTTACATCCACAAGCTTGGCAACCTGCTTCTCAATCTGGTCCAAAATATCGTCGTCTCCGCTTGTAACAATCGTAATTCTGCTGAAACGGGGATCGGCGGTCACCCCTGCCGTAATGCTCTCAATATTATAACCTCTTCTCGAAAACAATCCGGAAATACGGCTCAAAACGCCGGATGTATTATCGGCAAGAAGCTGAAACACTTTTTTTCTCATTATAATCCTCCATAACGCCTGATACTTGCACTATTTTACCAATTACAGCGAATTCTGTCAACCCAAACGCTTCACTTCTCTAAATCAATGCATTTGGGAAGCGCTAAAGTGCCTGTCCGCGCTACTTCCACGACGCTGACAGACTGAAGCATCGTAAGCATCAATTGAATTTTTTCCGGTTCATCACAGATCTGAATCACCATATAATGCTTCGACATATCGACGATACTGGCCTTCAGGATATCGCAGACTTCCATGATATCGCGGCGGTTCGACTTGTTATATTTAACCTTTACAAGCATCAGTTCCCGGCTTATGCTCTGCAGCTCGCCAAAGGTTTTCACCTTAATAACATCCAGCTTCTTATTCAGCTGCTTTTCAATTTGCTCGATGGTCCGCTCGTCTCCGCTGGATACGATCGTCATGCAGGATACTTTTGCGTCGTCGGTCTCGCCTACCGCAAGACTGTCGATATTGAAACATCTTCTGGAAAACAGTCCCGCAACCTTGCATAAAACACCGGAACGGTTTTCCACCAAAACAGAATATATTCTTTTCATAAGCTTCATTTGCTCCTTTTACAATAATCCCCGTTCTTACTTTACCAAATCCAGGGGATCGACCAGACATTCCAGCAGCACCGATTCGTCTTTTTCCAGGAACTTGTCAAGAACTTTATCCGCATCATCCATGTTATGAAGCCTTAAAAACTTCAGATCATACGCCGCCGAAAGCTTTTCCAGATCGGGACTGCCGCTCAAATCCACGACGGAATAATGATCCTTGTAGGTATAATGCTGATATTCGCGGACCATTCCCAGATATTGGTTCTTAAGTACAATAATCTTAACGGGAATATCATGCTGGCGCATGGTAGCCAGCTCCATCATGGACATTTGAAAAGAACCGTCTCCGCACACTGCAATTACCTGTTTCTTTCCGGCCGCAAGCCTGGCCCCCATGGCCGCCGGAATGGAATAGCCCATAGTGCCCATACCGCCGGAGGTTAAAAACCTTCCCTTTTTAACTACGTGATATCCGCAGGACCATATCTGGTTCTGTCCTACGTCCGCAACATAAATACCGTCCTCCTCCATTTTGTCGGAAAGCATGGTAATGAATGCCGCCGGATCCACATAAGCGGGATTCGGTTTCCTTTTTACCTGCATGTCCCTTCTGTAACCGTCAAGCGCATCAACCCATTCATCATGGCTGCACTCTGCTTCCTGCTTATCCAGGTCCTGAAAAATATGCTTTGCATCGCCCACAAGGGGAATATGCGGTCCTACGTTTTTACCGATTTCGGCCGGATCTACGTCAATATGTACAAGCACCTTATTATACGTAATCAAATCCGGCTGGCTGACCGCCCGGTCCGCCACACGCGCGCCTACCATAATCAGCAGATCCGATTCATTCATGGCGCGGTTGGCACAGGGGTGCCCGTTATTACCCACCATTCCGTAATAAAGAGGATGTCTGGTTGGCATAACGCCGATCCCCATCATGGTAGAAACGACGGGTATCCGGAACTTTTCGGAAAAATCACGCAGTTCCTGTTCCGCATCCGACAGCAGGACGCCGCCGCCCGCACAGATAATCGGGCGTTTCGCCTTTTCCAGCTCTCGCATGACTTTTTTAATCTGAACCATGTTCCCCTTTACCGTAGGCTTATAGGTACGCATGGAAACTTCTTCAGGATACTTAAAACTGCGGACCGGCGCGTTCTGTATATCGATCGGAATATCAATCAGCACCGGACCTTTTCGTCCCGAATTGGCGATATAGAAGGCTTCTTTAAAAACCCTCGGAATTTCGTTTACATCTTTAATCAGATAGCTGTATTTTACAAAAGACTCTACCGCTCCGGTAATATCGGCCTCCTGGAAAACATCGCTTCCCAGAAGCTCGCTGTTTACCTGACCGGTAATGCAGATCAGGGGAATACTGTCCGCAAAAGCCGTGGCAATGCCGGTAATCACGTTGGTCGCTCCGGGGCCGCTGGTGACGGCGCAGACTCCCGGTTTCCCCATAATACGCGCCATACCGCTTGCCGCATGGGCGGCATTCTGCTCCGTACGGATCAGAACGGTACGGATATGGGATTGTAAAATACTGTTATAAAAAGGACAGATGGCTACGCCGGGGTAACCAAAAACAACTTCTACGCCTTCTTCTTCCAGGCATTTAATAACTGCGTCCGCTCCTATCATAAAAAAACTCCCATCCTGTCAAATTATACATTTTATCTATTTTAGCATACTAAAGCAATAAATTTCAATAGCATTATGAAAGATTCAATAGTCTTTTTGCAAGCCTGACTGCCTCCGCCGCATCCGCCGAATAGCCGTCGGCTCCGATTTCAGTCGCGTATTCTTCCGTAATGACGGCTCCGCCTATCATAATTTTAGATTTGATCCCTTCTTCTTTTGCATAAAGAACGACTTCCCTCATCTTCTGCATTGTGGTGGTCATCAGAGCGGACAGCCCGATCAAATCCGCATGATATTCCCGTGCTGCTTCAATGATCGTTTCCTTTTTTACATTTTTCCCCAGATCCACCACTCTAAAGCCATGGTTTTTTAACATTAATACCACCAGATTTTTACCGATATCATGAATATCGCCTTCTACCGTGGCCATAACAATGACAGGCATATTCTCGTCTTCGGCGCCTGTTCCCAGCTTTTCCTCCAAAACGGCAATAGACAGCTTCATGGCTTCCGCGCTGGCAATCAACTGCGGCAGAAAATAAGTTCCCTGATCATAATAATCTCCTACCAGGTTGATGGCGGGAAGCAGTACCTCATCCAAGAGCAATCTGGCTTCTTCCCCCTGGGCCAGCGCTTCTTTGGTAATTCCTTCAATTCCTTTGCGGTTTCCCTTCAATACCGCATTTTTCAGAACATCCCGCAAGTCAGCTTCCAAACCGGTTTCTTTCTTTTTTTCTTCGTCGGCAGCCGGCGCTTCTGTGCAATATACGGCTTCTCTCTGTTTTTGTTCCTGAACCTTCCCGGCAAATTCTATATAAGCTTCGTCGGCGCCCTCCCTGTTTAAAAGCAGATCCGCAGCAAAAACAGCGCCGGCCAGCATTTCCTGGCAGGGATTGGCAATGGCCATAGTCAGACCGTTTTGAATGGCCATGGTCAGAAAAGTACTGTTTATAAAACCTCTCCCGGGCATTCCGAAGGAAATATTGGAAAGTCCGCAAACCGTCGCAAATCCTTTTTCCCGGCAGAACCGGATGGTCTGCAGCGTCTGCAGTGCCGCGTCCTTCTGGGCGCCCACCGTCGCCACAAGACCGTCCACCACAATATCCTCCTGACACAGTCCCTCTTTTAACGCCGCTTCATAAAGTACCCTGATATTCTCTTTGCGCTCTTCAAAATCTTTGGGGAGTCCCGCATCGGATAAAGGCAGCAAAATAAACATGGCGCCATATTTTTTAATAAGCGGAAGAAGCTTTTCCGGTTTTCCTTTTTCAAGAGAAACCGAATTCACCAGAGCTCGTCCCGGAAAATGACGCAGGGCGGCTTCCAGCACCTCTACGTGGCTGGAATCTATGGCGAGAGGAAGGCTTGTGGCTTCCGTTACCGTTTCCAGCGCCTGCAGCATTACTTGTTTCTCATCAATGCCGCTCATACCCACGTTAATATCCAAAATCCCGGCGCCGGCAGCTTCCTGCTCCTGTGTAAACTGTAAAACCCGGTCCGTTATATTTTGTCGTAGCTCTTCCTGCAGTTTTTTCTTTCCTGTCGGATTAATCCGCTCACCGACAACGATAAAGCCGCTGTCCAAAGTAAAGGAAAGTGTTTTCCGTTCCGATGTCAGATATCTCTTATAATTACAATGGGAAGTTCTGTATGCTTTCGGGTTCAGCGCTTTATACGATTCCGACAGCCTGCTGATAAATTCCGGTGTAGTCCCGCAGCACCCTCCCAGGATTGTTGCTCCGGCATCTATCAACGCGCCCATGTATTCCGTGAAAGCGGCGGCGTCCATATCATAACAGGTTCTTCCCTCGCCATCCACAAAAGGCAGTCCCGCGTTGGGTTTGGCAATCACG
>ERZ779637.1028-NODE-1028-length-13357-cov-12.489325_pt1 | contig 13357 bp, 11 predicted proteins | sample MGYA00514196_ERZ779637 | MGnify/ENA primary metagenome ERZ779637 (study PRJEB29562, sample SAMEA4376700) | mouse gut metagenome | isolation source: Cecum | study: EMG produced TPA metagenomics assembly of the A DSS colitis mouse model was used to assess the... | reverse complement strand
CGTCGTCAAAAGTGATCCCTTCGCCAATAATCTGACCCATCTTCTCTCCTCCTGTTTGTAAAATTCAACTAGTATCGATAGTTACATTTATGTAAAGAATACTGCCAGTTAATCTAACTGACAGTATTTCTTTTCCATGACCACATGCTCATCTGTGTCCGACATGTCCCAGCACAGACCCTGCATGAAAAGAGGTCACAAATATTCTATAAATAATCAATCTGTAAACACCTTGCGCGGCGCAATGCTCTGGATTGCTTTCACCATCTCCGCGTTAGGCTCGAAAATAACCTTCAAATCTCCTTCACAGACCATCATATATCTCTTCTCCGGCTGCGCAGCAACACCAGAGCTGTAATCCAGCGTCTTGGAATTACGATTCCTGTAGGAATCCAGTCTATGGGAATTCAGCGGCGCAAGCACTTCCATCTTATCCACCGAAAAGGTATTGGCCTTCTTCCGGCGGCTCTTCGCCATTACCTTATCCACACTGATCTCCCTGTCCAGGTACAGGTACTCATACTCAATATTTGCGTTCATGGTGGCAAAATAGGCACCTATTCCCGTAATGATCGCCACCACCAGCCCCGGAAGGAACACACCGCCTACCATAATGAACACTACCGTCAGCATGATCAACAGTATTTTCAAAAACGACAGGAGCACCGAAGGTTTCCTCGCCACCAGACATTCTACATATGTTTCACTCATTTATGATACCTCCTGTATTCGACCCGATCCTGAACCCGGCAGACCCTGCCGCTTCGATCCGCAGACATATGAGACATCGCTTCCGGCCGCAGATCCTTCTAAGAACTGTTTTGTCGAAAAATATATCTTAATCATATAACAAACCGGACAAAGTTTCAAGCAAGAGGTTAGCAAAATAAACCGCAAATGCATAAGGAACATGTCCGATAGATAAAGTATATAGAAGCATACCACGACAAATGACAAATTTCAATATCTAATTTTATATCTTTTATAAAAATGTAACAGTTCGTTACTATTCACAGTGCAATGTCATTAAGTTATAGTTAGCAGGCTTTCAGGATCCATTGCGCCCATACCGGGCGCACACATAAAAAGGCCGTCTCTTAATTGAAACAGCCTTCCCGTTACTCCGTCCTGAAACCCTGGTGCAGACAGCAGCCATGATACAATTCGTCCAGGCAAAACTCCCTGCGGTTATCACTCTTTGATGATATCCAATTCAGAAAGATTAATACCCGACGCCGTCAAAATAACCTTTAACTCGATATAACGCCGTCTTATAGCCTTGTATACGTTAGAGTCTTTTTCGGCTAATTGCATCCAGTCCTGAACTCTCGAAAAATCTTCAATGTTTTTTTGCAGCATTTCCTTTTCAGTCATACAATCACCCGCTTTCTTTGGGAGAAACAATTTATCATATGCTCCTACAAATAGTATAGCTGTTTTATGAAAAACTGTAAAGTGTATTATGAGGGAACCTGTCTTGTCAAAACCGTAATCCAGTTGACCGTGACAAGAATAATGCCGCGCTCCTTTGGCGCCCAGATATTCAGATACAGGCAGTCCTCACTGCCGGGCACACTGTATTCTTCGTTCTCGTAGAATTCCTTCTCGTAGAAATCCCCTGCCCCGTCGATGGGAACGATGCTCCATCTGTTCATCAATACAAGAAGCACCGGCAATATAGCAGGCGCCAGGAAAGATTGCTTTTTGTCATATAAGATTTGTGTGTCGAAAGGTGCTCTTCTAATTTTGCATGGGCATATTGCACAAATTGCTCACGCTGTTGCCTTGCGCAGAGATTGAGATTTTCTCGATAGTCCGTTCAATACCAGCAAAGAGCGTCAGATCATATCTGACGCTCTAAAATTTGCCTACTTCTCTTCCTTCGGCAATTTGATCTCAATATGCACATCCTTAAGCTGTCTTGCATCCACCTGCGCCGGTGCTCCCATCATGATATCCTGCGCCTGCTTGTTCATCGGGAAGGGAATGACCTCCCGGATACTGTCCTCTCCTGCCAGCAGCATGACCATCCTGTCCACACCGGGTGCAATACCTGCATGCGGCGGCGCACCGTAGCAGAATGCGTTGTACATGGCCGGGAATTTCGCCTTCACGTCTTCCTCGCCCAATCCTACCAGCCGGAACGCTTTCACCATGATCTCCGGGTCGTGATTACGGACCGCACCGGAAGACAACTCCACGCCGTTACATACCAGATCATACTGGTATGCCAGAATGTCTAGCGGTTCCATCTTCTCAAGCGCCTGCATACCTCCCTGGGGCATAGAAAAAGGATTGTGACAGAATTCCATCTCCCCGGATTCCTCTCCGATCTCGTACATGGGGAAGTCCACGATCCAGCAGAACTCATAACATGCCTGCCTGAAATGACCCTCCGACTTCATGCCCAGCATCCTGCGCAGCACACCGGAAGTCTTCACTGCCGCGTTCTTGTCTCCGGCCGTCACGCCTACGAAATCGCCCGGCTTTAATCCAAGCAGCTTGTCCACCTCTTCTTTGCGCTCTGTGAGGAACTTGGAGATACCACCCACGTAATTGCCGCTCTCGTCCACGCGGAACCAGTAAGCCTTGTTGCCGGTCTCCACCTCCACATCTGCGCACATCTTATCGATTTCTTTCCTCGTAGCCGTATAGCCGTCCGTCACCACCGCCTTGATCACATGATCCTTGAACGGTGCAAAATCAAGCTGCCCGAACAGCTCTGTCACATCCTGCACCACCAGATCGATCCGCAAGTCGGGCTTATCAGTGCCGTACTTCTCCAATGCTTCCAGATAAGGGATCCGCACAAACGGCGCTGCGGAAGCCTGATCGTACGTACCGTACTTCTCAAATACCGGCGGCAGCACCTGCTCGATCACGGCAAACACATCTTCCTGGGAGGCAAAAGCCATCTCCATATCCAGCTGATAGAATTCACCCGGTGAACGGTCTGCCCTGGCATCCTCGTCCCGGAAACAGGGCGCAATCTGGAAATAACGGTCGAACCCAGAAGCCATCAGGATCTGTTTAAACTGCTGCGGTGCCTGGGGCAGCGCATAGAATTTGCCCGGATGATTCCTGGCCGGCACCAGATAGTCTCTTGCCCCTTCCGGCGAAGAACAGGTCAAAATCGGCGTCGTGATCTCCACGAAGTCCAGATCATTCATTCTCTGGCGAAGTTCGGTGACAATACGGCTGCGCAGCAGAATCTTATCCTTCACTTCCGGATTACGCAGATCCAGATACCGGTATTTCAAACGGATATTCTCATCCGCATTCTTAGACTGCCTGATCTCAAAAGGCAGCACATTGTTCGTGCACTTACCCAACACCTCCACGCGGTCGGGCACTACTTCGATTTCTCCGGTGGGAATAGTATTCGTCTTATTAGAACGCTCCCGCACCGAACCTTCGATCAGCAGAGTGGACTCCTTGTTCACACCCTCCAACCGTTCCATCATTTCCTCTGTCTCGAAAACAATCTGTGTCACTCCGTAAAAATCCCGGAGCTGCAGAAATCCCAAATTCTTGCTGACCTGTCTGATATTTTCAAACCATCCGACCAAAGTCACCCGGCTTCCTGTATCTGACAGTCTGAGCGCATTACATGTGTGTGTTCTTGACTGCATCATATTCTCCTGATTCCTTTCTCTTCTGACAAATGCTTTTCTCATTCTAACACCACAGACCGGAAAATACAATAAACTTTCTGCGCGCCCGCGCCATTAGCCCCGCGAAAGGGATGCAGCGCCGCCAACCAATGTCAGTTACTGTAGAAGCAACCTGTCAAAACTAAAAGCGCCTGTCATTTTATAGTTCTCCTTCGGACGAGCTTTCGCTCGATTCCAAACGCAACGGTACTAAATTCGTAAAAAACCTCATTAAGTACCGGCGTTTTACAACGGTCCTCAGGAGAGACATAAAATGTCAGACGCCTGCGTAACGGCTTAAACAACTGACATTGACCGCGAACACTAACCTGCTACTGCAACAGAGACAGCGCACTCTGATTACTCTGATTCGCCTGGCTGAGCATAGACTGCCCGGCCTGCGCAAGAATATTGTTGTTGGCGTACTTCACCATCTCCGTAGCAATATCCGTATCTCTGATGGCCGATTCCGCCGATGTGGTATTCTCCACGACATTATCCAAATTGCTGATCGTGTGCTCTAAGCGGTTCTGAATAGCCCCCAGATTGGAACGCACCTCCGACACATCGGCGATCGCACTCTTGGCAAAAACATTCAGTGCCTGGAAATCCCGCACATCAGGCGCTCTGCCGGACAACGCTTCCTCCATACCTCCTGTCGGACTCGGAACACTGGCACCGTCAATCGTAAGTCTGTTCTTCACCCTTTCATCTGTGATCGAATCATAAGAAAAACTATGAAAAATAGTCAAGTCTCTTGCCGCCAGAAGATGCGAATGTCCCGCTGCACTCCATGGCTGGATCGTGTTTAAATTTACATATTCTATTTTCGCATGCGTCGAAGTAAATGGGGTCGCATACTGATAATAAAGTCCATCCGGCCTCTCTGTCCCTGTCGGCGGCAAATCCTGTCCTGTACACAAGGGTGTCTTGTCATTCGTCTGGTAACAGATTCCCTTCGACAGGGCACTGGCGATCAGATCATTCGTGCACATATTCCCTATCGTGATCGCAATATGCTGCCCGGATTCCGCCCCAACCTGCAGTCCGATATTCTGAAAAGAACCATCCAGCAGATTCTGTTCGTTAAAAGTGGTCGTGGACTGTATGCGGTCTATCTCACTCATCAACTGCCGGACTTCCATCTGCACATAGCTTCTGTCTGTTGTAGTCAGTGTCCCGTTTGCGCCTTTGACCGCAAGCTCATTCATGCGCTGCAGCATATCGTGGACTTCATTCAACGCTCCCTCCGCCGTCTGCACGCAGGAAATACCGTCCGCCGCATTGGCTGACGCCTGCGTAAGGCCTCTGATCTGGCGGCGCATTTTCTCCGATATCGACAGGCCCGCCGCGTCGTCTGCCGCACGGTTGATCTTATATCCCGAAGACAATTTCTCCGTAGATCTGGCCTGGCTTTTGTTTGTCAAGTTGAACATGCGATTCGAATTCATCGCCATGATATTATGTTTTACGACCATATTTCCCTCCATTCCGAAGTATCACAAAGGGTGTAAAGCTATGAATCTACCTGCATGCCTTACACCCTTATTCTCTTATATCTGTGAAGCAGTTTAATCTCACTCAACACCTACTGCAACAGCGCCAGCGCACTCTGATTGCCCTGATTCGCCTGGCTGAGCATGGACTGCCCGGCCTGCGCAAGAATATTGTTGTTAGCAAACTTCACCATCTCCGTAGCTATATCCGTATCCCGAATAGCTGATTCCGCCGACGTGGTATTCTCCACGATATTATCCAGGTTGCTGATCGTATGCTCTAATCTGTTCTGGACGGCGCCCAGGCTGGAACGCACCTCCGATACATCGGCGATCGCACTCTTGGCAAAGGCATTGAGTGCCTGGAAATAGCGGACATCCGGCGTCTTATTTGACAGAGCCTCCTCTATACCGCTCGGGGTGGTGTTGGTACGGTCACTGGTAAGACGATTCTTCACATTCTCATCTGAAATTGCGTCATAAGAAAAACTGTGAAAAATTGTCAGATCCTTCGCCGACAAAAGGTGTGAGTGTCCTGGTGAACCCCACGGCTGAATCGTACTCCTATCTACATACGTTGCTATTGCATGCGTAGTGGTATTAGGATCAGGAGACTGATAATAGTATCCGCCGGGTAAAGCTCCTGCCGAACTGGCATCTTCCGCATGACATATAGGACTATCATTAAATGTCTGATAGCAAATTCCCTTCGCCAGCGCGCTGGCGATCAGATCGTTCGTACACATATTGCGTATCGTAATAGCAATGTGCTGCCCTGATTCCGCTCCTACCTGCAGTCCCTTGCCTGTAAAAGAACCATCCAGCAGATTCTGCTCATTGAAAGTCGTCGTGGACTGAACCCTGTCAATCTCACTCATCAGCTGTCTGACTTCCATCGTGATATAACTTCTGTCATCTGTCGTCAACGTCCCGTTCGCGCCTTTGACCGCAAGTTCATTCATACGCTGCAGCATATCGTGAACTTCATTCAACGCTCCCTCCGCCGTCTGCACACAGGAAATACCGTCCGCCGCATTGGCTGATGCCTGCGTAAGACCTCTGATCTGGCGACGCATTTTCTCCGATATCGACAAGCCCGCCGCGTCATCTGCCGCACGATTGATCTTATATCCCGAAGACAGCTTCTCCGTAGATCCGGCCTGACTCTTATTTGTCAGGTTGAACATGCGGTTTGAATTCATCGCCGTAATATTGTGCTTTACAACCATAGTCTTTCTCTCCTATCATCCACCTCTTTTATTCTGAATTCCCCGATTCCCAAAGTAACCGACACAGCTACTATCTGCTCCCAGTCTCTGCCAATACCAAGTACGAAAATGCTGACAAGACCGAAAGCATGACCTCATTATCCGATGCCGTTAACTATTATGAAATATATATCGACTCATATCATGAAACACTTAAGAGTCAGATGCATAATTCATAAACTACATTCTGTCTGCACACAAATGTGTTTATGGCGTCTTTGCCTCCATTCCGAAACATCTTGCACTGAGGACGCGAACCGGATTTCATAAAAAATTCATACAATTAATATAGTTACTTCATTGACAATACTTTTCAAACTAATTATCATAGATAATCATGACTTACTGTAGAAGAGTTGGCGGTCAGAGCTGCACAATATGCCATACAAATACCGCAAAAACGCTGATCATTACAGCACTTTTCAGAATACAGACACAGTCAAACAGTCACTCTCCGCTGCAAGCAGTCACTTGGCTCGTTGCTCGCGGAAGTCAAATACCCCACTGCAAAGCAACGGAGCATCAAGCTTGAAACGCCCCAAGGGGCGGGGTATTCGACCCTCGCGGCATTCGCCAAATACTCGTGCAAGCACGGTACTTGGCTCGTTGCTCGCGGAAATAAACAGGAAACGGAGATAAGATTATGGCAGTCGGAAATTCAGTGGGAGATGAGATCAGAGAAGAACGCAGAAAGGCCATGGGCCGAATGACTCCGAAGGAGAGATTCGCCTACTTCTGGGATTATTATAAGATCCATGCACTGGTCACAGTCATCGTGATCATAGGCGCTTCTTCCTTAATCTATAACTATGTCACCTATAAGGATTATGGTTTCTATGCCACCCTCATCAACACCGGCGTCAGCGATACAAGTGAAGGCCTTCCGGAGAAATGGGCTGCCGAATTCCTGGAATATGCCGGTATCGACCCCGCGGAATATGAAGTATACATCGATACGTCCATGTCGCTTTCCCCCAATGATGTCTCGCAATATACGATGGCCAACCAGCAGAAGATGGTGGCCATGATGCAGACCGGTTCCATCCATGCTCTCGTCGCAGAGACACAGACCTTTGAACAGTATGCCCAAATGGGGTATTTCTCTCCTTTGGAGAGTACACTGTCCCCGGAAGAAGTGGAGAAATACCGTCCCTACTTCTACTATACGGATATGGCCACCTTCCCGGATGACGATTTCAACCCCGATGAGGTGCGTGATCTTTCCGTACTGACGATCGACCACACGGATCCTTCCACCATGGAACAGCCGGTGGCGGCTGGCATCATCGTCACGAAGGACAATGCCTTGGCCGACTCCCGCCTGTACGCTTATCTGCAGGACAGCCAATATGACTACCAGGGCTATCCGGCAGAAGTGGTTCTGGGCATTCCCGTCTCCAACGATCAGCCCGAACTTGTCGTTAAATTCCTGGAATACATGCAGCTTGGCGAGTGAATCCCTACTTCACGATTTCTTCCCGCAGAATCTGATTCACCGCCGCAGGATCGGCTTTCCCCTTCATGGCCTTCATGGTCTGACCTACCAGAAAGCCGATGGCTTTCTCCTTCCCGCTCCTGTAGTCCGCTACGGACTGCGGGTTAGCGGCAATCACTTCCGCTATCGTTTTACGCAGAGAATCCTCGTCATTGACGGTCTTTAAGCCCATCTCCTCCACATAACGTTCCGGATCTACATTTTCCTCAAACATCACCTCAAAGACTTCCTTCGCCACCGAACCGGTGATCAGTTTCTTATCCGCAAGCCAGATCAGTTTCGCCAGATGCTCCGGTGAAAAGCGCAGATCCTGGGCGTCCGTCTCCGTCTCCTTCATCAGACGCAAGGTCTCTCCCAGCAGCCAGTTAGACACCTTCTTAGGCTGGCCGCAGATGTCCGTAGCCGCCTCAAAGAGATCTGCCATATGCTTGGACTCTGTAATGATCTCAATATCGTAATCAGGGATCCCAAATTCTTCCCTGTAACGCTGCATCTTTTCATTGCGAAATTCCGGCTGCGCGGCTCGGATCTTCTCTAGCATCTCATCACTCACTGCCACCGGTACCAGATCCGGATCCGGAAAGTAACGGTAATCCTGGGCGTCCTCCTTGCTCCGCATAGCATAGGATTCTCCTTGTGTATCATCCCATCTTCTCGTCTCCTGTATCACCCTTTCTCCGGCCTCGATCAGATCGATCTGCCGTTCCGTCTCCCCGGCAATGGCTCGTGAAATGGCCTTAAAGGAGTTCAGATTCTTCATCTCCGTCCTGGTACCAAACTGCTTCGTCCCCACTTCCCGCACAGACAGATTCACATCCGCACGCATGGACCCTTCCTGCAGCTTGCAGTCGGAGGCCCCCAAATACTGAATGAGCAGACGCAGCTTCTCCAGATAGGCTATCACTTCCTCTGCGCTGCGCATATCCGGCTCGGATACAATCTCGATCAGCGGCACACCCGAGCGGTTGTAGTCCACCAGTGAACAGTCCTCCCATTCATCATGGATCAGTTTGCCTGCATCCTCCTCCATATGGATCTCGTGAATGCCGATCTTCTTAAGTCCGCCCTCCTTCGTCTCAATCTCCACCCAGCCATTTCTGCAGATCGGCAGATACAGCTGGGAAATCTGATAGTTCTGCGGATTATCCGGATAAAAATAGTTCTTCCGATCGAATTTAGCATAACGGGTAATCTCGCAGTTAGCAGCCAGCCCCACTGCGATCGCATACTCTAACACCTTCCTATTCAATACCGGCAAAGATCCCGGCATCCCGGTACAGACCGGGCAGGTCTGCGTGTTGGGTGCCGCTCCGAACGCAGTGGAACAGCCGCAGAAGATCTTAGTCTTCGTGGCCAGCTCTACATGTACTTCCAACCCGATCACAGTCTCATATTGTTTACTCATGAAGGTATCCCTCCTGTTCTGCCATTCTGCTCTTTGCACCTGGTCCTATTCCAAACGGCCCTCTGCTTTTTTCATACGTATACGCCGCCCGGATCAGCTTCTTCTCCTGAAAGCAGTCTCCGATCAGCTGCAGTCCGATGGGCAGACCGTTTTTGTCTCTTCCGCAGGGAAGGCTGATTCCCGGCAGGCCCGCCAGGTTCACGGCGATGGTGTAGATGTCTCCCAAGTACATCTTAATAGGATCCGACAGGCTGTCTCCCAACCTCGGTGCCGTGGTCGGTGCCACCGGACCCAATATCACGTCGTATTTCGCAAACGCTTCATCGAAAGCCTTCTTGATCAACGCTTTTACCCTCAGTGCCTTCAGGTAATATGCATCATAGTAGCCGGAACTGAGAACGAAAGATCCCAACATGATACGCCGCTTCACCTCTTCCCCAAAGCCCTCGGAACGGGATTTCTTATACATATTATGGAGACCGGTATACTCTTTGGTACGGTAACCGTATTTAATACCGTCAAACCGTTCCAGATTGGAACTGGCTTCCGCCGCCGCAATAGTATAGTACGCCGGGATCGCATATTCCACCAGGCTTAGATCAAACCGCTCCACTATCGCTCCACTGCGCGCCAGCTCCTCCGCGGCCTGCAGGACGGCAGCCTTCACCTCCGTATCCAGTCCTTCTCCCAGATAATCGTTGGGAATACCGATGCGAAGTCCCTGCACATCCTCCACAAGCGCAGAAGTAAAGTCCGTATCCTGCCGCTTTACCGAAGTGGAATCTTTTTTATCATAGGAGGAGATCACTTCCAGCACCGCTGCGCAGTCCGTCACATCCTTCGTAAGCGGCCCGATCTGATCCAAGGAGGATCCATAGGCGATCAATCCATACCGCGACACCGTGCCGTAGGTTGGTTTCATCCCCACCATGCCGCAGTAAGCCGCCGGCTGTCTGATGGAGCCGCCCGTATCGGATCCCAATGCAAAACAGCATTCTCCCGCCGCCACTGCCGCCGCCGAGCCGCCTGAAGACCCGCCCGGTACATGCGCCGGGTTCCAAGGGTTTCTCGTTACCCCGTAAGCAGACGTCTCCGTTGTAGACCCCATGGCAAACTCGTCCATATTAGTCTTCCCCAGGATAACGGCTCCCGCTCTGCGCAGATTCATCACCGCTTCCGCTGTATACGTAGGCACGAAATTCTCCAGTATTCTGGACGCGCAGGTAGTCAGCAGTCCTTCTGTACACAGATTATCCTTTATCGCCACCGGCACCCCCGCCAGCGGACCCGTCAGTTCTCCCGCATCGATCTTTTCCTGAACTGCCCGGGCCTGCGCCAACGCACCGTCCCGATCCACCGTCACATAGCAGTTATATATGCCGTCTCTCTCTTCTATACGGGCAAGCATCTCCTCTGCCGCCTCCACGGCGGTAACCTGCCCGTCTCTGATAGCCGCCGACAATTCTACCGCCGTCATATCCGTAACTTTCATACCGATCAGCCTCCTTTCGCCTCGATCATAGGAACGTCTTCGGCACCACAAACATACCGTCTTTCTCCACCGGTGCATTCAAAAGCATCTGCTCCCTCATGTCATTGTTCGTCACCACGTCTTCCCGGAACACATTCTGCACCGGAAACACATGGGACATCGGCTCAACTCCCGTCGTATCCAACTCACCCAGTTTGTCGATATAGTCAAGCATCCTGCCCATATCCGCTTTCGCCTGCTCCCGTTCATCCTGCGAAAGCTCCAGTTTCGCCAGGATACCCACATATTCGATTGTCTCGTCACTTATGATATTTGCCATGATCTTGCTCCATTCTATCTTTTCCTGCAAACAATTATGTCATGATGCCAGGGTCAAAAGGTCATGTATGACATGCTTGCATGTCAATACATGACTTTGGGACCCCAGCATCATGTCTTTTTGATACTGTCCTTACGTCCTAACCTTGATATGCACTTCCCGCAGCTGCTGCTCCGTCACATCTCCCGGTGCGCCGCACATCAGATCCTGCGCAGACCCGCTCATGGGAAAGGCGATCACTTCCCGGATGTTCTCTTCCTCCCGCAGCAGCATGATCATCCGGTCAACCCCCGGCGCCATGCCCGCGTGCGGCGGGGCACCAAACTGGAATGCGCTGTACAGCGCTCCGAATTTGCGCCGCAGCGTCTCCTCATCATATCCAGCTATCTCGAAGGCCTTCACCATCACATCCATGTCATGGTTGCGCACCGCCCCCGAAGACAGCTCTACTCCATTGCACACAATATCATACTGATAGGCCAGCACCGTTAGCGGATCCTGCGTCTCAAGCGCCTCCAGACCGCCCTGCGGCATGGAAAATGGGTTGTGAGTGAAGCCAATCTGCTTCGTGCTCGGATCCCGCTCAAACATCGGAAAATCATTTACATAACAGAAACGATACGCTTTCTTCTCGATCAGGTCAAGCTTCTGTCCCAATTCCGTACGAATCTGCCCAGCATAGCAGGCTGCACGCTCTTCCCTGTCCGCGATGAAGAAGATCGTATCTCCCGCAGTCAGTCCTGCAAGAGTTGCCAGTTCCCCTTTCTTTTCCTGCGGTATGAACTTATCGATCGGTCCCTTATAGCTCAGATCCTCCGCCACTTCCAGATATCCAAGACCTCCCATGCCCAGATCCATGGCGAATCGCAGCAGCTTCTCGTGGAAGCCTTTGGTCATATCCGCATGTACCCGGATGGCACGGACCGTCCTGTTATGAAAAGGTTTGAATTCGCACTCCTGGAAGAATTCCGTCAGATCGATGATCCGCAGAGGGTTCCTGAGATCCGGCTTGTCGGTGCCGAATTCCAGCATAGCCTGCTTATAACTGATCACCGGATAAGGCGCCTGCGTTACAGTATACCCCTCCGGCGCAAATTTCTCGAAAGTCGCCGACAGAACTTCCTCTCCCACCCGGAACACATCCTCCTGAGTGGCAAAACTCATCTCGAAATCCAGCTGATAGAACTCTCCCGGCGACCGATCCGCCCTGGCATCCTCATCCCGAAAGCAGGGCGCGATCTGAAAATATTTATCAAATCCCGACACCATCAACAGCTGCTTATACTGCTGCGGCGCCTGCGGCAATGCGTAAAATTTCCCTTTGTATTTCCGGGAAGGCACGATATAGTCCCTGGCGCCCTCCGGCGACGAGGCGCAAAGGATCGGCGTCTGAATCTCTAAAAATCCCATCTCCATCATTTTTTCCCGCAGAAAGGCAATCACTTTAGACCGGAAAATAATGGTATCCTTCACTTTCTGGTTCCTCAAGTCAAGATAACGGTATTTCAACCGCACATCCTCTCTGGTCTCCTTGGAAGTCATGATCTCAAAAGGAAGCTGTTTATAGACTCTGCCCAGTACCTCCACCTTGTGTGCCTCCAACTCGATGGTGCCGGTGGGGATTCTGGGATTATAAGTTTCCTCATCCCGATGCTCTATCAGGCCGTCCACGGATATGCTCATCTCCCGGCTCAGGCCGTCCAGTAGCGTGGTATCACGCATCACGATCTGCAGCACACCGTACATATCCCGCAGATCCACAAAAGACACACCGCCGTGATCACGGATATTCTCGATCCAGCCCGCCACCCGGATCTCCCGGCCGATATCGGACTCACCGATCTGTTGTAATGTTACGTCTCTGTAAATGTTCCTGGTCATCATAGTTCTGGTCTCCTTTCGCTGACTATCGTATTCCGGGACTTTCTCGCTTACAGGTTTTATGGCCTGCGGCCTCCCCTGCCTCCGAATAAGCAGACTCGGATGCCTGCGGCCTCCTCTGCCTCCGAATAAGCAGACTCGGATGCCTGCGGCCTCCTCGTTCGCGTTGCTCGCCTGATACTTTTCTGCTCCTGCCCTCATGCAAGCATGGTGCCTGAGCAGAAAAGTATCAGGCTCTGCTTATTCGCGCAAAAAAAGTCCCGGAACACATCTCTGCATTCCGGGACGGATAGTTATAATTATCCGCGGTACCACCCGCATTGATAAGCCGACACCTCCAACAAGGTG
>ERZ779637.1027-NODE-1027-length-13374-cov-13.997072_pt1 | contig 13374 bp, 8 predicted proteins | sample MGYA00514196_ERZ779637 | MGnify/ENA primary metagenome ERZ779637 (study PRJEB29562, sample SAMEA4376700) | mouse gut metagenome | isolation source: Cecum | study: EMG produced TPA metagenomics assembly of the A DSS colitis mouse model was used to assess the... | reverse complement strand
CAGTCAAGGGAAGTAACATTCTCCGACCTGTCACCACTGGAAGAAAGCCAGCTTGCAATATCCTCCAGTGTGAACAGTTTGTGCTCGCAGCACCCAAACGTGTCTCGCGCTGCCTTTGAGATCCTTCTGCAAAGGTTATACATAGCCGCAGCGCGGCGTCCTCTCGCCCGCGCTGGTACGGCCCATCAACCTAAATGCTGCGCACAGCGTCAGGGCGAGGTTGACAGCCGCCCCAAAGGCAGCTGTCAACCGTTCCCACTGTCCATTCGAGCGGAAAAAACGCCCACTCGCGCAGAACCTATTGCTTTTCCATAAAATTTTGCGTACTATGCAGGCAGGAAACTATGCCCAGCTACTTCCTGGGGACGACTGAACAGTGTGTCCTCGGAGGGATTGTCAAGGAGGGTTTACCCATTATGGAACAGAAATGGAATGTAACAGTCTGGGGCGTTCGGGGCTCCATGCCCACCCCGGCCAAGGACTTTTTACAGTTCGGCGGAAACACGTCCTGCATCAGCGTGGACTGCGGCGGCTTCCTGGCGGTGTTCGACGCCGGAAGCGGGCTGGTACAGCTGGGAAAGTGGCTTAAAAACAGTGGCGTGAAACGCATAGACCTTTTTTTCAGCCACTTACATATGGACCATGTCATCGGCCTGTTTGGCTTCCACGCCCTCCACGATCCGGAGATGGAAATCCGCCTCTATGGCGAAGCCCGGGATGGCGTGAGCTTCCGCCAGCAGCTGGAGACCCTGATAGGTCCTCCCTATTGGCCCTTGAGCCTGGAGGACTTTCCGGCGCGGCTCAAGCTCTGTGAGATTGGGCCGGAGCAGTTCATCCCCCTTCCAGACGGAGCTTTTGTGCGCACCCTGCGGGGGAACCACCCCAACGGGAGTATCTATTTTCGTCTGGAGGACGACAGGCGCAGCATGGTCTACGCCCTGGACTGCGAGCTGGAGGAGGCGTTTCTGCCCCGAATGATCCCGTTTGCCCGTGGTACGGACCTTCTGGTCTGCGACGCCAGCTTCACGGCGGAGGACCTGCCCCGGCGGCAGGGCTGGGGACACTCCTCCTGGCGGCAGTGCCTGGCGCTGCGCCGGGCCTGCGGGGCAAAGCTGGCCCTGCTCACACATTACTCGGACAGCTATGACGACCGCTTTTTACAGGAGGAGGCGCGTCAGGCCGCTATGGAAGATCCGGATTCCCGGTTTGCCAGGGAGGGAATGGAGGTGCTGCTATGAGAGAGGAAAAATTCAGAGCGTTTCTGGAGGTGGGGGTGTCCCTCTCCGCAGAGCGTGACTATAACCGGCTTCTGGAGAAAATCCTTCACTGTGTGATGGAGCTGTCCAACTGCGACGCGGGGACCCTATATCTTCTGGAGGACGGGGCGCTTCACTTCAAGATCATGCGCAACAACACGATGAATACCTACTCCGGCGGCGACGGCTCCCAATGCAGTCTGCCGCCGGTAGCCCTCACGCGGGAGAGCGTCTGCGCCCTGGCCCTGCTGGACGACGAGACCATCCGGATCGAGGACGTCTGGAACTGCCAGAAGTACAACCTCGCCGGACCCATGCGCTATGACGCGCTCACCGGGTACCATACCCAGTCCATGATCGTGGTGCCCATGCGGAACCGGGAGGGGGGCAAGATCGGCGTTTTGCAGCTGATTAACGCCCAGGATGACAACGGCGTTGTGTGTCCCTTTGAGGATGAAATTGTGCTGGCGGTGGAGTCTGTGGCCTCCCAGGCGGCCATCACGGTGCAGAACGTGCGCTATATCGCTGACATCAAGAATCTGTTTCACTCCGTTGTGAAGGTGATGTCCTCCGCGGTTGACGAGAGGACGCCCTATAACGGCAGCCACACCCGGCACATGGCCCAGTACGGCAGCCGGTTTCTTGACTTTCTGAACCAGCGCCGGGAGAGAACCGGGGAGGGTCTGTTCTTCACCCCCGCCCATAAGGAAGAGGTCATTATGAGCATCTGGTTCCACGACATCGGCAAGCTGGTGACGCCTCTGGAGGTCATGAACAAAATGGCCCGTCTCTCCCCGGAGCAGTATACGGCCATTACCCACCGTATGGAGGTCATCCGCCTGCGGGGAGAGATCGGGCGGCTGTCCCGGGCGTTGAGCGCACAGGAGCTGGAGACTTTGGTCCGGGAGACACAGGAGGCCCAAGCGCTGGTGGACGCGGTGAACACGGTGGGCTTTGTCTCAGACGAGCGCCTGGAGGAGCTGGACCGTTTGCGGAAAAAAACTTACCGGACGGAGGACGGCGAGACCCGCCCCTGGCTGGAGCCGGAGGAGTACGCCATGCTTTCCATCCGCAAGGGCACCCTCTCCGATGAGGAGCGGGAGATCATGGAGGAGCATGTGGTCATCACCGATAAGCTCCTCTCTCAGATCCAGTTTTCCGCGGATCTATCCCATGTGCGGGAGTGGGCGGCCTCCCACCACGAGCTTCTCAACGGCAGCGGCTACCCCCGCCGCCTCTCCGGGGAGCAGGTGCCCTATGAGGTGCGCATTATCACCATTCTGGATATTTTCGACGCCCTGGTAGCCGATGACCGGCCCTATAAGCCGGGAATGCCCATTGAAAAGGCGCTGGACATCCTCACCATCATGGCAAAAAAAGAGGGGAAGCTGGACCCCCAGCTCACAGAGCTGTTTATCGAGAGCAAATGCTGGGTTTTGGAGAATAATGCGGGGTGAACAATGAAAAAGAAGAATATTTTTTCCATACTTCTGGTATTGCAGCTGCTTTTGGGTATGACGCAGCCCGCCCTGGCGGCGGACACGGCGGCAACGATGCAGCTGTCCGCCGCGGAAGGGACTGTGACCGTCTCCAATGCCAGCGGACGGAGCCTGCCTCTGCGGGACAACATGCGTCTGTACAGCGGCTACCAGATACAGACCGCAGCGAACAGCTACGCCTGGATCAACCTGGACAGCACCAAGCTGATTAAGCTGGACGCCAGCACCAAGGTGGAAATCCGCAAGAGCGGAAAGAAGCTGGAGGCGCTGCTGAAGTTCGGCAATATGTACGGCGATGTGTCAAAGCCCCTGGAGACTGATGAGACCCTGGACATCCGCACATCCACGGCCATTGTGGGGATCCGGGGGACCAAATTCAGCGTGGCGCAGGTGAAATTCACACAGCCGGATACAGAGGCGGCACAGTGGACAACTCAAGTGCAGGTTTATGAAGGAACTGTAGCGGTCACGGCACAGCAGGAAATGCCGGAAGCCGCCGCAGAAGCTGCTATGGTGACTACCATGATATCGGCGGGAACGCAGGTAACCGTCGCTCCTGGCACGCAGGCGTCGGAAGTTTTCACAGAAAGCAATCTGGCTGCCGAGACTATTCCCGGTAGTGCGGCAGTGGAGCTGGTGAACGCCCCGGAAACGCTGGAAAATCTGGGTATCACGCTCTCTCCCGAAACCGCGCAGGCGCTGCTGGAGCGGGACCAGGCGGAGGCGGCCCAGAGGCAGGCGGAGGCCGACAACAGTAAAACCGGGCTGGAGACAGCCGCCGCCCCTGACATCGTGTGGGAAACCGGCAGTGAACCAACGCCAGAACCAGAGCCTGAGCCGGAACCGGAACCCACGCCAGAACCCGAGCCCACGCCCACGCCCGAACCTGAGCCCACGCCTGAGCCGGAACCTGAGCCAGAACCCGAACCAGAGCCAGAGCCCGAACCTATATACACCGTCACGTTTTATCCCAACGATGGCACATGGGATGGCAGCAGCCAGCCGATCACTCTCGAAACCGGCACAGACGGCCGATTGACTGGCAGCGTTACAGATCCGGTCTGGGAGGGCTATGTTTTCGACGGCTGGTACACCGGCGCGTCCGGCGGAACAAAGGTGGACCCAAGCGCTGAGGTATTCACGGCGAACACCGCCCTGTACGCTCAGTGGCGGATCAATACCTACACCGTCAGCTTTGACTTGGACGGCGGCACAGGCAACGCACTTGACCAGACGGTAGAATACAACAAGACCGCCGCCGCACCCGCCGCACCCACCCGGACGGGCTATACGTTCCGGCACTGGGCGCTGGACGGGAGCGAGTTCGATTTTGCCACCCCCATTACGGCGGATACCGCCCTTACTGCGGTGTGGCAGATCAACACCTACGCCGTCACCTTTGGCGGCTGTGACGGCTGTGACGCCCAGATTCCTCCCCAGACGGTAGAGCATGGCGGTCACGCCACCCGCCCCGCCCCGGACCCTGTTAAGTTTGGTTACAAATTTATTGACTGGTACGAAAGCGCAAACTCCAATACGCCTATCGACTTTGGCACCTACACCATCTATGGCAACATCGAGCTGGTTGCCAAGTTTAAGCAAAGCAACTTTATTATCACCTTTGATCCCAACGGCGGAACTGGCGGGGGGCGTTTCCTGACATCGTCCAACGGTATGCTGCCCACCGACAATATCCCGGCGGACCCGGTCCGTGAAGGCTATGTATTCACTGGCTGGTGGACCAGCCCGTCCGGCGGCACAAGGGTGGACCTGACCCTTGAGGCATTTCCGGCTGACACCACCCTGTACGCCCAGTGGATGATTCAGAGCTATACCGTCTCCTATGTAATGAACGGAGGCCCGGAAGGCGTCCCGCCCACCCGCGAGACCGTGCAGTATCAATCCAAGGTGACGCGCCCCGACTTAACCGAGCGGGGTGACTACAGACTCGTCGGCTGGTTCAAGGAACCGGAATGTATCAATGAATGGAACTTTGACACCGACCTGATGGGCGGAGCGGATATGGTCCTCTACGGCAAGTGGGAGCAGGTTAAGTTCGCTATCTGCTTCGACGCCACCGGCGGTATTAGCGATGGTAAATGGGAGGGCTCGAACGTCATGACGGAGGCCAACGGCATACTGGCCCCTGAGAGCATCCTGTCGGACCCAGTACGTGAAGGCTATGAGTTCACCGGATGGTACACCAGCGAGTCCGGCGGCACAAGGGTATACCCGGCCACTCATGTATTTACGGAGGACACCACCATCTACGCCCAATGGACGATTAAGACCTATACCGTCTACTTTGAAAACTGTGACGGCCAGGTTCCTTCCCAGACGGTAGAGCATGGCGGTCACGCCACCCGCCCCGACCCGGACCCCGTTAGGGAGGGCTACGTCTTTGATAACTGGTACGGAAGCACAAGCTACGGTACACCCATCGACTTCGACACCTACACCGTCCTTAGCAATGTCTATCTGGAAGCCAAGTTTGAGCTCGGCGAGTATACCGTCACCTTTGACCTGAACGGCGGCCCGGATACCGTCACTCAGCCGGACAGCCAGACCGTGTCGTATCAATACTACGTTTCGCGCCCCTCCTTGGACGAGCCGGATGGATACCGGCTCCTCGGCTGGTTTACGGAGCCGGAATGTACCAATGAATGGGATTTTGCCAACGACAAGATGGGCGGAGCGGATATGACCCTCTACGCCAAGTGGCAGCAGGTTAAGTTCAAGGTAACCTTTGACCCCTTTGGTTTGGCCTGGAATGGCGATACCACGCTGAGAATCCTCACTACCGATGAGAACGGCAGGCTGAATCCGTCTGAAATCCCGCCGGATCCGTCTGACCCCAATGGCAAGGCGGTATTCGACTCATGGTTCTTTATCGACAACTCGGGCAGCAACACGCAGGTTGACCCGGCCAACTACCAATTTACGGAAGATATCACCCTAAAGGCTGGCTCCTACCAAGTAGCATAAATCAGGAAGCAGGCTGAAATTAGAATTGAGGAGAAATTTCCATGAGACGAAAAAAGCAGGAGGCGGCCCTGACATTGGCCCTGGCTCTGTGTTTCAGCTCCCAGGCCTACGCCGCACCCTTCCCCGACGTGCCGCCGGACAGCTGGTACGCAGAGGCGGCGGACTACTGCCTGGAGCGCGGTCTGATAAGCGGCGTGGACGGACAGTTCCATCCCCATGACACGATGACACGAGCCATGCTGGCCCAGGCGCTGTACAGCGCCTCCGGCTCCCCCGCGCCGAACGGCGCGGGGGCCTTCCCGGACGTTCCGGAGGAGGTCTGGTACGCCGGCGCGGCCCAGTGGGCCTATGAGTCCGGTATGATGGCCGGGGATGAAACCGGGCGCTTCCGGGGAGAGGCCCCGGTGACGCGGGAGCAGATGGCCCTTGTGCTCTGGCGATACGCCGGCGGGGAAGCGGCGTCCGGCGGCGTGGACGGCTTTACGGACAGGGAGGCCGTCGCCTCCTATGCCCGGGAGGCGGTGGCCTGGGCCGCGGCCGGCGGGATTGTCTCCGGGTTCCCGGATGGCCGCTTTGCGCCCAAGGAAAATGTGACCCGGGCCCAGGCGGCGGTGATGCTCCAGCGCAGCCAGAGCCGTTTTGCGGGCAAGGGCGTCTCTACGCTGGCGCTGGGGGAGGGACCCCTCACGCCCTGCGGCATCGCCCAAGCGGGAGACGGCCTGCTCCTCACAGACCTCTATAACCGTAAGATCTGGACGCTTCAAAATGGAACGCCGGAGCTTCTGGCGGGCGGCGATACCGCCCTGGATGTCAACGGCCAGCCGGTGGGCGGCTATCACGACGGCCCGGCGGCCCAGTGCTCCTTCCAGCTGCCCTGGGCTGCGGCTCCCTTTCTGGACGGCTGGGCGGTTTCCGATGCGGAAAACAATGCTGTCCGTTATATCTCCGGCGGCAGGGTGCAGACCCTGAACTGCTCCACAAAGGAGCCGGACCTTCCTTCCTCCGGCGGCAGAGCGGTCTTTACCTATCCCACGGGTCTTGCCGCTGGAAGCGATGGCAGTCTCTATGTCTCCGATACCCACCAGGGAGCCATACGGAAAATCACGCCGGACGGCAATGTCACCACCCTTGCCAGCGGCCTGTCCGACCCCATGGGCCTCTGCTGGAGCGGCGGGACGCTGTATGTGGCGGAGACAGGAGCCAACCGGATCGTAAAGATTGAAAACGGACAGATTTCCCTCGTGGCGGGCAGCGGCCAGGAGGGCTCAACGGACGGTCCCGCGTCTCAGGCGGCCTTTGCCTTTCCCCAGGGGGTGGCGGTTGACCAGGACGGGGCCGTCTACGTAGCGGATACTGGGAACGGGGCGGTCCGCCGCGTCAAAAACGGAGAGACCGTTACCGTGCTGTCCCGGGAAACGCTCCGGCAGCAGGAGAGTATTCTTGCTCCCGCTTCTCCAACGGGCTTGCTGCTGGCGGGGAGGTCTCTGTATGTCTGCGACAGCTTTAACCGGGCGGTGTATGTGATTGCGCTGTAGCGCCGCTCTTTGCGGGAGGAAACGATGAGAAAACTGAAAACGCTGAAATCCTTCGGACTTGCCCTGCTGGCCGTGGGGATGCTGACGCTTCTGGCGGCGCTGGGCGTGCTGGACGCTCTGGACAACGCCGCCTGCGACGCGCTCTATCAGAGCCGCAACGCCTCGGACGGTGAGATCGTCCTCATCGGCATCGATGACCGGGCCATTGCGGAGCTGGGCCCCTATGGGCAGTGGGGCCGGGACATTATTGCTATGACCCTGGAGGCGCTGAACCAGTCGGAGGACTGCCGTCCCGCCGCCATTGGCATCGACGTGCTCTACACGGGGGAATCTGTCCAGGAGCTGGACAGCTGGCTGGCGGAGGCCGCCGGGCAGTACGGCAACGTGGTCACCGCCTGCGCGGCCCAGTTTGGCGCCGCCTTCCAGGAGGACGGGGAGGGCGGCTATTATCGGGATGATTTTTCGGTGTTAGCCTTTGAGGAGCCCTATGCCGCCCTGCGGGATGTGACGGTACAGGGCCACATCAACGCCATGCTGGACACGGATGGCATTCTGCGCCACCATATGCTGAAGCTGCGCCTGCCCGATGGAACGGAGTATCCCTCCATGGCGCTGGCGCTGGCCCAGATGTATCAGGACCACTATGACCTTGGCCCGGTGGACCTGCCCCCTGTGGACCCCCGGAATTTCTGGTATGTGCCCTTCTGCGGCGAGCCAGGGGATTTTGACGAGTCCATCTCCGTGGCGGACCTGCTGTCCGGGGAGATTACTGCGGATTATTTCGCGGGAAAGATCGTCTTTATCGGGCCCTATACCATCGGGCTTCAGGACAACTACATCACCTCCATCGACCATGCCAGGCAGATGTACGGCGTGGAGTTCCAGGCCAACGCGGTCCAGGCCCTGCTGTGGGGGGAGTACAAGCGGGAGGCGGGCGACGGACTCCAGCTGGCGCTTCTTTTTGGGGTTCTGCTTCTGGGACTGCTGGGCTTCTGGCGGCGGCGGGTGAGAACTGCCGCTGCTTTGTGGGCGGCGCTGTGCGGCGGCTGGGTGCTGCTGTGTATGGGGATGTACCAAGCGGGCTGGGTGCTCCACGTGCTTTGGATTCCCGCGGGGGTTACTGTGCTGTTCGCGGGTTCTCTGGCGGTGAACTACATCCAGGCGGCGGCGGAGCGGCGGCAGGTGACGAATACCTTCAAGCGATATGTGGCCCCGGAGATCGTCAACGAGCTTTTGAAGGAGGGGACAGAGGCCCTGGGGCTGGGCGGAAAGCTGACCACCATCGCGGTGCTCTTTGTGGATGTCCGGGGCTTTACCACCATGTCGGAGATGCTCTCGCCGCCCCAGGTGGTGGAAATCCTCAACCGCTACCTGACCCTGATCGCGGACTGCATTTTGAAAAACGGCGGCACCCTGGACAAGTTTGTGGGGGACGCGGCCATGGCCTTCTGGGGCGCGCCCCTGCCCCAGGAGGACTACATTATGCGGGCCGTCCAGGCGGCGGCGGACATGGTGAACGGCTCCAAGGCGCTCTCCGAGGAGCTGATGGCCCAGTTTGGCCGCACGGTGTCCTTCGGCATCGGCGTCCATGTGGGGGAGGCAGTCGTGGGGAATATCGGCTCCCCCCAGCGCATGGACTACACCGCGATTGGTGACACGGTAAATACCTCCGCCCGATTGGAGGCCAACGCCCCCGGCGGCGCGATTTACATCTCCCGGGCAGTGGCGGACGCGCTGGAAGGCCGTATCCGCGCCACGTCTCTGGGGGATACCATTAAGCTGAAGGGGAAAAAAGACGGTTTTGAAATTCTCACAATGGATGAGATCCTCTGAATCCCATGGCGGCGGCCCGGATAGATGAAACGGAAACCTTCCACAAAAATATAGGGCCGGCCATACGGTATGGATCGGGCAGTCCGCTCTTGCGCTCCTGAAAATCCGTGGTATAATAGAGGGAGAACACAGCCCTGGAGGATCGCATCATGCCGGAGAATTTTGTCCCACAACTGCAAATCGCCGTCTGTGACGACGAACCCATGGACTGCCAACAGGCGGAGACACTGACAACTGACATCATGACGGCGGAGGGGCTGGCCTGCTCCGTCTCCGGCTTTGGGAGCGCCGCAGCCCTGCTCACCGCCATCCAGGGCGGCGAGCAGTTCCACATCCTCCTGCTGGACGTGATGATGGAGGGCCTGGACGGAATGGAGCTTGCCGCCGCCCTGCGGAAGCTGGGAGACAGCGCCGCCATCATCTTCATCTCCTCCAACCGGGAGATGGCCCTGCGGGGCTACGAGGTCTCCGCCGCCCGGTATCTGGCAAAGCCCCTCCAGATGGAGGAGCTCCGGGAGGCCCTGCTGTACTGCTACAAAACCTTCTGCGAGAAAAAGGAAATTCTGCTGCCCACGGAAAAGGGCCAGAGCAAGCTGGCGCCCTCCGATATTATCTATGTGGAATCCTGGGAGCGCGGGTCAAGGCTTCAGCTCACCAGCGGGCCCATCGAAACCACCGTCAAAATTTCCGAGCTGGCTTCCATGCTGCCGGAGCGGCGTTTTACCTTCTGCCACCGGACGATTTTGGTCAACCTGGCCTTTATCAAGCACCTGCGCCCCTGTGAAATAGAACTTGCTGACGGAAGAATACTCCCCGTCAGCAAGCATCGCGGCTCTGATTTAAAAAAGAGGCTATTGGGATATATGCAGGGTTAGTCCAGCGGAATCGCCATCTTTACGCAGTAGTAGTCTGCGCCATATTCCGTTTCCAGAAGGTCATCATACCGCGCCACGATCTGCCGGATGATTTTCAATCCCAAACCGCGCCCCGGCGCGGTTTCTTTTTGAATATGCTCCATCGTCGCGGAGTTCTCACAGGAAATCGCAAAGAAATGCTCCTTAATGCAAAAATCCAGCTTGATATACCGCCGCTTCACGCCCGGGGCAGAAGCGGCCTCCAGGGCGTTGTCCAGCAGGTTCAGCATCAGAGAGCACAATTCCGCGTCCGTCAGGGGCAGCTTGTCCGGCGCTTTCATCCGGGCAATTTCCACCGCGATCCCAGCGTCGGCGGCGGCGCTCAATTTGCTGTTCAAAATCACATCCAGCATCTCATTTCCACTCTGTACCACAGGGCGGATTTTTTTATTCTCTCCAATCAGCTCATCCAGATACGCCGCCGCCTTTTCATCCGTGACGGTCTGCCGCAAAACCAGGAAATGCTTCATCATATCGTGGCGGAGCATCATCACCTGCTCGTGCTGCCGCCGCATGACTTCATAGCTGCTTCGGGCCAGCTCGCCCCGCTGGGCCAGCAGACGGGCCTCCGTCCGGCGGGCGGTCTCACGGCGGGCCGCTTCCGCCAGGGCCGTGGCCAGCGCCGCCGCCGTCATGATACCTGTCAGGGGGTAAAGCAGCAAGCCCGGTATGCCCAGCGCGGTTCCCGAAAACTCCCAGCGTCCAAGCGCCGCATAGACGATGGCCCCCGCCGCTGTCAGCGGGCAGAAGCAGCGGTAAAACCAGTTTCGTTTCCACTCCAGAACGCCGCAGATCAGCGCCGCCGTCAGACCCGCAAGGCCAATCGCGGGAACCGTCAGCACAAAGTAAAGCGTGAGCTGTTCCGTGGCCTGCATGGCGATGTCTATCGCCACAACCACACCCTGCGCCCCAGCAAGCAATCCAACCACCTTCCGCCGCCGTCCCGTCAGTTGGGAGGCCAGGAACACCAGCAGCAGCGTCAGAGACAAATCGCGGGCCAGAATCGCCACGTCCACCGGCAGAGGGCCAAGATGGGCGTTGGGCAGGAACGTCAGGGCCAGCCGCCCCGCCAGCCAGAAGAACGCCGTCAGTCCGCCGCACAGCGCGTCCAGAGCCAACCGGCCCTGAAACGTCTGCCAGAGAAACAGCGCCAGCAGCAGCGTCCCGGCGGCAAAGGCCAGGGCGGCGGGCACGGCGGTCTGAAAGCTCTCCGCCACCAGCCCACTCTCGTAGGCATAGCCGCAGTACAGCGTCACGGCGCAGGGCCAGACGGTTGTGGTGGGTTCCGCCAGTTCGCCGCCGGACGGGTCAGTGGATTGGGCGATGGTCAGGGTCTTGCCCTGGTAGTTCTGGGGCAGCGTCACCAGCAGCGGCTCCTCCCGATACCACTCCAGCATAGGCAGACGTAAATCTCCGATACGATTATTCAGTTCCGGGCAGTCCGTGTAGATCAGTGCGCCGTCCAGAAAAACCGCCACGGAGCTGATGGTCGCGTCCAGACGCAGGGTGGGGCTGTCCACGTCCTCTGTCAGCACACGGGAGAAATAGAAGGTCTGCCCCAGCTCGTCCAGGCGGTCAAAGCCGCCGTACCCGTTGGGGATCAGCCCCGTTACCACCTCCCCCTCCTGGGTGAACATGGTCCAGCCCTTTTGATCGTAGACCCAGCCCTCCGGCGCCCCCTCCCCTTCCCAGCTCATCAGGGACAGATCATAGGCCCGGTCCTCCATCGGTTTCATACACTTCAAAAGCAGCCCGCCGAACACCAGGCACAGCGTCAGGGCGAGAATCGCCGCCCCCAGGCGCGTCCATTTTTTCATTTTCCAGTCCTCCCGGCACGTTTCTCATCATAGCGTATCATGCGCCAAGGGGGGCTGTCAACCGCTCCAACTGTCCATTCGAGCGGATTTTACGCCCACTCGCGCAAAACCTATTGTCAAACGCCCAAATTTTTAGTATGGTGCATACGGAATAACATGCCCGGTCAGCCGGGGGACAAGCGGCAAGGGGGGACCCCCCTTGCCCCGCAGGGTACCCTGCGGGGCGGGATCCCCCCCTCTGCCGGAACAGGAGGAACCATGAACAAACAAGAACTCATTGACCGCATGGCCGGAAAGACCGGCCTGACGAAAAAGGACTGCGGCACGGCCCTGGAGGGACTGCTGTCCGCCGTCACGGAGACTCTGCAAGCGGGAGAGGCGGTTAAGCTGGTGGGCTTTGGCTGCTTTGTGGTACGGCGCAGGGCGGCGAGAAGGGGACACAACCCGCGGACAAAAGAAGCCATGGAGATCCCGGCGCAGGCCATCCCCGTGTTCAAGGCGAGACAGGGGCTGAAAGACAGCGTAGCCGGTTAACAGAAGGGAATCCGCAGAGGGGGCGCGCCCCCTCTGCGCCGTCAATATTGACGGCGCAAAATCCCCTCTGGCAGACGGAAATTTCTGAACTTTGATATGGAGGTTGTGACCATGAAAAAGAGATTGCTGGCCTGTCTCCTGACGGCGGCGATGCTGGTGAGCCTGTTCCCGCTCCCGGCCCTGGCGGCGGAGGAGGCGCGGCCCGAACGGACGGCAACGGCTTTTGACCCGCCGGACGAGGCCGTAACGGCCCGGGCCTATCACATCGGGGACGACACAACGGCGGTCCTTCTCCCGGAGGGAAAGGGGCAGGCCGGGAACGATCTGCCCATGCCGGCGGGTGAAACAATCTCAGTCAACTATCAAAAGCCTGTTTTTGACTTGAACGGCAAGCTGACAGGTTTTGAGCCGGCATCAGAAACCGCAGCCGTAGTCACGGAAGCGGACGCTGATACCACCTGGGGAGCGGATGACGGTCAAGAGTATTGGTATGTGGTGAAGGCAAACAACTCGGTGACCCTCCCCAGCCGCATCACCGTCACCGGCAATGTCCACCTGATCCTGATGGACGGCTGTAAACTGGACGCCCAAGGCGGCATCGGCGTGAACGAGGGCAACAGCCTGACCATCTACGCCCAGTCCACCGAGAGCGGCATGGGCGCTTTGACGGCAACCGGCGCCAATGGCGCGGGTATCGGTGGCGTCTTTGAACGCGGCGCGGGTACAATCACCATCAACGGTGGCAAAGTGACGGCAGAGAGCCGCGGGGGCGCGGGTATCGGCGGCGGCAACAGCACCGTCAACGGCGGCGCGGGCGGCGCCATCACCATCAACGGCGGCACGGTGAACGCAACCGGCTACTTCAGCGCGGGCATCGGCGGCGGCGAAGGCGGCGAAGGCGGCGAAGGCGGCACAATCACTATCAATGGCGGTAAGGTAACCGCAACCAGTAGCGGGGGCGCGGGCATCGGCGGCGGCAGCAGAGGCGCAGGCGGCACGAT
>ERZ779637.1026-NODE-1026-length-13384-cov-4.349839_pt1 | contig 13384 bp, 11 predicted proteins | sample MGYA00514196_ERZ779637 | MGnify/ENA primary metagenome ERZ779637 (study PRJEB29562, sample SAMEA4376700) | mouse gut metagenome | isolation source: Cecum | study: EMG produced TPA metagenomics assembly of the A DSS colitis mouse model was used to assess the... | reverse complement strand
AGGCCCCTTCCTTGTAAGTATAGATCGTACTTTCGCTGCCCATGAAGCCGATGTCCGCTTCGCCTGTCAGCAGTGCAGTCATGGTTTTGTCAGCACCAAATCCAGTAACCAGAGTAAGATCGATCCCTTCTTCTGAGAAATAGCCTTCTTCGATCGCTACATACATGGGTGCATAGAAAATAGAGTGAGCTACTTCGTTGAGTACAACGGGGGTCTTGCTGGAGGAAACGGGGGAGCTGCCAGTCTGGCCGGATTGTTTACCACAGCCGAAGAGAGCTCCTGCTACCATAATGATCGTGAGGAACAGACATAATGTTTTCTTCATAATTCTCCCAGGATTTTGTTTACACATTTACTATATGCTATGCAGGAGGGTGGAGTTGGTGACAAGAATGCAGCGGCAAAAGGAATGTTTATAATGGTGACGGGAACAGAAGGTTTGTGTTATAATTGGAAAGCTGTTTACAAGGAAGTAGTCAGGATGTCTGTTTTATATGGGAAACAAAAAGAAGAAAAAGAAAAAACCGCCGGAAAACCGGCAGTTATATGACAGCGGATAACGGGAATCGAACCCGCCTCTCCAGCTTGGGAAGCTGGCGTTCTACCGATGAACTATATCCGCATGAATTTATTATAACAGCAAAAGTACAAAAAGAAAAGCAAAAAGATTGGATTGGGCAAAAAAATGTTATGGATTTTGTTGGTTTTATTATATGGTATCCTTAAAGGAGCCAGAGAAATACTGAAAAAGAAGGCTTTAGAAAAAAACTCTACCATAGAGGTATTGTTTATGTATACACTGCTTTCTTTCCTGATTGTACTACCGGATGCAGGAAATGCCATGGGATTGGAAGCCAGATTTTATTTTTACATAGCAGTCAAATCATTTGTCATCTTTCTGGCTTGGATATTCAGCTTCAAAGCGATTAAAAAAATGCCGATCAGTCTCTATGGTGTGCTGGATCTTTCCCGCGTAATGTTTGCGATGCTGTTGGGCGTGATTGTGCTGCATGAGGTGTTAAGCAAGCATCAGATCGTGGGACTTTTCTTTGTTTCGGCAGGGCTGTTATTATTGAAATACAGACCGGGAAGTCTGCGGCATGGAACGAAAGAAAGAGCAGCAGAGACGGCAGGAGGGGAACCGCATGTCAGAGTGGTGTATGTGGTGATGGCTTTTGCCGCCTGTGTGCTCAATGCGCTGTCAGGACTGTTGGACAAGATTCTGATGCGTGAGATCAGCAGCGCCCAGCTCCAATTTTGGTATATGCTTTTTCTGGTGTTGTTCTATCTGGCGTATATTCTTATCAGCAAGACGCCGATTAGAGTAAAGAGCGTGATACGCAACCAGTGGGTGTGGATGCTGAGTATCCTGTTTGTGATCGCAGACAGGGCGCTGTTTGTCGCCAACGGTATACCAGACAGCCGGATTACGGTGATGACACTGCTCAAGCAGGCAGGCTGTGTGGTAACGATCCTGGCAGGCCGGTATCTTTTTAAAGAAAAAGGAACGACCCATAAGATGATCTGTGCGCTGATCATCATTGCGGGGATCGTGGTGGGAAGCATTTGAGATGAAATTATAAATATTGGATACAATCATAAACCTTGCTGCAAAAGCCGGAACGATTGAAAAAGATATTGGATCGCAGGCAGACCATAAGAAGGGAAGTTTGATATATGGTGACGATAGGGAATGGACAAGAGGTGAACAGGATTTTATTGCTGGAGGATGACAATAGCCTTGTAGATGGATTATGCTATTCTCTGAAGAAAAGCGGATATGAAGTAGAAACGGCAGGATGTGTCAAGAAGGCAGAGGCGTTTTTGGCATGCAGGCAGTATGACCTTTTACTTTTGGATGTGACACTGCCTGACGGCACGGGATTTCAGGTGTGTGAGACGGTAAGGGCGCAGGGAAATCAGGTGCCGATTATATTCCTTACTGCGTCCGATGAGGAGATAAATGTAATCAGAGGACTTGACAGTGGCGGTGATGATTATATTGGGAAACCGTTTAAGCTGGGGGAGCTGCTTTCCCGCATCCGTGCGCTTTTGCGCAGAGCAGGAGTGAGACAGACTGAGGAGAAGACAACAGGAGAGGGCAGCCTTGTTTGTGGGGATATCCGGATTGACTTTGCGCAGAGCAGGGTGTTTTTGCGGGGACAAAAGCTGGAACTGACACAGGTGGAGTACCGACTCCTTAGCCTTTTGGTGTGCTCCTGCGGCAGGGTGGTCACGAGGGAGATCCTATTTGAGAGACTGTGGGATGGTTCCGGAAATTTCGTGGATGACAATACTCTTTCCGTCTATATACGGCGTCTGCGTGAGAAGGTAGAAAAGGATCCCTCTAAGCCGGAGCATTTGATCACTGCCAGAGGGTTTGGATATTGCTGGAAAGAAATAGGAGCATGAGGAACAGGACGATGGGATTTTTAGTGGATCAGGAACAAAAAAGATATTTTTACCATATGGCGGTGCTTTTGTTTTTGGCATTCACTTTTGCGATAACGATATGGGCAGGAAACGGGCGTCGTGTGAAAGACGTCATCTTAAATCATGACAAGCGTGTCGTTTCTTCCCTGATCGGGCAGGAGGTGGATGAGGCTGTAATTGCAAAAGCATTTGTAGAAGAGGAGATTACAAAAGAAGGCACAGCGCTTCTTGACCGCATGGGAATCCATGAGGAAACAGAGCTGTTGTTTATGCCGGATCTTTGGGATGCACAGAGGGCGACGGGACTTTGGCTTGCTGTGCTTTTTTTATTTTTGTGGGGAGGGCTTTTATTTTTGGTAGTTTCCTTTTTTTCGGAGAGGGAGCGGATTTATGAGAGGGCAATCCGGCTTGTGGACCGGTTTATGGAGGGGGATTTTGAAGAACATCTTCCACGGGTGGGAGAAGGGGGATTATACAGACTTTTGGGGAAAGTGGACGGGCTTGCCAATGCGCTTTTTGCCGGGAACGAGGAGGCGGTGAAGGCGAAGGAATTTTTAAAGGACACCATTTCCGATATCTCCCATCAGCTTAAAACACCGCTGTCCGCCCTTATTATGTACAATGAGATTATAGAGTCGGAAGTCGGTGCAGATACGGAAGATAAGGAGGCAGTGCTTGCCTTTACAGAGAAAACTTCCGCCGCGCTGACAAGGATAGAAGAATTGATCCAGGCGCTTCTTAAGGTGACAAGACTGGACGCTGGGACAGTTATTTTTGAGAAGCAAAGATGGCTTTTAAAGGATGTGGTTTTAAGAGCAGTATCGGAACTACAGGTAAGGGCAGCGGAGGAAAGGAAAGAAATCCTATTTGCAGGCGGAGACGGGGTACCAGTGAATTGTGACCTGCAGTGGACAAGTGAGGCTGTCGGGAACCTGGTGAAAAATGCGCTGGATTATACAGAGGCAGGCGGAAAGGTTCTTGTGTCCTGGGAACATTTTCCAGGAATGGTAAGAATATCGGTAAAGGACAACGGGAAGGGAATTGACGAAAAAGATATCTACCATATCTTCAAACGGTTTTACCGTGTTTCCAAAGAATGTGGCAGAAAGCAAGGGGTTGGTCTTGGGCTGCCGCTGGCAAAGTCCATTGCCGAGGGCCAGGGAGGAACGTTGTCTGTGCGAAGTGTATTAGGAGAAGGGACTACATTTACGCTTATGCTGCCAGACTGACATAACAGGTAAACAAGCAAAGCTTACGGAATTGTAAGCTGGGATTCATCTGATCGTAAGCTTCTTCTTTTATAATGATGATATTCCAGTGGGCAAAAGGTTGCTGCTCATGGAGAAAATATTACAATAAGGAGGCAGCAGAAAAGTATGGAAATATTGAAGGTACAGAATTTAAGTAAAATTTACGGTCAGGGAGAGAGTCAGGTAAAAGCCCTTTCGGAGGTAAGTTTTTCCATGGATAAAGGAGAGTTTGCCGCAGTTGTAGGGGAATCAGGATCAGGGAAGAGTACGCTGCTTCACTGTGTTGGCGGTTTGGATACGCCTACGGGTGGTAAGGTGCTTTTGGATGGGGAGGATCTGTTTACGCTGGATGAAAGAAAGCGCACGGTTTTCAGGCGGAGGAATATCGGTTTTGTTTTCCAGGCATTTCACCTGATTGAAGAATTGAATGTGGAACAGAACATAGCATTTCCACTTCTGCTGGATAGCCAAAAGCCTGATCAAGAGAAAATTGAGGAGTTGCTTGGACTGCTTGGGCTTTCTAGTAGAAGGAAACACCTGCCGAGCCAGTTGTCTGGCGGCCAGCAGCAGCGGGTGGCAATTGGAAGGGCACTGATCATGCATCCCATGTTAATTTTGGCAGATGAACCCACCGGAAATCTTGATTCAAAAAGCAGCCGGGATGTGATGGATCTGCTGATACGGGCATCAAGGAAGTATCAACAGACCATTTTGATGATCACGCACAATGACAATCTTGCGTCGGATGCAGACCGGGTATTTCGGGTGACAGACGGCCATCTGATGGATATGGGGAGGGGCGTATGAAAAATTATCTTGATCTGGTACCTATCTCCCAAAAGCTCCACAGGCGGCAAAGCCGCATGATCCGGCTGTGTATTGTGTTAAGTGTTTTTCTTGTCACAGCGATTTTTGGCATGGCGGATATGGAAATCCGCAGTCAGAATGCCCAGGCAAAGATCAATTACGGGGAATGGCATGCAGGATTTGGCTTTATGAGCGACGACGAGGCATCGCTGATCGCCCAAAGGCCTAAGGTTCTTGCCAGCACCCGGTATGATACGTTAAATTACAGACTTAATATGCAGTATCAGGTGGAAGGCAAGGAAAGTGTCATTGTTGGGTTTGATGAAAGTGCAATGGATATTTTCCCTACAGCCCGGCTGATCGAGGGCAGTTTTCCGGAAGAGGAAGGCGGTGTTATCATAGATGAGAATATGAAACAGAGACTCTCGCTGAACCTTGGAGATAAAGTCACCTTATTTGTGCCGGATGGTTCCCAAAAGGTGTACCGCGTTACCGGAGTTTTCGGACAGTTTCCCATGCTGGCAAAAGCAGATGTTTTCGGGATTGCACTTTCTACAGAGGATTTTAGGAAGTTGTCGTTAGAAGAGGCGGACGGTAATTATGACTCTTACCTTTATGTAAAGTTTTCCCCTTGGTGTAATATCCAGAAAGAAATCCGCAAGATCCAGAATCAATTCCAGATTCCGGACGAGAGGGTGGGCAGGAATGAGATGCTGCTTGCAACGATCGGACAGAGCCGGGATATCAGTATGATGGCTATTTACGCTGTGGCCTTCTTATTGGCGATATTGGTTTCTACTGCCGGGATTTTAATGATCACCGGAAGCATGAACAGCAGCATTGCGCAGCGCACGGAATTTTTCGGGATGTTACGCTGTCTGGGAGCATCAGGAGAACAGGTAAGCAAGTTCGTAAGCAGGGAAGCATTATATTGGTGTAAGACGGCTGTGCCTGCCGGTGGTTTGCTGGGAATGGTGGTGGTGTGGGTGCTCAGCGCTTTGCTGCGGTTTTTAAGTCCCATGTATTTTGGCAGTTTGCCGTATTTTGGCGTCAGCTTGATTGGGCTTTTTGCAGGAAGCGTGATTGGTGTCACAACCGTTTTTCTGGCGTCCCAAAGCCCGGCAAAGAAAGCTGCCAAAGTGTCGCCTTTAACAGCAGTATCGGGAAACGCGTCGGTAAAGTCACAGGTGAAAAAGGCGGCAAATACGCGGCTTTATAGGATAGAAACGGCGCTTGGCATCCGGAAAAATTTCCTATTAATGAGCGGTTCCTTTGCTTTTAGCATTATTCTCTTTCTGGTCTTTTCCGTCGCAGTGGATTTTATGGAACATGCTGTGACCCCGTTAGATCCCAGTACGCCAGACGTTTCCCTCATCAGCGCGGACAACATATGCGCTATTGATAAAGGGCTTGTCCGGGAGATTGAGGAATTGGACGGGGCAAAACGGGTATATGGGCGAAGCTTTGCTTATGATGTGCCGATCCAGACATCTATGGGGGATAGAAAAGCCTGCCTGATTTCTTACGATGCCTGTCAGTTTACATGGGCAGGGAAATCATTGTTTGGCAAAGCGGGAACAGGCAGGCGGGATATTTTGCGAAAGGTTGCGGATGGAGAAGGGATTCTGGCAGTCTACCACGGTGAGGATTCCCTGACGGCAGGGGAAAGTGTAACAATGGATCCTGGAGAGGGCGGACGGCAGTTTACCATTTCCGGTGTTTTGAGTAAATGTCCTTTTCATGCATCAGACAGTGAGGAGATCCTGATCTGTTCAGAAGAGACTTTCCTGGAACTGACAGGAGAAGATGCCTATACCGTTATTGACGTACAGCTGACGAGAAACGCGGGGGATGATGTGGCTCAGAAAATCAGGGCCATTGGAGTCAATGCCTTAGGCGAAAAAAATATGTCTTTTTCCGACAGGCGTCTCAGCAATGGGGAAGTACGGGGAGCTGTCTGGTCATTTAAATTATTTGTATATGGATTCCTTGGGGTGATTGCGCTGATCTGTACTTTTCATATTAGGAACAGCATTGCCATGAGTGTTTCCGCCCGGCTGCGCCAGTATGGGGCAATGCGTGCGGTTGGCATGGACAGCGCCCAAATGCTGAGAATGGTGGCAGCAGAGGCAGTGACTTACGGGGGCTTGGGCATGCTGGCAGGCTGTATGGCAGGACTGCCTTTAAACAGGCTGTGTTTTGAGAAGCTTGTTACACTAAAGTGGGGAACAGCCTGGTATTTTCCGGTAATGCCCTTAAGTGTGATTTTGCTTGTGATGCTGTGCTCTTTAACATTTGCAGTCTACAGTCCTGCTAAAAGAATTCGGGAGATGTCCGTGGTGGATACCATTTCCGGGAGATAAGCCCTTCTTTGAGATAAGTAGGAAAAGTTTTTCGAAAAGCTGGATACAAACGAAAAAACTTGTGGGGAAAATGTGTTCTATGATATACTCTCTTTATGTCTTGCATTTCAGGGAATAGGAATATAGGAAAGGAAATGGGTGTGGCAATGGGATTTTTGAAGAACCAGTTTTCGAATCTGGTAGAGTGGAATGAGAGTGAAGAAGGCGTTATCTTTTATAAATGGCAGAATCAGGAGATCAAGAAAGGTTCCAGACTGATTATCCGTCCTGGACAGGATGCAGTCTTTCTGTACAACGGCAGAGTAGAAGGGATTTTTGAGGAGGATGGCGATTATGATATAGAATCTGACATCATTCCTTTTCTGACGACCTTAAGAAGCTTCCGGTTCGGGTTTAATACCCCACTGCGTGCAGAGGTGCTTTTTATCAATACGAAGGAACTGCTGGTGAAATGGGGAACGAAGAATGCCATTAACCTGCAGGCGCCAGGATTGCCAGGTGGTATGCCGGTGCGGGCTTTCGGTACTTTTAACTGCCAGGTAGTGGAACATGATGTGGTGATCGAAAAGCTGGCTGGTATCAGACAGCGGTATACTGTGGAAGATGTGAAGACGCGTATTGTGGCCAGCCTGGACCAGCTGTTGATGAGTTGGATCAGTAAGGAAGGCAGGGATATGTTCAACCTGCAGGCAGATGCCAGGAGCATTGCGGCTGGCATTGGGGCGGATCTTGATCAGGATATGCGTAAGCTGGGGATTGGGATTACAGATTTTACGATTGAAAGCTTTTCCTATCCGGAAGAGATCAAGCGGATGCAGGAGAAGGCGGCAGCACAGTCCATGGTTGGAGATTTGGGCAGGTATACACAAATTGCCGCCGCGGATAGTATGGCCAAAGGAGGGCATGGTTCTAATATGGCTTCCGATATGGTAGGTATACAGATGGGAATGGCGCTGGGACAGCAGATGATGAATCAGATGAACCTGGGCGGGAATACCGGTGCAGGGGTACCGGTGCAGCAGCCAGTGCAGGCAGGAAATGTGGCAGCAGATGGGGGCAGCGCAGGTCCGAAATTCTGTCCGAATTGTGGGACGCCCACGACGGGAACCAAATTTTGTGGGAACTGTGGAAACAAGCTGCTTTGAGCAGGCGGCATAAAAGATTTTGTGAGGCAAAGGCAGGCGGCGCAGAGGGCAAAACAGAGTATATTGATAGAAGGAACAGTACAGGAAATGAGCATATATGATACTTTAAACGAGAAACAAAAGCAGGCGGTCATGCAGACCCAGGGCCCGGTTTTGATTCTGGCGGGCGCAGGGTCAGGAAAGACCAGGGTGCTGACCCACAGAGCCGCCTATCTGATCGATCAGGAGGGAGTAAATCCCTATCAGATCATGGCGATCACTTTCACCAACAAGGCGGCAGGGGAAATGCGGGAACGTGTGGATAAGATTGTCGGCTTTGGGGCGGAGCAGATCTGGGTCTCTACTTTTCATTCTACTTGTGTCAGGATCCTGCGCAGATATATTGATAGGATCGGATATGATAATCATTTCACCATTTATGATACAGATGACCAGAAAGGTGTGATGAAGGAAGTCTGTAAGAAACTGCAGATTGATACGAAGATGCTGAAGGAACGGACGATTATGAGTGCCATTTCTTCGGCGAAAGATGAACTGATTGATCCTTTACAGTATGAGATGCAGGCGGGATACGATTATAATGCGAGCAGGATCGCAAAAGCTTACAAAGAATACCAGGCAGTTCTGCATAAGAATAATGCACTGGATTTTGACGATTTGATTATGAAGACGGTGGAGCTGTTTAAGGCGGATGCAGAAGTACTGAATAACTATCAGGAAAGGTTCCGCTATATCATGGTGGACGAGTACCAGGATACCAACACGGCGCAGTTTGAATTGGTCAGGCTGCTTGCTGACAAATATCGGAATCTCTGCGTAGTAGGAGATGACGACCAATCCATCTATAAGTTCCGCGGGGCTAATATCCGTAATATTCTTGATTTTGAAAAAGTTTACCCGGAGGCCTGTGTAATCAGGCTGGAGCAGAATTACCGCTCTACGCAGGTTGTTTTGGACGCGGCGAATGCTGTGATCAAGAATAACACAAGGCGCAAGGATAAAGCGCTTTGGACAGACAAGAAGGAAGGAAACAGGATTCATTTCAGACAATTTGATACTGCATACGAAGAGGCGGAATACATAGCGGGTGATGTGGCGGCGAAGAGGCGGGAAGGAGAAGCCGAATATGGCGAGTGTGCAGTGCTCTACCGCACAAATGCGCAGGCCCGCCTGTTAGAAGAGAAGTTTATCATGGAAGGAATTCCCTATGATGTAATTGGCGGCGTCAATTTCTATGCCAGGAAGGAAATCAAGGATATTCTGGCTTATTTGAAGACGATTGACAACGGGCAGGATGACGTGGCGGTGAAGCGGATCATTAATGTCCCGAAGCGGGGCATTGGTATGACCACCATTGTGCGGGTGCAGGAATATGCAGACAGCAGACAGATCAGTTTTTACGATGCGCTTAAAGAAGCAGACCAGATCATGACCATTGGCAGAAGCGCCTCGAAGTTGAAACCTTTTGTTACAATGATACAGACAATGCGCAGTAAGCTGGAATTCTACAGTTTGGAAGAATTAGTGCGGGATATCTTAGAGACGACAGGGTATGTGAAGGAACTGGAAGAATCCGGTGAGGAGGACGCCGCTGACCGTATTGAAAATATCGATGAACTGCTCAGTAAGGTGGTAGCATATGAAGAGGTGCACGATGAGCCAGATTTAAGCGAGTTTCTGGAAGAGGTAGCTCTCGTTGCAGATATTGATAAAGTAGGTGAGTCGGATAACAGAGTGCTGCTCATGACGCTGCATTCCGCGAAAGGATTGGAATTTTCCCACGTGTATCTGGCAGGACTGGAGGATGGTATTTTTCCCAGCTATATGACGATTATGTCTGATGATCCGATGGAGATTGAGGAGGAGAGGCGGCTTGCCTATGTGGGTATCACCAGGGCGAAGGATGACTTGACAATCACTTATGCCAGACAGCGTATGATCAGAGGAGAGACACAGTATAACCCGGTAAGCCGTTTTGTCAGGGAAATACCGCCGCTTCTGATGGATAATAATCCGCCGAAACCAAAGCGCCCAGATCAACAGGAGTACGAGGAGGATTCCAGAGAACGCAGTTTCTTTAAGGCAAAACCTTTTGAGACAGGAAGCTTTGAGAGCAGGTCTTTTGAGGTGCAGACACCCTACCGCCGTGTGCCGGATAATGTGTTTGACAAACCAAAGAGTCTGTCTTTTGGCAGGGATTTTGCAGCAGAACAGGCGAAGGTGGAACGAAAGCCAGCGGTTACAGCGATGGCAAAGCCGAAAGCAATTGTCAGACCAAAACGCACTGCAGTGGAGAACCAGCCTTATATTACAAGAGCGACGCAGGGTGTTGGCGCGGTATCGATCGAGCCGGCGGGCAATAAAACGCTGGAGTATGGGGTAGGCGATAGGGTGCGTCACATGCGCTATGGGGAAGGAACGGTGTTAAAGATCGAACCGGGACCGCGGGATTCTCAAGTGACAGTCATATTTGATGAGGTCGGACAGAAGATTATGTATGCTGGATTCGCGAAGCTGAAGAAGAGCTAGATGGAAGAACAGGTTTGATACAACGCATAAGCGGTATGATGACAGATCAGCAGAATTGAAATAGGATTCACACAGAGATGGAGGAGGCTATGGCACTTACGCCGGTCAGAAATTTGCAGCTGCATAACCAGATCGAGAGAGTGCTGCATGTACAGGGAAACTATCAGGGCGGCATTTTGGAGATGGCAATCGTGGTGGATCGGGCATATGATAAAGAGACGGTGCGGACGCTGTGTGCCGATCTGATCACATCCTGTAAGAAACAGAGCGAAGTGTTCCGCAATATAAGGCTGAATATGATCCTCTGGGGAAGAAAAGAGATCTGTACTAAGACAGTGGCAGCTGCCTATGTGCAGATGGGGACCTTCTTTGATTCTTATGAGGCGGAGGAAATGCCGGCTTGTGCGATAGAGCAGGAACATAGAAAAGAAGCGGTTAAACTGGAAGCGGAACAGTCCGTGATGGAGATCATGGAATATTTGAAGAAATTCCATGCAAGAAGTAAGCTGATTCTTCTGCTGACGCCAGACAGGGAGAAACTCTATCATGTGTCGGATAGGGACAGATTGCAGCAGGCGCTTAGTCCTTTCCTGAAACAGAAATTGGTTCTTATCTATCCAGAGGGGATAGAAGCAGGCGTCAGGCTTTTTATGCAGAGTTAGAGATCTATATGGTCGCATTTAGACAGTTTGTGCAGGGACTGCGATAACTATGACGAAGATGGATGCATAAATTTTTGATTAAATTATATATTTTTATAGTAAAAACAAAAAAGAAGTGGTATATTATAGATAATGACGATTTGTATCGGGAAAGAACGTAAAACAGGAAAGAGAGGATTTGGTTATGAGCAAAACAGAAATTCTGAATAAATTGGATGATATATTGGACAATGCCAGAGTGAATGAGCTTTTTGGACGCAAGAAAGAGGAAGAGAAGAACTGTGATAAGCTGCTGTGGATCTTTGCGATCATCGGTGCTGTCGTTGCGATTGCGGCGATTGCCTATGCAATGTACCGCTATTTCAAGCCAGATTATCTGGAGGACTTCGAAGATGACTTTGATGATGATTTCGACGATGATTTCTTTGAAGACGAGGACGAAGAAGAGGAAGCAGCCGAGGAGAAGGTATAAGCTGAAGGAACAGTGCATAACAGGATAGAGCGGAGAATTCTGTAAATTGAAAGCGGGATGTGTGCATAACATCCTGCTTTTGTTGTGTTATCTTGTTATTGGCGGGACGACTGATTTGGTTCTTTCTTAGAGTTAGAGGAACTGCTGTGGATATCTTGTGTAGGGGATGGGACGACAAGTTCAAAGGGAAAGGGATGTGGAATAGGATGAAGAAGGGACAGATTCTAGAAGGAGTGGTAAAGCGAGTAGAGTTTCCGAACAAAGGCATTGTGGAGACGACGGAAGGCGTCTGTGTCGTCAAGAATGCGCTGCCAGGACAGAAAGTGCAGTGTGTTGTCAACAAAGTACGGAAAGGTAAGGCTGAGGGACGGTTAATGGCTGTACTGGAGCCGTCTGTATTGGAGTGCGGCAGTCCTTGTCCCCATTTCGGAAGCTGTGGAGGCTGCACGTATCTTTCCCTGCCTTATGAAGAACAGCTGCGAATTAAGGAGCAGCAAGTAAAAAAGCTGCTTGACAGTGTGCTGGACAAGCAGGGAGCATGGAAATTTGAAGGCATAAAGGCCAGTCCAGTCTGCTTTGGTTACCGCAATAAGATGGAGTTTTCTTTTGGTGATGAAATGAAGGATGGCCCATTGACGCTGGGGATGCATAAGAGAGGAAGTTTCTATGATATCGTGTCTGTCACAGAGTGCCAAATCATAGATGAAGATTACAGACAGATCCTGCGATGTGTGAAAGACTATTTTACAGGTTTGCGGCAGCAGGGTATAGATATCAGCTTCTATCACAGACTGCGTCATGTTGGTTATCTTCGCCACCTTCTCGTCCGTAAGGCGGCGAAGACCGGGGAAATCCTGATCGCGCTTGTGACTACCACACAGAAACCGATGTTCATAGAGGAAACGAAGTTATTGGAGGGGTTCCGGGCGCACCTGCTAGGGCTTGCACTGGCGGGGAAGATTGCCGGGATTCTGCAGATCAGAAATGACGCTGTGGCAGATGTGGTGCAAAGTGATGAGACGCAGATTCTGTATGGACAGGATTTTTTCTACGAGGAATTACTGGGATTGCAGTTTGAGGTTTCTACCTTTTCTTTCTTCCAGACAAACAGTCTGGGCGCCGAGGTACTTTATCAGACGGCGCGGGAGTATATCGCAGAGTATATCGGACCAGAAGCAGATAGCGCAGAGGAACAGGGAACAAAGTGTGATAAGATCGTGTATGACCTTTACAGCGGTACGGGCACGATCGCACAGCTGATGGCGCCGGTGGCGAAGAAGGTGATCGGTGTAGAAATCGTAGAAGAGGCGGTGAAAGCGGCGAGAAAGAACGCGGCATTAAATAGTTTACATAACTGTGAATTTGTTGCAGGAGATGTGTTGAAGGTGATCGATAACATAGAGGAGAAGCCGGATGTGATCCTTTTGGATCCGCCGCGGGACGGTATTCATCCGAAGGCGCTTGATAAAATCATCCGGTACGGGGTGGAGCATATTCTGTATATTTCCTGTAAACCGACCAGTCTGGTACGGGATCTGGAAGTGTTTCTGGAGAGGGGATACGAGGTAGAGCGGGCTGTGGCAGTTGACCAGTTCCCGTGGACGGCGAATGTGGAAAGTATCGTCTTGCTTTCCAAACTTAAATAAAATAAGTTGAAGCATATCAATGTGAATTTAGAGATGGATGAACTTCATTTGCCGGCGGCGGAAGGTACAGCGACCAA
>ERZ779637.1022-NODE-1022-length-13450-cov-6.718104_pt1 | contig 13450 bp, 9 predicted proteins | sample MGYA00514196_ERZ779637 | MGnify/ENA primary metagenome ERZ779637 (study PRJEB29562, sample SAMEA4376700) | mouse gut metagenome | isolation source: Cecum | study: EMG produced TPA metagenomics assembly of the A DSS colitis mouse model was used to assess the... | reverse complement strand
CCTTGAAATAATAAGGTTTGTTTAAAAAATATGGTAGTTAACTTGACACTACCAAGTTGTTTTAGGAGGAAAACATCATGGAAAGAGAAAATGAAATTGTTTGTGGTTTAGGTGGAATGATAGCAGGAGCAGTTACAGGAGCTATAAATGGTGCTCATATTGGAATTGCAGCAGGACCAGTAGGAGCGATTGCAGGTACAATTCCGTGTGCAGTTATTTGTGTAATACACTCTTGACAGAAAACAGTTTCAGACACACTTTATATTGCAAACAAATGTTTGATATGTCATGAAATTCATACAAATACAAAACAGTTAAGCAATTAGCATTCAGTATCATTGGATTTTTTCCATAACTCTCCCATGAGTAATCTAAAATATTCAATAGGATCGTCGCTTCGGGAACAGCATAAGAAAATCCAATCATAAGCATTTCCGGCGTATAAATCTTCATAACCGTATTTTGGTTAACAATTATGGTCAATTCAATATTGAAAAATAAATATTATCTAAAATAGAATCGCTAAAATAAATTTTAATACACAATATTACTTTTCATAAAAAATTAGGCACTGGCCATCATCAGAATATGCCGCAAATTTATCGAATTGCGGAGTAACAATATAAAAATCTTCCAACAGTCCGTCAACTTCATTAAGCACATCAATGATACTATCAATATATCCTTCATAAACCCAACCATCAGAAAAAATTAGATAAATCTTTTTATTCCAATCATAAGATAACTGTTCTTTTATTTTTGCAAGCATACATTTCCAACCAATTGTTTCGCTAACGAAATCTATTTGCGTTAGTTCCTGTCGAAAATGCAACCAGCAATAACGGAGTTCAACTTCTGGATAATTCTTATAATCTACAAATGCATAATAAAATCTATTGATAACTTTTTGGTACTTTGTTTTTGAATATTCATAAAATCGTTTTCTGTCAATTGATTTTTCCTTTACGATTTCTTCAATTTCAATCCGAATCCAATATTTCAGAGGCTTATTTTTTAAATTTTCTCTCCAATGCTCCATTTTTTTACCTCCCAAAACAATACGAAAAGGTACTAAATTTTATCCGTCATTCTTTTGATTTATACTGATTGTTATATCTTAACCATAACAGATTATATAAAGGGTGTAAAGATTTATTCAACAGTTTGCTACCTGTGAGAAGTAACATTGCCTGAAACGGAATCCTGCAAAATCATAATAAAAGTATTTTGAAATCAATCTATATATGTTAAGATAAAAAGAAAAAGCGGTACTAAATTATATTTTTCTTATAGATAGGGGGCTTGTGGAGTGGGATGAGCCACATATAAAAATGGAGTTCTTTTCCACATCGTTTATCTGTCATAATGATAGTATAGAAGAAGCATAACTGACTAGATAAGAAACTATAAAAATACAATGGAGGATAAAACCAAATGATAAATATTCGTAAATTAGAAAATGAATTGTGGGAGTCCGCAGATTTATTGCGTTCTGGTTCTAAACTTACATCAAATCAATATTGTATGCCGGTACTTGGCCTTATTTTTCTGCGCTATGCATATAGCAGGTTTAAAATGGTAGAGACGGAAATCTTAAAAGGACGTCCTTCCCGTGGGGGACGTGTTTTGCCAGTGGAAGCAAGTGATTTTATAGCAAAGAGCGCGCTATTTCTACCCAAAGAAGCACAATATGATTATCTCTTAAATCTTCCAGAGGATATCTCTGTTATGGAACTGATAAATAAAGATGGCCATACAATGACAAGTCTGGGTGAATTGGTGAACAATGCAATGTTGCTTATTGAAGACCAGAGTGAACAACTCACAGGGGTTCTTCCAAAGAGCTATACTAATTTTTCGGATGAAATTTTGTCAGAACTTCTTCGCATTTTTAATAATAGCGCGCTTGATGAAGTGGGCGGGGATATTATTGGACGCATTTATGAATATTTTCTCAACAAGTTTGCCAAAAACATTGCCTCTGATGACGGGGTGTTTTTCACTCCGAAATCATTGGTGAAAATGATTGTAAATATTATTGAGCCTTTTAGTGGTGTTCTCCTTGATCCAGCCTGTGGTTCCGGCGGAATGTTTATTCAATCTGGAGATTTTGTCAATCAATCTGGTATGAATGCAAATAGCACAATGACTTTTTATGGTCAGGAAAAAGTGGAGTACAATGCGCAACTTTGTCTGATGAACATGGCGGTTCATGGACTTACTGGGGTTATTCAATCTGGTGATGAAGCAAATAGTTTTTATCATGATTCGCATAATCTGAATGGTTGTTGTGATTATGTCATGGCAAATCCTCCTTTTAATGTGGACAAGGTAAAATCAGAATCATGTGAAAGTGCAGGTAGATTGCCGTTTGGTATGCCAAGTGTGAATAAAAATAAAGAAGTTGGAAATGCAAATTATCTCTGGATTTCCTATTTCTACAGCTATTTAAATGCGCATGGACGCGCTGGCTTTGTCATGGCTTCTTCCTCTACAGATAGTCAAGGTAAGGATAAAGATATTCGAGAAAAACTGATTAAGACAGGTCATGTAGATATTATGATTAGCGTTGGAAATAATTTCTTCTACACAAAGTCGCTTCCTTGTTCCCTTTGGTTTTTTGATAAAGGGAAAGATGAAACGAAAAAGGACAACATACTTTTTATTGATGCGAGAAATTATTATACAGTAATTGACCGTACCTTAAATGAATGGTCAGAGTGGCAGCTTAAAAATATCAATGCAATTGTATGGCTGTATCGTGGTGAAATAGATAAATATTCTAGCCTTATGGAAGAATACCATACAATTCTTAACAGTAAAAAACCTTTTGTGGAACAAGTGCAAGTGCTTTTAGAAAAGGAGAAAAGTCTTAGAGCGGAAGCGAAAAAGGCTGTGGAAGAAGCGCAAAAGCGCGAAAAGAAAAAGACACAGGAAGAATATGATATTAAGCTTGCAGAACTTTCTGAAATGCTTACAATTGCCAAGGAAGCAAACTGGCTGTATGAAAAATTTGGTGATGGCGTATATGTAGATGTTCTTGGGCTTTGCAAAGTTGCTACGATTGCAGAGATTGAGGCAAAAGGTTGGTCGCTGACACCGGGAGCCTATGTTGGTGTAGCGCCAGTGGAGGAGGATGGTGTAAACTTTGAAGAACGTATGACAGAAATTCACCAAGAACTATTAGCATTGCAGGCAGAATCAAATGACTTGATGGATATCATCTCAAAGAATATGAAGGAGATGGGGTTATGAGTTGGACAAAAATAATGCTGGAGGATATTTGCATTTCTATTGCGGATGGAGATCATCAACCACCACCCAAATCGGATAGTGGTATTCCCTTTGTAACGATTTCAAATATTACAAATACAAACAAACTTGATTTTACTGGTACAATGTTTGTTTCTCAGGAGTATTATGATAATTTGAATGATAAAAGAAGGGCGCATACAGGAGATATTCTTTATTCTGTTGTGGGGTCATTTGGAATCCCTGTATTTATAGATAAAGAACAAAAATTTGTATTTCAAAGACATATTGCAATTTTACGTCCAGATCCAAAAAAAATAGTGTCAAGATTCTTATATTATATGATGCTTAGTAGAGATTTTTATATGAAAGCTGATACAGTTGCACTTGGAGCAGCACAAAGGACAATTAGTCTCACAGCACTTCGGAAAATGGAAATGGAAGTTCCGCCATATAATGTACAGGAAAAAATTGTTAAAATATTAAAGCCTTTTGATGACCTTATTGAAAACAACCAAAAGCAAATTAAATTATTAGAGGAAGCAGCACAGCGTTTATATAAGGAATGGTTTGTGGATTTGCATTTTCCGGGGTATGAAAATACGAAAGTTGTTGATGGTGTACCAGAGGGGTGGATTAAAAATAGAGCAGACTATTTTTTTGATATTATGATTGGGAAGACGCCTCCTCGTACTGAACAGCAATGGTTTGTAGATGGGAAATCAGGTATTCCGTGGTTGTCTATATCTGATATGGGAAATTCTGAAATATTTACGTTCAAAACAAGTGAAGCACTAACAGAAGAAGCTATACAAAAATATAGTTTGAAGGTAGTTCCTGATGGAACAATATTTGTTAGTTTTAAACTTACAATAGGTCGTGTTTCTATTGCAACCACAAATATGTGTACCAATGAAGCTATTGCACATTTTTATATCAAAAATGATTATCAAAGGGCATATACGTATTGTTATCTTAAAAATTTTCAATATGATACTTTAGGAAATACATCATCAATATCAAAAGCAGTAAATTCAAAGATTATCAAAGCAATGCCTTTTATTATGCCAGATGAGAAAATGTGTTGGTTGTTTTCAAAACAAGTTGATCCAATATTGAATGAAATTAAGAATAAGCAATTAGTTTCTATTAAGATAGAAGAAGCGCGTGATCGTTTGCTTCCAAAACTTATAAACGGTGAATTGGAGGTATGAATAAGTGTCAAAAGATTTAACAAATTCCAGAATATCTTGAATAATGAAATTGCTATTGAAATCATTCGGGAAAAATCTGGTTTTAATGAAACATTATGGGAGGATAAAATGTATGTTACCTAAAATCTTTTATTTCAGCAATGAATGAATTTGGTAAGGACATAAATGTCCCTACCAAAATAACAATACTAGGGGGTGACCATATGAGTAACGATTATTCCGAAAATATTCTTATCCAAGAGAGTGCCTGCAATCTACTTCATAATGAGTTAAAGTGGGATGTTGAACTTGCCTATCATGCAGAACGATTAGGAAAAGATGGCACTTTTGGCAGAGAAAGTTATCATGAAGTCCTTTTGCTTCGCTATTTTCGCAAGGCATTGAAACAATTTAATCCTTGGATAAATGAAAACCAGATTTTAGAGGCACAGAATCTTTTAGAGAACAGGATTTCAACATCCTCTCTTTTGCAGATAAACGAGGAAAAGTATTTTCTAATTCGCGATGGGATTCCTGTCACCGTAAAAAAGCCAAATGGTCAGACAGAGACAAAAAAAGCTGCTGTGATTGATTTCCAGAATCCAGAGAACAATGATTTCCTTGCAATTAAAGAGTTAAAAATTGAAGGTGATCTATATCACCGCAGAACGGATATTGTCGGTTTTGTCAATGGGATTCCGCTGCTGTTTGTAGAATTAAAAAACAACACAATAGATGTACAGAGTGCGTATGATGAGAACTACACAGATTATCAGGATACCATTCCGCAACTATTTTATTATAATGCTTTTGTAATGCTTTCTAATGGATTGGAGGCTAAGATAGGTACGCTTGGAAGCAAGTTTGAATTTTTTCATGAGTGGAAACGTCTTGCGGAAACAGATCAAGGAAGTGTAGCGCTTGAAACCATGCTGCGCGGCATTTGCAAAAAGGAAAACTTTCTTGACCTATTTGAGAATTTTATTCTCTACGACCATTCTGATGGGCGTACAGCAAAGATTCTTGCCCGAAATCACCAATATCTTGGAGTCAATGAAGCGATCAAGGCCTATGCTGCGAGAAAGTTGAACGATGGAAAATTAGGTGTATTTTGGCATACACAGGGTTCAGGAAAGAGCTATTCTATGGTGTTTTTTGCAAAAAAAGTGCGCAGAAAAGTAGAAGGCGCTCCTACATTTGTTATTCTTACAGATCGTGAGGAATTAAACACACAAATTAGTGATACGTTTGAAAACTGTGGTTTGCTGGGGAAAGATATAAAGGCTTCGCAGTATATTGCCACAAGCGGTAATGACCTGATACAGAAGTTGCATGGCAATCCAAGTTTTATTTTTACTTTGATACAAAAGTTTAACCAACCAAATCCAGAGCCAATTTGTTTAGAGCATGATGTGATTATTATGTCCGACGAAGCACATCGCAGCCAAAATGGGATCTATGCCAATAACATGATGGATTTGCTGCCAACAGCGGCTCGTATTGGTTTTACAGGAACACCATTGCTCTCTAATGATAATATTACTGCGCGTACTTTTGGCGGTTATGTCTCCATATATGACTTTAAGAGGGCGGTTGAAGATGGCGCAACTGTACCACTTTACTATGAAAATCGCGGTGAGAAAATTCTCGATTTACAAAATCCAGAAATTACAAATCAGATTTTAGAGGCGATTGAAAATGCAGATATTGATGAAAATCAGCAAGGTAAATTAGAACAAGAATTTGCAAACGAAATCCACATCCTTACTGCAGAGCCAAGACTTCGCGCGATTGCAAAAGATTTTGTTGGACATTATACTGACTTGTGGACAAGTGGAAAGGCGATGTTTGTCTGCTTAAATAAAGTGACTTGTGTTCGTATGTATGAATTTGTTCAGGAGTATTGGAAAGAAGAAATTAAAAGTTTAAAAGCCGAAATTAAGAAGGCTACGCAACAAGAAGCGCAAGCACTTGAGTGCAAGCTAAAATGGATGCAGGAAACAGAGATGGCTGTTGTTATCAGCCAAGACCAAAATGAAATTCAGACCTTTCAGAAATGGGGGTTCGATATTAAATATCATCGTGCAAAGATGGAAAAGCGTAAGCTAGACAAGGAATTTAAAGACAGTAAAAATCCATTTCGTGTTGTATTTGTCTGTGCAATGTGGCTTACTGGTTTTGATGTGAAATGTCTGTCTTGTTTGTATTTGGACAAGCCTTTAAAAGCACATACGCTTATGCAGACGATTGCGCGTGCAAATCGTGTGGATGAAGGAAAAAGTAATGGATTGATTATCGATTATATTGGTATTGTCAAGGCACTTAGAAAAGCGCTTGCAGATTATACCACAAACATAGAAGGCAATCCTGTTACAGACCCTACAGTAGATAAAGACAAGTTGATTGCGCAAATTGTGGAAACAATTGGCAAAGCAGAATCTTTTTTACTAGAGAAAAATTTTGATTTGGAACTGTTAATTGGCGCAACAGACTTTAAGAAACTTTCTTATTTGCAGAATGCAGCCAATGCAGTATGCGGTTCTATCCAAGATAAAAAGACTTTTACGACGTATGCTTCAGAATTAAATAGATTGATTAAGTATGCGAACAGAGCGGATGTTACAGGACACACACGAAAACAGTATGAAGCGATTGCAGCCATTTATGGAGAACTTCAAAAAAAGCGCAAGAAAATTGACACCACAGATTTAATGATTGAAATTAATAATATTATTAGTTCTTACATAGAAACTGAGCCTATCTCCATGAAGGTTTGCGAAGAACCACATTGGTTTGATATTAGTGCTATTGATTTTGATTTACTTTCCAGAGAATTTGCAAAGGTTCACAAAAAGAATCTGGTAATGAAAGATTTGGAGGAGGTTCTTGAGCAGAAATTGAATAAGATGTTGTTTGCAAATCCTGACCGCATTAATTATTATGAGCGATATCAGCAAATTATTAATGATTACAACAGTGAGCAGGATAGAGCGACAATTGAAAAGACTTTTATGGACTTGATGAAATTGGCAAATCAAATGAATCAGGAAGAACAGCGTTATGCGCGCGAGGGTTTTACAAGTGATGAGGAACTTTCTCTGTATGATATGCTGTTTCGAGCTGATTTGAATAAAAATGATATTAAGAAACTGAAAGGGGTTGCGGTCACGCTGTTGCAGAAAATAAAAGCCAAAATTTCTGAGTTTGATCATTGGACGGATAAGCAAGATACAAGAGCGGAAATAGAGAATCTTATTCGAGATACACTCTGGGCAGAATTACCAGTATGCTATGACGAAGTTAGCATTTCAGATTACCGACAGAAAATTTATACGTATGTGTATACACGATACAAGAGAGGCGCTTAGGAATTGGATACAGTTTTTACAATCTTTTCTATGCTTCCTATATATAAAGATTGATTGAAGGGGGCATATCATTTTACTGAGAGCCCCTTTTCTCTGGTATATTTGGCCATGGCGGACAAATTTTGCCCTTTTTTTATGCATACGAACACAAAGCGGAACTATGCAGGCTACTCGCGTCCAGTGTGCAAGTAGGGAAGATTTATCTTCCCTGATCGATTTTTCCAGATTTATTTGGATTATACATTCAATAAAAACAGTGAAAATTTTCCCATTTTGTTCATATATTGCTTAAAATATTCAAAGTTTTTTCATATTTTGTTAAAAATTTTAACAGATTACAATAAATGAAACGGTCAGATGCTGTCAAAAATACCTGAATTTTCTCTTGAAATCTTAAAATATCTAACAAAATCTTAAAATATTCAATATCAATCATAAAATTTATATCTAAAATGAATAAAAAGTGTATAAATTTGTATTGTTTACTTGTACGAAATTATATAAAATGCACAAAACTATGTTGATTCACAAATTAAATTGCGTTAAAATTATCTTACAGAAGTTAAAAAGCTTCTGACAAAGATCATTTTGGGAGGAAATAAAAATGAAGAAAAAAGTAGTATCGTTACTCGTTGCAGCAATGACAGTTGCAAGCCTTACCGCTTGTGGAGGTTCTGATGCGCCAGCGGCAAATCAGGAACCAGCGCCAGCAGAGAATCGGGAAGCAGATCCAGCACCCGCAGAGAGTCAAGCGGAAGCACCCACAGAAAGTCAGGCAGAAGCACCCGCGGAGAGCCAGGCGGAAGCACCAGCGCCAGCAGCAGACGGTGAAACAATCAGTGTAGGCTTTGCGCAGGTTGGCCATGAGTCTGACTGGCGTGCAGCAAACACAAAGAATTATCAGGACACATTCAGCGCAGAAAACGGCTATGAGTTGTCTTTTGTAGACTGCGACAATGACCATGCAGTTCAGATTGAAACCGTTCGTGGATTTATTGAGCAGGAGTTAGACTATATCTGCATTGCTCCAATTCAGTCTGCAGGATGGGATACCGTTCTTCAGGAAGCAAAGGATGCAGGTATTCCAGTATTGATTGTAGACCGTGCAGTGGATGCAGATCCATCACTCTACACAACGGCGCTTGGCTGCGATATGGTTGCAGAGGGCGAGGCAGCAGGAAATTGGCTTGCTGAGTACCTAAATGGCGAGGATGCAAACATTCTTGTAATCGAGGGTTCTGTAGGTGCATCTGCAACACTTGGACGTACAGAAGGCTTTAACAATATTGTTGCGCAGAACGCAAATTGGAAAGTGCTTGATTCTCAGTCTGGTGATTTTACACAGGCAGGCGGACAGGAAGTTATGGAGTCCTTTATTAAGTCTTACAGCGATTTCAACGTTGTAGTGTGCCAGAATGACAACGAGGCTTACGGTGCAATGGATGCGATGGACGCAGCGGGCATTACATATGGTGTTGATGGTGATGTGACAATCATTTCCTTCGACGCAACACATGATGGTCTTCAGTATACTCTTGATGGAAAGATTACTTGCAACGTAGAGTGCAATCCTTTGCAGGCAGGTTTTGCGGAAGAGGTTATTAAGAAATTGCAGGCAGGCGAAGCGGTCGATGCGTGGACATTGGTAAAAGATGAAGCATTTGTGTCACCGGGAATCACAAGCAACTATGCGGTAACAATGAGTCAGGAAGTATTGGATGGTCGTGCTTATTAATTTGTTCCTATAGATTTATAACAGAAAAAGTGTGGTGGTTGAGGGGAGGACTTGTTTTTCTCCCCTCACACATTTGGCGCTGCAAGAGCATGTTTGAAAAGTGCTTTCTGTCGAATGTGCAATACTATTGTAACAGAATAGGAAACGCACATAAACTGATATATACGGCGCGCAGAAATGATTTTTCAAACATGCTCTACTGTTGTGTACATTCATTTTTACAGAAAACTCTGGAGAGGAGATGGCGATATGGACAAAAATATTGTTTTGAGTGCAAAAGGAATCTGTATGACCTTCCCCGGTGTAAAAGCGTTGCAAAATGTGGATTTTAATCTAAGAAAGGGCGAAATTCGTGCGCTCATGGGCGAAAATGGTGCCGGAAAATCCACACTGATTAAATGTCTTACCGGGGTCAATAAGTTTGAAGCTGGAGAGATTCATCTCGATGGTATTAGCGGACCTATTGTAAATCGAGATACCCTCGATGCGCAGCGCAAAGGAATTTCTACTGTATACCAAGAAGTCAACTTGTGTCCCAATTTATCCGTGGCAGAAAATTTATTTATCGGTCGGGAACCAATGACAAAATTTCACACGGTAAACAGAAGGAAAATGAATGAGATGGCGGCAAAATTAATGCAAGAATTGGAACTTGATGTTGATGTGACGCAGAATTTGGAAGAATACTCGCTTGCACTACAACAAATGATTGCGATTGCCCGCGCAGTAGATATGGATTGCAAGGTTCTAATTCTGGATGAGCCAACTTCTTCATTGGACGACAACGAGGTTGCAAAATTGTTTGTCATGATGAGAAGACTTCGTGAAAAAGGTGTTGGCATTATGTTTGTGACACATTTCCTTGAACAGGTTTATGAAGTATGTGATGGCATTACAGTGCTTAGAAATGGTACATTGGTTGGAGAGTATACGATTGAGGAACTTCCGCGTGTGAAGTTGGTTGCGGCTATGATGGGGAAAGATTTTGATGACCTTGCCAGTATTAAACAAGAAGGAAACGGCGATAAATCAAAGGAACCACTTGTCATTGACGCAAAAGGGTTAAGTCATGCGGGAACGATTAAACCATTTGACTTGGAAATACATAAAGGTGAGGTTATCGGACTGACTGGATTGCTTGGCAGCGGACGAAGTGAGCTGGCACGTGCAATCTACGGCGCAGATAGAGCACAGACGGGTACATTGAAAGTAAAAGGAAAAGAAGTCACCATTAAAAATCCAATTGATGCTATGAACCTGGGAATGGGATTATTACCAGATGATAGAAAAGCAGAAGGGATTATTGGTGATTTATCTGTCCGTGAAAATATTATCCTTGCAATGCAAGCAAAACAGGGCATTTTTAAGAAAATTCCAATGGCAAAGCAGATTGAGATTGCAGACAAATTTATTGAGATGCTACAAATCAAGACTGCAAGTAGGGAAACGCTAATTAAACAGCTTTCCGGCGGAAATCAGCAAAAGGCAATTCTGGCAAGGTGGCTTGCGACCAACCCTGATTTTCTAATTTTGGATGAGCCGACTCGTGGTATTGATATTGGAACTAAGACCGAGATTCAGAAATTGGTGCTCAAGTTAGCAGATGAAGGAAAGAGCGTGATGTTTATTTCCTCAGAGATAGAAGAAATGCTTCGCACCTGCAATCGTATGGCAGTGCTTCGAGATGGTGCCAAAGTCGGGGAAATTAGTGGTGACGACTTGACGCAAGAAGGTGTCATGAAAGCAATTGCGGGAGGTGGAAAATAATGGATAAAGTTAAAAAACTTACAAAAATGAAGCTGTTTCTGCCAATTTTTAGTATGATTCTTGTCATGATGATCAATGTAATTTACGATATTGCAAGCGGGAATGCTCCATTTGGTTTCTTTTCGATAAGTATTAACAATGGCATTTTGTATGGGCGTCTAATTGACGTATTGAATCGCGGTAGTGAGGTGGCCATTCTAGCAATTGGTATGACATTGGTGGTATCCGCGTCGGCAGGTACAGATATTTCTGTTGGTTCTGTAATGAGTTTGTCTGGCGGTCTTTGCTGTATGTTGCTTGCAGGTTACGGTGTGACTAATGTGAGTGAATATGCTGTTCCACTCTGGGTAGGAATGCTTGCAGGGATTGCAATTGCTTGTGTATGTGGTCTGTTCAATGGCTTTTTAGTGGCCTATATGAATATCCAGCCTATGGTTGCCACACTGATTTTGTGGTCTGCGGGCAGGGCAATTGGACTGCTTTTATGTAACAGTAATATTGTGTATGTGCGTGTTCCTTCTTTTCAATTTTTTGGTGCGTACTGTGGTATTATTCCAACACCCATTTTGATTGCAGCAATCTGTGTAGCAATCGCTTCTATTGTATTGAAATCGGCAGCGCTTGGAACGTATATACAGAGTGTCGGCATCAACAAAAAAGCTTCGAGAATTTCTGGTTTTAATTCTGCAAAAATTATTTTACTATGCTATGTAATCTGTGGTCTGTGCGCAGGTATCGCTGGTCTGGTTGCAACTTGTAGGATTTATTCTGCTGATACCAATAACATTGGTCTAAATATGGAACTTGATGCAATCCTTGCAGTCGCGCTGGGAGGCAATAGTCTTGGCGGCGGCAAATTTAATTTGGCAGGTTCCATTATCGGTGCCTATACAATTCAGGCAATTACGACAACATTGTATGCGCTCGGTGTTTCTTCTGCACAGGCACCTGTGTTTAAGGCAATTGTGGTAATCTTAATTGTAGTTATTCAGTCGCAGCCTGTAAAGGATTATTTCAAAAAACTGTCCGCTAAAAAGGCAGGAGCAAAGGAGGCGGCATAAGCATGAAAAAATTAAAGCTTGGAGGAAATAATATATTATTGGCAATCACTGTAATTTTGTTTGTTGTTATGTATGCTGGTGGCTGCATTATTTATGCGAACAAAGGATTTACCCATCTTCAGACTTTTCTGAATGTACTTATCAATAATGCGGGATTGATTGCCGTCGCAGCTGGTATGACCTGTGTAATGCTGACAGGGGGCATTGACATTTCAGTTGGTTCTCTGATTGCTATGGATTGTATGTTTCTTGCAGTTGGCATGGAACGTTGGGGTATGAGTAGCCCAGTGTTGATGATATTGGTGTTGGTGATTGGTGCTATCTTTGGACTGGTGCAGGGGTATTGTGTGGCATATCTTGAGATTCAGCCGTTTATTGTTACGATGGCCGGCATGTTTTTTGCCAGAGGTATGACCGCAGTTATCTGTAAGGATCAAGTAAGTATTGTTTCAGACAAATTGTTTACGGCAATTTCTAATACTAAAATCAGCATTCCATTTGGCGGATATGTCAACAAAAAGGGAATTTATCAGACACCGTTTATTCGGCCGACAGTTGTTGTAGCACTCTTAGTTGTAATTCTTGTTTTCCTAATGCTAAAATATACAAAGTTTGGCAGAAGTATTTATGCAGTAGGTGGCAATCAGGTATCTGCAACATTGATGGGGCTGAATGTTAAAAGAACGAAATTGATGACTTATACACTGTGTAGTTTATTGACTTCTATTGGTGGTATTTGCTATTGTCTAAATACCATGTGCGGCACCACCACACAGGCAACTGGTTTGGAAATGGATGCAATTTCTTCGTCTGTTATTGGTGGAACACTCTTGACTGGCGGTGTGGGCAATGTTCTTGGCTCTTTGGTCGGTGTGCTAATAAACGGTACAATTTCAACGCTTGTGAAATCAAACGGAAAGCTTGTTAGCTCGTGGGCGAATATTATTACAGCGATATTACTTTGCTTCTTTATTCTGTTACAGGCAATATTTGCCAAAGTAAAAGAAAGTAAAAAGGCATAATGGTTTTATCCCCTTGTTCTCTAGTGATTGGTAGAGGGCAGGGGGATTTTTT
>ERZ779637.1021-NODE-1021-length-13470-cov-5.907566_pt1 | contig 13470 bp, 11 predicted proteins | sample MGYA00514196_ERZ779637 | MGnify/ENA primary metagenome ERZ779637 (study PRJEB29562, sample SAMEA4376700) | mouse gut metagenome | isolation source: Cecum | study: EMG produced TPA metagenomics assembly of the A DSS colitis mouse model was used to assess the... | reverse complement strand
GCCCATTGCCCTGGTGGGAGGCGCGGCCTGTAAAACGCCGGAGGATTTTACCTCTATTGCACAGACTCTTGACCAGGTGGCAAAAGAAGTGGGCGTGAATTTTATCGGCGGTTATTCCGCGCTCGTCTCCAAAGGAATGACTTCTGCGGACGAAATGCTGATCCGTTCCATACCCGCCGCCCTGTCCGTTACGGAAAGGGTTTGCAGCTCCGTGAATCTTGGTTCCACCAAAACGGGAATCAATATGGATGCGGTGCGCCTGATGGGAAATATGGTTTTGCAGACAGCGGAACTAACGAAGGAAAACGATTCTCTGGGCTGTGCCAAGCTGGTGGTCTTCTGCAACGCTCCGGACGACAATCCCTTTATGGCGGGGGCGTTTCACGGCGTAACGGAAGCCGATAAAATTATCAACGTGGGGGTCAGCGGGCCGGGCGTTGTTAAGACCGCACTGGAAAAGGTGCGGGGTGAAAACTTTGAAATTTTATGCGAAACCATAAAGAAAACGGCGTTTAAGGTTACCAGAGTAGGCCAGCTTGTGGCGCAGGAAGCGTCCAAAATGCTGGGCGTTCCTTTCGGGATTGTAGATCTTTCCCTTGCGCCGACGCCGGCCGTGGGTGACAGCGTGGCTGATATATTATGTGAAATCGGACTGGAATATGCCGGCGCGCCGGGAACGACGGCCGCCCTTGCGCTTCTGAATGACCAGGTGAAAAAAGGCGGCGTTATGGCTTCCTCCTATGTAGGCGGCCTAAGCGGCGCATTTATTCCGGTCAGCGAAGACCAGGGCATGATCGATGCGGTAACGGCAGGCGCTCTGACTTTGGAAAAGCTGGAGGCCATGACCTGCGTTTGTTCGGTGGGACTGGATATGATCGCGATTCCCGGGGATACAAAAGCGTCTACCATTTCCGGCATTATTGCCGATGAGATGGCGATCGGCATGGTGAATCAGAAGACTACCGCGGTACGTATCATACCGGTTATCGGAAAGGGCGTGGGCGAAACCGTAGAATTCGGGGGTCTGCTTGGTTATGCGCCGATTATGCCGGTAAACCCGTTTTCCTGCGAGAATTTTGTAAACCGAGGCGGAAGAATTCCCGCGCCGATACATAGTTTTAAGAACTAGAAATTAAAGGGGCGTAAAGTATGAAGAAAAAGAGGGAATTGTCCACCACGCAGGTCATAGCGCTGGGATTTTTACTGGCCATACTGGCGGGCACTTTTTTGCTGACACTGCCGGTTTCTTCTGCGGCCGGCGTCTGGACCGGTCCGGTGGATGCGCTTTTTACCGCGACTACTTCTGTCTGCGTAACGGGACTGGTGGTAGTGGATACGTATTCTTACTGGAGTCTGTTCGGACAGATTGTGATCCTGTTTCTGATTCAGATCGGCGGTCTGGGTATTGTAACTTTAACGACTTCCGTTATGGTTTTTATGGGCAGAAAGGTGACTCTGAAAGACCGGCTGCTTTTGGAGGATGCGTTTAATTTGAATACCATGTCCGGACTTGTACGTTTTTTGAAAAATATTATAAAAGGAACGCTGTTAATTGAAGGCATTGGGGCCGTCTGTTACAGTTTTACTTTTATTCCCCGGTTCGGCCTTATCAAGGGACTCTGGGTGTCGGTGTTTCAGACCGTATCGGCGTTTTGCAACGCGGGGATGGATATAATCGGATCAAACAGCTATATGGATTATGTAAGGAACCCTTGGGTTAATTTTGTTACGATGTTCCTGATTATACTGGGAGGAATCGGTTTTATTGTCTGGTGGGATGTGGTAAGGGTTATACAGCAGTGTTACAGAAAGGAAATTAACGTCAGACAATTTTTCGGCAGGTTAAAGCTGCATACCAAAATTGTACTGCTGATGACAGGCATTTTGATTTTTACAGGGATGATTGCCGTATTGGCGCTGGAGTATCATAATCCGCAGACTCTTGGAGAATTGAATTTTTTTGAGAAACTTCAGGCCTCTCTTTTTCAGTCGGTAACTTTAAGAACTGCAGGATTTGCTACGATATCCCAGAAGGGATTGAAGGAATCCACCTCCCTTGTGTGTATGTTTCTTATGTTTATAGGAGGGTCTCCGGTGGGAACGGCCGGAGGAATTAAGACGACCACCGCCGCGATATTATTTATCGCCGCGTTCTCCGTTGCAAAAGGAAAAGAGGAAGCCGTGATTTTCCGAAGAAGCATTGCAAGGGAAACGGTGCGTAAAGCGCTGGCTATCGTGGTTTTCAGCGTTATGGCGGCCGTACTGGCGGTACTGCTTTTGCTCACCCTGGAACAGGGAAGCTTTATGGACGTGGTATACGAGACCTTCAGCGCGATCGGAACGGTAGGATTGTCAAGAAACTTTACCGCTTCCCTGGATGTTGCGGGAAGGCTGGTTATATCTTTATGTATGTACCTGGGGAGGATCGGTCCTATTTCCATGATGATTGCGTTTCATTTTAAGAAAGGAAAAAGCGGTATGGGAGTTTATCCCAAGGAAGATATTACCGTTGGGTAGAGTATGAAAAAGAAATCGTTTGCCGTACTGGGACTTGGAAAGTTTGGATCCGGAGTTGCGAGGGAAATGGCCAGAATAGGAGCCGATGTTCTGGCGGTGGATCTGGACGAGGAAAATGTGCATATGATTGCAGGCGAGGTGACATGCGCCATGAAGGCGGACGTCTGCGACAACGAAACGCTGCAGAATCTTGGTTTGTCTAACATGGACGGCGTTGTAGTAGCCATTACCGGAAGTCTGGATGCGAGTATTATGGCCACCATTTTTGCAAAGGAAGCCGGAGTGCCTATCGTTGTAGCAAAAGCAAGGGATGCGGTTCATGCGAAAATTCTGGAGAAGGTAGGCGCTGACAGGACTATTATACCGGAAAAGGAAAGCGGAATACGTATGGCAAGATGTCTTATTTCCGGTAATTTTATCGACGTTATAGAGCTTTCTGACCATATCAGCATTGTGGAGATTCAGGTGAAACCGGAATGGGCAGGAAAGAACTTAAGCGAGCTGCGTCTGCGTGAAAAGGCGGGCGTAAACGTAATTGCGCTAAGGGCGGAAGGAGAGCTGACGGCTGCGGTAGATGCAGGCATGCCTTTGAAAGCGGAATATACCATGTGGGTTATGGTGGATAAGAAGAATCTTGAAAAGCTGTTTTAAAGCTTCAAAACCGGAGCGGCAAATTCATCGGGAAGAACCGTGTCAAAGCGGTCCGCCAATATATGCGTATAGAGCCGCGCGGCTCGCAGATCGGTTTGCAGCAGGTTTTTTGCGGCGGCTGTGGTAACGGGTGACTTCATAAATTTTTTTGCGTCGTCGGCGGTTACAATCAAAGGAATACGGGAGCAGCGTTTTATTTTAGCCAGCAAAGGAGCGCTGCTTTCGCGGAAACCGAGGACCCGTGCGTAGGGAACGCCGTTTTCGTTTATGATTTCCTGCGCGTCCGCTTGCCGAATGTTTAACAGAATATGTGTCATGCATCTGTAAATGCGGGTTAAAGTCAGGTCCCTGGATTTCAGGGACATGCAGAAGGAATCGAAGCTTCCATAGGAACGGAGCTTCTTTTTTATTTTGTCCGACAAGTCTTTCGTTACATCCAGGTATTCGGTATACCCTTTTTCCGCTTCTGACAGGAGCTTATAGTAAAGGAGGGAGGAAAAGTCCCTTGCAGAGACAGGCAGTCTTTTGCCAAAGCCGCCGTTAAGCAGCGCAAATACAGGATCGGGAACCTGCCCTTTTAAAAGGGTAATATCCCCTTGGGACAGTATGGCATTTCGCAGGGCAAGGGCGGAACTGAATACGGAATATAGTTCCGAAGAACACAGTTCTTTTTCGTGATACCCGGAACCTTCCCGTTTGACGGCCAGAGGACGTATGGAGGAGTCCAGACGGTATAAAGCCTTTAAATATTCAAGAGCCAGAATGTTATTAGGAGAAGAAAAAAGATCGGCGCCTTCCGTATTTGTTCCCAGACAGTGAGAAAGCGCCATAGCGCGCGCTGCGGGAAAGGAATATCCGTTTCGCAGCTCTTTTTGCAGCACGTTCCTGAATGAAGCCGGTTCCTGCGCAAGAATAAAAGCGGCTTTTTCTAAAGGTTCCAAAGCTCCGCACTCGCAGCCGAATCCCAGATAATCCACAACGCCCATCCGGTCCAATAAAGAAACGCCGCCAAAAGCAAAGGCTTCGGCGCTGGAGCAGGCAAAAAGGCAGGGAAGTTCCACAACCAAATCGGCGCCGCATAAAAGAGCCGCCTGCGTACGCAGATACTTATCGGCAATTGCCGGAGCTCCGCGCTGTACAAAATCGCCGCTCATGACAATCATAAGATAATCCGCCTGAGACCGTGCGCGGACCTGATTCAGGTGATATGCGTGTCCGTTATGGAAGGGATTGTATTCGGCGATGATTCCGGTAGTTATCATGGCGAGGGTCCTTTCTGTTTGCAGGGGGTGGGTAAGCCGATAGTCTTTGAGAATATTCTCACAAGCTATGGTTTTCTGCAATCATCCTCATTTTTTACTCTTGTATACAAGATTTGTATTTAGTATAATATAGACAACGCTTTTTGGAAAGCAGAACTTGGAAAGGAGTCGGACATGGCATACATTGATTTGATCAAGGAGAGGGCAAAATCGGACAAAAAAACAATCGTTTTGCCGGAAAGTAATGATAAAAGAACTTTAATTGCCGCTTCCAAAATTCTGGAAGAGGGCATAGCGGATCTGATTATGGTTGGCAATGAAGAGAAAATTATGGATGGTGCCGGCTGGCTGGAAGTGGAACTGGACGGACTTACCGTCATTGATCCCGCCAAAACGGAGAAGCTGGACGCTTATGTTGATCTTTTATACGAAACCCGAAGGGCAAAGGGCATGACGCTGGAGAAGGCGAGGGAAGTATTGCTGAACGATTACCTGACTTTCGGCGTTATGATGGTAAAAGCCAATGACGCGGACGGCATGGTGGCGGGGGCCTGTCATGCAACGGCGGATACCTTAAGGCCGTCGCTGCAGATTTTAAAAACTGCGCCGGGCGTAAAACTGGTTTCGGCATTTTTTATCCTGGATGTACATAATCCGAATCTGGGAGAGAACGGAACGTTTCTGTTTGCCGACTGCGGTCTGAATCAGGACCCTACGGCGGAAGAACTGGCGGCAATTGCGGATACCAGTTCCAGAAGCTTTAAAAGCCTGATCGGACCCAAGCCGGTTATTGCGATGCTGTCCCATTCCACTAAGGGCAGCGCAAAGCATCCGCTGGTAGATAAAGTGGTGGAGGCCACAAGGATTGCCCGCGAGCAGTATCCCCATTTGACAATCGACGGTGAATTACAGGCCGATGCGGCGCTGGTTCCGCACGTTGCAAAGTCGAAATCGCCGGGAAGCGAAGTGGGGGGCAATGCGAACGTTTTGATTTTCCCTAATCTGGATGCGGGAAATATCGGCTACAAGCTGGTACAGCGCCTGGGCGGCGCCGAAGCGTACGGACCCATGCTGCAGGGCATTGCAAAGCCGGTTAACGACTTATCCAGAGGCTGTTCCTGGGAAGATATCGTAGGCGTAGTGGCGCTTACGGCAGTTCAGGCGCAGTTAGCATAAGATTTACAGGAGGTATGGCAGAAAATGAAAATATTGGTAATTAACTGTGGAAGTTCGTCCCTGAAATTTCAGCTGATCGACGCGCTGACGGAACAGGTAGAGGCAAAGGGACTTTGTGAGAGAATCGGAATCGAAGGGAGCCGTCTGGTGTATACGCCCGGAGACGGGCGGAAGCAGATTATTGAGACTCCCATGCCGGATCATAAAGAAGCCGTACGTTTGGTGCTTAACGCGCTGACAGACAAAGAACACGGCGTATTAAACAGTCTTGCGGATATCGGCGCATCGGGACACAGAATCGTACACGGCGGGGAAAAGTTTTCCGACGCTACGCTGATTACGGATGAAGTATTGGAAGCGATTCGGGCGTGCAACGACCTTGCGCCGCTTCACAATCCTGCCAATCTGACAGGTATTGAAGCCTGCAGGAGCCTGATGCCGGAAACGCCCATGGCGGCCGTATTTGATACCGCGTTCCACCAGACTATGCCGGAGGAAGCATACCTCTACGGAATTCCTTATGAATATTATGAGAAGTATAAGCTGCGCCGGTACGGCTTTCACGGAACCAGCCACGCCTATGTATCTAAACGGGCGGCGGCCGTACTGAACAGAAGCTATGAGGACTTAAAAATTATTACCTGTCATTTGGGGAACGGGGCAAGCGTTGCGGCGGTTAAGAAGGGTGTCTGCGTGGATACTTCCATGGGATTGACGCCTTTGGAAGGCCTTATCATGGGAACCAGAAGCGGGGATATCGATCCGGCTGTCATTGAGTTTCTTGCGCAGAAAGAAAATAAAACGCTGGAGCAGGTTCTTGAGATATTAAATAAGGAATCCGGCGTACTGGGATTGTCCGGACGGCTTTCCTCCGATTTCCGGGATCTGGAGGACGGATATCTGGAAGGGAAAAAAGAAGCGGTGCGGGCCGTGGATGCATTTGTGTACCGCGTGGCAAAATATATCGGAGCTTATGCAGCCGCGATGAATGGTGTGGACGCCATTTGTTTTACGGCGGGACTGGGAGAAAACAGCGCCATGATCCGCCGGAAGGTATGCGGTTATCTGGGATATTTGGGCGTTGCCATCCGGGAAGACTTAAACGAAGTGCGCGGGCAGGAAATTGTGATTTCAGAGAAAGGCGCCAAACCGGCGGTTCTGGTTATTCCTACGAATGAAGAACTGGCAATTGCAAGAGAAACCTTCCGTCTGGTGCGGAAGCAGGATTAACGCGTACACAAAGGTTTGCGCACAAAGGTTTCAGCGAAAAATTATGTTGACAAATGAAGGTTCAATATGTATAATTAGTCAAGTGTGAACAGGAGTCTGCTATGTTGCTTAATTTGACCGATGTATTTACATCCGAAGGAAAAACCGATACGAAGACCGTCCCTTTGGAGCTGACAGAGTTTCAATGCCAGGCGGGTTGTTTTGCGGTTGTCGGTAAGTCGCCGGTACAGATAAGAATGTCTAATCTGGGCGTAGGCAGGGCGTTGATAACGGGGAATGTCTCGCTTACCTTACAGATGTCGTGCGACAGGTGTCTGACAGAGGTTCCGGTTGAACTGAAGCTTGATTTTTCCAGAGAAGTTTCTTCCGAAAATGTGGGAGATGCCGGGCGTGACGAGGAGAATCAGGATGTTCTGGAAGCGGATTGGCTGAACGTAGAGGCTTTGATTAACAGTGAAATTTTGATAAATCTGCCGGAAAAGGTATTATGCAGGCCTGACTGCAGAGGGATCTGCAGCATATGCGGTCATAATCTGAACGACGGTGAGTGCGGATGCGACGATTTTGTGCCGGACCCCCGTATGGCGGCGATAAAAGATATCTTTAACGAGAAAAGGGAGGTGTAACGATGTCTATTTGTCCTAAGAATAAATCCTCTAAATCAAGAAGAGATAAGAGAAGAGCCAATTGGAAAATGAGCGCTCCTACCTTAGTAAAGTGCAGTAAGTGCGGTACGTTGATGGTGCCACACAGAGTATGCAGGACTTGTGGTTCTTACAACAAAAAAGAAATCATTAGTGTAGACTGATTCGGTCGGACGGCTCCCCTTTGCGGGGAGCTTATTTTTTGTCCGACGTTTCAAATAAAGGGAAAGAGGGAGCCGCCATGAAACAAAAGGGTATAACGGGCAGCACGCTGAAAATTATTGCGGTTGTCACCATGATCATCGACCACATCGGCGCAAGCGTTCTTTGGATGCTGCTTAAAGAGCGGAGAATTCTATATGCGGTTTCGGGACTGGATACGATTTTTTCTCTTACCGGCTCCGATAGAACACTGGCGCTGCTTTGGTGGGGAATGCGTATTGTGGTGGGCAGGATTGCTTTCCCTGTCTTTTGTTTTCTTTTAGTAGAGGGCTTTTTACATACTAAAAACGCGGCGAAATATACGGGACGTCTGTTTCTCTTTGCGTTGATTTCCGAGATTCCCTTTGATCTGATGCTGTTTGAGAATGTATATGCCCCGGATTATCAGAACGTGTTTTTTACTCTGCTGGCCGGATTCCTGTGTATGCAGGGAATGTCTCTGGTCGATAGAAAATCCGTTGAAAATGGGCGGTTTCATTCGTTTTTCAGTGTTTTTTTGAAAATACTGATTGTTGTTTTGGGCATGTCTGCGGGGTATTTCCTGAAAACGGATTACGGAGCGTCCGGCGTGGCTTTCATTCTTTTACTGTACTTTTTCCGAGGACAGAAAAAAAGGCAGATTGCAGCCGGATGCGTGGGAAGTATTTTACTTCTGGAGGAGTGGGCGGCGCCCCTGGCGTTTCTTTTCATTGCCTTTTACAAAGGGAAGAGAGGCCTGAAATTAAAGTATCTGTTTTACGTTATTTATCCCCTGCATTTGTTTCTCCTTTACCTGATTTGTGTTTTCCTAAAAACTGCTTGATTTTTGGAAAGGTGTCTAGTATATTAAAATAAGATATTTGAGAAAAGAGGCAGGATATGAGTGATTACGTGAATGTTGCGGTGGACGCCATGGGCGGAGACCACGCTCCGGAAGAAATCGTCAGGGGAGCTGTGGAAGCCGTGAATGTGGATTCCCGCGTTAAGGTTTTTCTGGTAGGAAGAAAAGGTCCTGTCGAGGAAGAACTGAAGAAGTACAGCTATCCGCAGGCGCAGGTTGAAGTGGTGAACGCGGAGGAAGTGATCGATATGGCGGAACCGCCGGTTATGGCCATCCGCAGGAAAAAGGATTCTTCCATTGTGAAAGCGCTGAATCTGGTCAGGGAAGGCGTATGCGACGCCTATGTATCCGCCGGAAGCACAGGAGCCACTTTAGTAGGAGGACAGGTGATTGTCGGCAGAATTAAAGGCGTGGAACGTCCGCCCCTTGCCCCGTTAATTCCCACGGAAAACGGCGTGGCGCTGTTAATAGACTGCGGCGCTAACGTTGACGCGCGTCCCAGTCATCTGGTACAATTTGCCAAGATGGGTTCCGTATATATGGAACATGTGGTGGGCGTTAAGAATCCGAGGGTTGCGATCGTCAATATCGGCGCTGAGGAGGAGAAGGGCAACAGTCTTGTAAAAGAGACGTTCCCGCTGCTTAAGAACTGTCCGGAAATCAATTTTACCGGCAGTATCGAGGCAAGGGATATTCCGGCAGGCGGCGCGGATGTAATTGTATGCGAGGCGTTTACGGGCAACGTAATCCTGAAGCTGTATGAAGGCGTTGGAGCCGTTATGATGAAAAAGATTAAAGGGGGCATGATGTCTTCTTTAAGAAGCAAGATCGGCGCCCTTTTGGTGAAGCCGGCGCTTAAGCAGACATTGAAGGCTTTTGATACCAAGGAATACGGCGGCGCTCCGCTTCTTGGACTGAAGGGACTGGTGGTTAAAACCCATGGGAGCTCCGGCTCGGTCGAAATTAAAAATTCTGTTCTCCAGTGCATTGCATTTAAGGAGCAGAATATTAATGAAAAAATAAAAGAGAAAATTACTCTGGAAGATTAATAAAGAAAGAAGGGCATTAGTATGGAATTTGAAAAACTGAAACGAGTGATTGCAGAGGTATTGAATGTGGATCCTGATGAGATCTCTCCGGAATCAACCTTTTTGGATGATCTGGGCGCAGATTCACTGGACGTATTTCAGATTATCATGGGAATCGAAGAAGAATTTGATATTGAGATCCCGCCTGAAAAAGCAGAAAAAATCACTACGGTAGAAGAAGCGGTAGAATTGATCAAAGGCGCGTTAAATTAAACGTAAGATAGGGAACGCAGGATATTCTCGAAGTTGCTTCGGGAATATTCTGTTTATAAGGGAGGATTTTTATGCCGAAAGCAAGTTCTTTTGAGGAATTGGAGGCTTTGATCGGTTATCATTTTAAAGATCCGGCGTTGATTCTGCAGGCATTGACACACAGTTCTTTCACGAACGAACAGAAAATAAACAAGACCGGTAATTATGAGCGACTGGAGTTTCTGGGAGACGCGGTGTTGGAACTGACGGCCAGCGATTTCCTTTTTCATCAGATACCCCAGATTCCGGAAGGTGAGATGACTAAAATGCGGGCGGCCTGCGTGTGCGAGCAGGCTCTTGCCCTTTGTGCGAAAGAGCTGGAGCTGGAGCGGTTTATACGTGTCGGAAAGGGAGAGGAACAAAGCGGCGGAAGAAGGAGGGATTCCATTACGGCCGATGTTATGGAGGCGGTTATCGGAGCGCTCTATTTGGACGGCGGTATGGAAGTGTCAAAGACCTTTATAGAACGTTTCATTTTATCTGATCTGGAGAACCGGCAGATGGTTAAGGACAGCAAGAGTCTGCTGCAGGAGCTGGTGCAGGGCCGGTTTCATACGAACGTTACCTATGAGGTTGTGGGGACAAGCGGGCCGGAGCATGAAAAGGAGTTTGTTGTACAAACGAGTATCGACGGACAGGCGGTCAGTCTGGGGCAGGGCCGGTCAAAAAAAGCGGCGCAGCAGCAGGCGGCTTATAAAGCCCTTCTGAAATTAAAAAAATATAAGGAAGCATAAAAGAAAATATATGTATTTAAAAAGTATTGAGGTGCATGGATTCAAATCCTTTGCAAACAAAATAACCTTTAAATTTCACAACGGGATTACCGGAATCGTGGGACCTAACGGAAGCGGTAAGAGCAACGTTGCGGACGCGGTCCGCTGGGTTCTGGGAGAACAGCGCATTAAACAGCTGCGCGGGGCTTCCATGCAGGACGTCATTTTTTCCGGGACGGAAGCCAGGAAACCGTTGGGATACGCATATGTGGCGATTACGCTGGACAATGCCGATCATCAGCTTGCGATTGATTACGATGAGGTAACGGTTGCAAGAAGGATTTACCGGTCCGGCGAGAGCGAATATCTCATTAACGGCACTATATGCAGGTTAAAAGATGTTAACGAACTGTTTTACGATACCGGTATCGGTAAGGAAGGTTATTCCATTATAGGACAGGGACAGATCGATAAAATTTTGAGCGGTAAGCCGGAAGAGCGCCGGGAGCTTTTTGATGAAGCTGCCGGAATTGTAAAGTTTAAGAGAAGAAAATACGCGGCGCAGAAGAAGCTGGAAGACGAAAAACAGAATCTTGTGCGCGTTAACGATATTTTGTCCGAACTGGAGAAACAGGTCGGACCTTTGGAAAAACAGTCGGAGAAAGCCAAAGTATACCTGAAGAAAAAGGAAGAACTGAAGACCCTGGACGTGAACGTATTTCTGCTGGAGAATACACGTCTGAGAGAACAGCTTTCGTCCATAGAAGAAAAATTTCAGATTGCCGGCGGCGATCTGAAAAGGACTACGGAACAGTATGAAGGAATAAAGCAGGAATATGAGCAGGTCCAGGTTGAAATAGAAGCTCTTGACGGGCGTATAGAACAGGCCAGGGCATCCCTTACGGATACCAGCGTATTGCGCGGAAAGCTGGAAGGAGAAATCAATGTTTTAAAAGAGCAGATTCATTCGGCTAAGGGAAACGCGGAACATTTTCAAAGCCGTCTGAAAACCGTACAGGGAGAAATCGACGCCAGAAATGAAGATAAGGACGGAATTCTTGCCAATAAGAGTGAAATCGACGGTCAGGTTCAGGAATTATCCGCTGCAAGGGACGAGGTGCGGGAAGCGCTGCAGACCGTTCAGCAAAAAATAGAAGAACTCAATGGTAAAATTGAAACGGGTAAGAACACCATTATCGACGCCCTGAACCAGAGAGCGACCATTAAGTCGAAAATGGGGCGTTATGATACGATGCTGGAACAGATTCAGATCCGTAAGGCGGAGCTGAATTCCCGTCTTCTTCGGGCAAAATCCGACGAAGCGCAGCAGCAGGAGACCATTAAACGTCTGGAAGAAGAATTTGTCCGGATCAATGAGGAACTGCGCGTATTAAATGAAAAGCAGGCGTCCGTGGAGCTTCGTCTTAAGCAGATTAAAGAAGAACTGACGCAGGAAGACGCAAACCTCCGGACGGCTCAGGAGAATTTCCACCAGGAAAAGTCCAGACTGGAAACGCTGGAAGACATTACGGAGCGGTACGAAGGGTACGGCGGCAGCGTAAAAAAGGTCATGGAGCGAAAAGAAAAGGAAAAGGGAATTATCGGCGTCGTTGCGGATATTATAAAGGTGGAGGCCAGATACGAGACCGCCATCGAGACCGCGCTTGGCGGAAATATCCAGAATATTGTTACGGATGACGAAGAAACCGCCAAAAAGATGATCGGATTTTTAAAACATAATAAACTGGGCCGGGCTACGTTTTTACCCTTAACGAGCATTAAAAACCCCCAGGAATTCAAAAACCCCGAGGCGCTTAAGGAAGAGGGCGTTCTCGGAATGGCGGACGCGCTGGTGCAGGTGGAGAAAAAGTATCGGGACGTTGCCAAAGCCATGCTTGGCAGAATCATCGTAGTAGACAACGTGGACCATGCGGTAAAAATCGCCCGGAAGTTTTCCTATGGAATACGTATGGTAACGCTGGAGGGAGAGCTTCTGGTGCCCGGCGGCGCAATCAGCGGCGGCGCTTTCAAAAATAATAACAATCTGCTGGGAAGACGGCGTGAAATCGAGGAATTAAAGGCAAAGGTGGAACAATACCGCCAGGAAATCGATTCCATTAATGAGAATATTGAACGGACCAAGGAAGAAAGAAACGGACTCCGCCGGGAAAACGAATCCGTTAAGGAGACGATTCAGCAGAAGTTTATTGAGCAGAACACCATGCGTCTGAACGTGATTCAGGCGCAGGAAAAAAGAGAGGAAGCCGAGCAGGGGTTTGACGAATTAAAGAGTGAAGAGCAGGAAATCGAAAGACAGATTTCGGATATTAAGCATAATAAGAATGTGATTCTGGAAGAATTGAAGACTTCGGAGAATCTGGAAAAAGAGACGGAAGCGCAGATTGGAGAGTATCAAAAGGAGCTGGAGAAAAAACGGCTTGAGGAATCGGAACAGTCGGCGCAGGTATCCGACTGGGATATGAAAGTGGAAAAAATGCTCCAGACCCAGGGATTCCATCAGCAGAACGTAGACCGTATCAACGGGGAGATCGGCAAACTTAATAAAGAACTGGAAGAAATAAGAGAAGGCATTGAAAAGAACACACAGGATATAAAGGATAAAGAACAGAATATAGGAGAACTGGAAAAGACCATTCTGGCGTCCCATACGACCCAGAGCGAGTCGGAAGAAAAACTGAAAGACGATCTGGCGAAAAAGGAGGAATTTTCTTTAAAACAGAAGAATTTCTTCAACCTGCGGGAAGAATTGTCGGAGCGGATATCATCTCTGGATAAAGAGGTTTACCGCCTGAATGCCCAGAAAGAGCGTATGGAAGAATCAATGGAATCCCAGATCAACTATATGTGGGACGAGTATGAGATTACATTAACAGA
>ERZ779637.1020-NODE-1020-length-13534-cov-17.570962_pt1 | contig 13534 bp, 14 predicted proteins | sample MGYA00514196_ERZ779637 | MGnify/ENA primary metagenome ERZ779637 (study PRJEB29562, sample SAMEA4376700) | mouse gut metagenome | isolation source: Cecum | study: EMG produced TPA metagenomics assembly of the A DSS colitis mouse model was used to assess the... | reverse complement strand
GCATATAACCGCTTCGGACTTCAAAAGGAACTTTATCGTTCCCGCCATCCTGGGGTTGCCGTACCCCTTTCTCTCTTTGACTTCCTTTAACTGCGCGCTTGGACACTCCCCAATTAACGGGAGTGTCCCAAATAAAGATTTAATGGTATAATAGGGAATATGAGAAAGAGAACAGAAGAGGCATGGAAACGATGCCCAAAATGTGGAAGGATAGAGAATCAGATCAAGGCAGGGTATAACGCCTCTGGGAGCCAACGCTGCAAGTGTAAGGAGTGCGGCATATATTACACGATAGACCCGAAACGGCATGAATATCCGGAAGAGACCAGAGACCTGGCAATCAAAATGTACTACGGCGGAGTCAGCGGCCGTGGCGTTGGAAAAATTCTGGGGATGAACAAGTCCAACGTGAAAGGGGTTGACAATTCTGCGGAGATATGATATTATATAGAAAAGTCGGTGTGGTGGAATTGGTAGACACAAGGGATTTAAAATTCCTCGATAGCAGTATCATACCGGTTCAAATCCGGTCACCGGCACCATTAAATGAAAATATATCGCGGCGTAGAGCAGTTGGTAGCTCGTCGGGCTCATAACCCGGAGGTCGTAGGTTCAAGTCCTACCGCCGCAACCAAAATCTCTCTGGAATTGTAGCATTCTGGAGAGATTTCTCTAATTTTGAGAACTTTTTCGCTATCTTTGCTTTTGCAATTTTTTTCTGACCCAAACCGTGACCCATACGGGGAAACGTCCGGAAACTACTGGAGAGCGCCGGAGAGGATACTGCCCATCGTATTGGCGGCTTCTTTCTTTGCCAAGGTGGTGACGTGGGTGTAGGTGTCCAGCGTGAACCCGGCGCTGTAATGTCCCAGCATTCCGGAGATGGTCTTGATGTCCACCCCGTTCTGCAGGGCCAGTGTGGCGAACGTATGTCTCAAATCGTGGAATCGAACCTTGGACAGCCCCGCCCGCTTCAGTACCCGGTGCAGCATATGGAGTACGCTGTCCGGCGAAATGGGACCTCCTGTGGGCGAGGGGAACACGTATGGGCTGCTCCCGCCTTTCTTCCTCTGCTCCTGCAAAACGCCCACCGCATCCGCCGACAGTGGCAGGGTGCGGTAGGCGTTCTTCGTCTTCAGAGGGGCTTCTATGACTTCCCCGTTGATTCTGGCGATTTGTCGTTGTACCCGGAGGTTACCCTGCGCCAAATCAATATCCTCCCATTTCAGCCCTAGCAATTCGCCCCTCCGGAGGCCGGTAGCCAGTTCGATGTAGTACAGCTCGAATACGCCGCTCTCCTTAGCTTCCCGCAGGAAGGAGGTCAGCTGCTCCACCGGCAGGGTCTTCATCTCCTTGTGTTCCAGCTTCGGCAGGGCGCAGCCGTCTGTTGGGTTACTGCTGATGAGCTTCTGATCCCTGGCGAAATCCATGGCAGAGGAAATCACCTGATTAATATTCCGCACGGTCTTGGCACTCAATCCTTTGGGCTGGTTTTTCGCCTCAATCCGCTCTACCCTGCCGCCAGCCAGGAGCTTTTTGTAGAGCTTCTGCAAGTGCAGAGAGGATAATTTGCCCAGCGGGATATCCCCGATGTTCGGCTTGATGTGGTTGTCGATGTATCCACGATAGGTCTGGTGGGAGGAGGGACGGACCTTGATTTTGGCACAGTTTTCAAACCAGACATCCATCCATTGGCCTGTGGTATACTGCTCCGCTTTCATCACATCAATGTCGGCGGATGATTCGATTGCCGCCTTGAGTTTTGCCTTGACCTCCGCCTGGGTTTTGCCCAGCACATTTTTGTAGACCGGCTTTCCAGTTTCGGGGTTGCGGCCAGCGGTGTACCGGCCCTCCCAGCGGCCATCGCTCCGTTTGCGAATGCTACCCTCACCGTTTGCCCTGCGTTTTGCCATGGGACATCAACTCCTTTCGCAGCTACAACACATACCACATTCTGGGGGAAATAGCTACTATTTTTTCTCAAAGCCTTTCTTTGTTTTCTGCTACCCAAAATCTGAGGGGGCTACATGGATAGCGAGGGGCCTGTGTAGTCCTCGTGATCATCCGGTTTATGGCCCATGGCGATTTTCTTTTCCCTGATTTTTGCCATGAGCTTCCTGTCAACCTGGATGCCGCCGGGAACGTGAGGAACTGGGGTGCTCTCATGGAAGGCCCTGCTCATGTGGTGAAGGAGGCGGGTGGCGGCCAGCATGACGGAGGGTGGTTTCAAGTTGTCCCAGCGGTCCAGGAAAAACTGGGCATGGCTGTTGCCCTGAGCGGCAGACTGGGTGAACCAGTGGTGGGCTTGCTCCCGGCTGTGCTCGTCCAGATACAGCTTACCGAGGGCGTATTGTGCGTACTGGTTCCCAGCTTCAGCGGATTGGGTGAGGTAGAGCGTCGCCTTGGCGATATTCTTTTCTACAATCTCACCCTTGAGATATTCCTTGCCCAGCCGGTAGGCGGCGTAACCATTTTTATTTTGTGCGGCACACTCCAGCCACTGGATACCCAGCTCCGGGTTATGGACTTCTGGATCATGGGAGAGCAACAGCTTTCCCAGTTCGTACTGCGCTGCTGGGTGGCCCTGCCGTGCGGCCTGCTCGAACCAGTAGAAGGCTTCCACACTGTCCGGGATCAGCACAGGGCCGTCCTGATAGATCTTGCCGACGAGATACTGAGCATGGAGTTCGCCGTTTTTCGCTTCCGCAATGAGCTGCGCTGCCGCATCGTCCCTTTCTGACATAGGAGCGGTGTCATCTTTGACGATAATCCATAATTTCCAACAGTTGTAGGGCAGAGAAGAACTATCTGTAGCGTCCTGCTCCGCCATTGCCTCGGCATTTTTATCCTCAAAGGTCACTTTGCCCAGGCGAATATTCTCAGCTTCCTGAATAACTGCGTTTTTGATGGCACGAAATTCTTTTTGCACAGAGAGTGGTGGCCGTTGGTGCTTTCTCTCTGAATAGAAATCCTCGATCCGGCACTGGAGCTCCCACCATGTTTGGTAGCAGTCATCGACTACCTGGAATCGCTCCAACTGATTGACGATCTCATCTACAGTATTCTTTACGTTCTTGGGGAGATAGCCGTATTTTTTCTTACCATTCACTGTTTCCAGCTGGGAGGACAGCGTCATCATCAGAGATTCTACTTCCGGATGGTTGCCAATGGACTGACGCATTTCCTGAACCAGTGATTTCATTTCTTCCCTGGTTCTCCGCACCAGTTCATCTCTGGAGGACGATTTCTGCTCGTAAGTGTGGAGCATCTCCTGCTGAAAAATATCATTGGTCAGTTTGGACTTAATCTGGCGGATACCGTCCTGGGAGAGATAGGCTTGTCCTGGTTTTGTTGACCAGGCCATCATGTGGACGTGAGGATGCTCACCCTCATCGTGGAAGGCTGCGTACCAGCGGAAATCGCTGGGCGGGATGTGCATGGCCACCGCGATCTCGTTGCGGTGGGTGCGGAGGAGGTTTCGCCATTGGGCGGCGTGGTCGTAGCCCAAGCGCTCGGCATCCTCGCGTTTGAGGGAAATGATGTGTGTCCAGATGTTGCCGGGATACTCGTTCAGCTCCTGTATGGCGGTGTTCAGGTCTACGTGGTCTTCGTCACCGAAGAGGCCGTGGGAGCGGGGGCGTTCTGCCATGTACCCCATGTAGCCAGAGGGCAGCAGCTCTACGCCGTCGCGGGTACCGATATAGTTAGCGTAGCCGCCAGCTCCGCCGCCTCCACCACTTTTTCCGCCGCCCTTGATATACGGACTCTTGACAATCAGTCTCGCCATTGCGCATCACCCTCTATGTCATCCTCGTAATCTCTGACCTTTTGCTCGAAGGTCAGCAGGCCGTTGGTGGCCTTCACGTTCCGGATGCTGTTTGAGCGGAGTTTTCGCACGTAGTCGGCATCGATCTGGATGCAGTCGAGGGCGGCAGTCATTCCCATGTCCATCTCTACCGTTAGCTTGTAGAGGAGCTTGGCCATCCGATCCTCGAATATCCCCAGGCGGCCGTCGATAGCGGATTGGATCTCTTTGGGGAGGAAGGCGCCGGTGCTGTTGGCATTGAGATAACCCAGATAGAAATCAATTGCTTTTTCTATAAATGCAGTGATGCTTCGACAGCCTTCCTCCAGATATCGTCGCTCCAACTCGGCTTTTTTCTCTGGCGGCAGATACAACGCGAATTTTACTTTGTTTTCTTTCATTTTGGTCCTCTCCTGGGGCTTGACCCCCGGTAAAATTTTTGAAACACTGGCATCATTGGGATTCCTGACCCCAAGCGCCAGGTCCTCTCGCCGTTTTGACCCCGGCGTGGGCGCCGGGAAACTGCCCGCACTGCGGGCAGTTGTGGACGGGCGGGTGCCACTTGTGACGCCTGCCCTTTATCCTGCTATACCTTTTCCTCCCCCATTTTGCCATCTCCGAGCGGGGGTGGGGCTGGATCACTGCCCTCACATTCTGCCACAGATGGCTCACAGCGGCGTTCTGGTATACGGAGGTGGTTGGGTGTTATCCTGCGCGGTAGGAGAGCCACAAATCGGCTCACAGGGGCTTACACGGTGGACTGGGGGGCGAGGCGGGATCTGGCCACCTCCATCTCTAGTTTTCGGAGTTGCCGCCGGTGGTATAGGTCTACGGCGTTTTGGATGGGGCGGATGGTGTAGCGGAGTGTGCCGTTGCGCTTTTGACCGGACTTGGTAATGACGCTGGTGCTCTCAATACTGATAAATCCCTTTTCACAGAGTGCAGCGATGTACTTTTGAACTGTGTTTACGCTCATACCAACCGCCCGTCCTATGGTTTTGTAACTGGGATGACACTGATAAGTTTTACGGTCTTCGCAGTAGAGCAGATAAGAATAGACCGCAATTTCTCCGGGGGATAAGCCGAGAGAGAAGATTGCATTCGGTAGAGGAACGTAGTTTTTATATGCTCTACTCATGTACCGCCTCCGGTGCTATTCTGTTCCACCCAAGCGATAAACTTTTCTTTCGGGACGACCATGCGGTTACCAATTTTCAGGACTGGAAAGCCTTTCTCGTGCATCAGTTCGTAACTGCTGGCAGTAGAGATGCCCAGCACTTTTGACACCATCTCTGCGTTGAGGAACAGTGGCAAGTCCTCATAAGTTTTGTAGACGGACTCTTTCATTAAGATACTCCTTTTAATAATCGTTTTTTTCTTTTACTATTTCATTCTCTGCTTCTGCGGCTATCGTAACATTTCTATTGACATTCGTCAATAGGCTTTGTATCATATAGAAGCATACACTATATTGGCAGAATTACATTATCTATTGGGAGATACGATATGGGCATCTTGGGAAAAGATCTTTTTGACAACATGCGGCCACGCACTCACGTGAAAGTGCAGTTTGGAAAGAGCGCTTACTGGATCGAGGACAAGCAGGAACCACATCCTTATGGTTCGGTTTTAACTGAACTGCTGAATTGTGACGTTACTTCATTTGAGCAGGTCCTCTCCACATTGGAGCAGGCTGTACAGGAGGAAGACGCGCAGACGGCACCGCGTGCATTCATGGATGCGGTGGGAGACTTTGCGGCCCTTCCCTATTTCCGGCTGTTTTTATCTGATTTTCAGCAACTTAAAGAACTGCGTGTGGAGGATTTGGTAGTAGGTAAGGCCCGGGTTGCATTTGCTGACTATATCTTTTCTGACGGAAAGAAAGATGCTGCTTATATGCGGGAGCAGGTCAACAGCATTTGGTTCGTTCAGGAAAGGTACGCCTGGTTTTTAGAGGAAGCATTTGGGAGGTCTGTTGAAAAGAAGAAGGGCCAGAGGAAAAAACCTCTGGCCCAGCAGATCTACGAATGCGGACGGGACGCTTTTGTGAGCGGTGTCAGCCTGGGAAAATCTTCTGAGGTAGACGCCCCTTCAGTGAACATCCAATACGCAGTGCTGGAATTGGACGAGACACGCCATGAGTTGGTGGAGAAGCTGTACTTTGACCAGCTGGCAGATTTTGTCTACGTGGAACTGATGAGGGGATTACAGCGGGGGTATGTACCCAAACGGTGCGCCAACTGCAGACGGTGGTTCCTGCAAACACCAGGGCACAGTTACAATTACTGCGGCGAACCAGCCCCCAACAGCGAGGAGGGTAAGACCTGCCGGGAGGTTGGCTCCACCAAGAGCTTCCGGGCGAAGGTACTAAACAATGAGGTTTGGGCTGTCCACCAGCGGGCCTACAAGAAATACTTTGCCCGGACCCGGAAGGGTACTATGAGCCGGGCGGATTTTGAGGTGTGGGAGCGGGAGTCGGAGCGGCTGCGGGAGGAAGCGTTTGTTCGGTATGAGCGAGCTGTGAGCCTGGGGGAAAGACAGAAGATTGTTGATAAACTGACGGAGGAACTGAACAGAGTTTGAGGACAGCGCAAAGCCGGGAGCGGTATTTCACCACTCCCGGCCAGTGTTACTGATGATTTCCGGTCTACTCTTTGTTTACAGCATAGCAAAATTTGAGTTTATTTTCAGGGCGATTTTACAGAAAACCTCCAGTCAAGTAGAATAGAAAGGCATCAAAAATCTGACTGGAGGTATTGATAATGAGCGGACATATCTTGACAATGAACCAGCTTGTGCTATTTCGGCAGCATTTGGCAGGGGAAGAACGGGAACAGAGCACGATAGAAAAATATATTCGTGAGATAAGATTTTTTCAAACCTGGTTGACAGGGAGGCAAGTGACAACAGAAATTGTAGCGAGCTGGAAAAGCTATTTGCGCACGGAGGGCTACCGGCCGGAGACAATCAACTCCAAGCTCTCAGCACTGAACAAATTTTTTAAGTTTATGGGCTGGCAGGAGTATCGGATGAAGTATTTGAAAATCCAGCGGAAGCTATTTCGTGGTACGGAGAAGGAATTGACAAAAGAGGAGTACATAAGATTACTCGAAACTGCAAATAGCGGCGGAAAAGTGCGTTTAGCGTTACTTATTGAAACAATCTGCGCCACTGGCATCCGTGTGTCAGAGGTGAAGTATATAACAGTGGAGGCCGTTGAGCGGGGCCGGGCGGAAATCGCATTGAAAGGGAAGATCCGCACAATCCTGTTGCCAGGCAAGCTGTGCCGTAAGCTGCAAAAGTATGCTAGAAAACAAAAAATCACTTCCGGCGAGATCTTTCTCACCAGAAGCGGCAAAGGCATCTCCCGCCGCCAAATCTGGGCGGAGATGAAAGCACTGTGTAAAAGGGCCGATGTAGCACCCTCGAAAGTATTCCCCCACAACTTGCGGCACCTGTTTGCCCGGACCTTCTACCGGGTCTGCCGGGATGTAGCGAAGCTGGCGGATGTGCTGGGCCACTCCAGCATTGAGACCACCCGCATCTACCTTATTTCCACTGGCGTGGAACATGCCCGGCAACTGGAGCGGTTGGGGCTTATTTCTTAAATCAAAATAGACGAAATTAATAGACCGCCCTGTTTGTTAGCCCTGCTCGATCCATTTTTCTCTCTGATAGGCAGCAAAAAGCCCCGCACACAGGGTGCGAGGCCAAAAAAGGGCGTAAAAGTCTCAGCCGGCCATCCAAATATCATTGACCGGCAGGATTTGTTATGCGAAAAACCAGGAAAATAGGCTTGCATTCCCCTATCTTTTGTGATAGGATACCTACAGTCCTCGCAGTCCCATATCGTTGAGGACTTGTTTTTTCACATTTTATGTGTCAACTTATTAAGTCTGTGATTAACCGTGAGGAGGTAGCCCATGCCGCAAACGAGACAGCATATCCAGAGAAGCTACAGCCAACAACGGCAGCGGCATAGCCAACTGTCGGATGCGGGTGTGCGTCTGACCCGGGACGGCATCGAGCGGTTCATGACCGTCTGTCAGAACGAAGGCCGTGTAGAGGGTACATTAAAATGGTATCGCCGGGGACTGAACCGCCTCTATGACGATCTCCCGGAGGACAAGACCATCCGCCACGGCACTCTGGAGCACTGGCGGGAGAGGCTGGTAAAGGAGGGCTATGCCCCCAGCACCATCAACAGCTACCTCTCGGTGAACAACGCCTATCTGGACTTTGTTGGTCACCGTGAGTACCAGTTGGCCAACCAGTTGAAGCTGGAGACGGAGCTCCAGCCGGAGATGACCCGGGCGGAATATATGCGCTTGCTACAAACTGCTCGTGCTTTAGGCCGGGAGCGGGTGTATCTGCTGGTGAAGCTGTTTGGGACGACAGGGCTGACCGTGCAGGAATTAGACAAGGTTACCATTGAAGCGGTGCAGACCGGCAAGCTGACAGTTAACCCCAGTCGCAGCAAGCAGGTGTTGCGCATTCCGGAAGGTCTGCAAAAGGAGCTGCTGGATTACGCTAAACGTAGCGGATACCTCTCCGGCCCCATCTTCCTGACCAAGGAGGGTACGCCTATGAGCAGGACTTACGTGAGCACCATCATCCGTCAACTTTGCACAGCGGCGAAGGTGCCGGAAGAGAAGGGCAACCCTCGTTGCCTGAAGCGGCTGTATCAAAGCACCCGTGCCGGGATTGAGGACAACATCGCGCTGTTGGTGGAGCAGGCCCACAACCGCCTGCTGGAACAGGAGCAGTTGGAGATCGGCTGGGATGAGTAGTTATGCAGGATATCAAATTGTTTGTCTGCTGTCATCAGCAGACAGAGGCCCCTGAGCACCCTCTCTTAGTCCCGGTTCAGGTCGGTGCAGCCCTATCCAACATCCGATTTCCAGGATTTTTGCAAGACAATACAGGGGACAACATCTCTACAAAGAATCGCTCTTACTGTGAGCTTACTGCGCAATACTGGGCGTGGAGAAACATAGCGGCTGATTATTATGGCTTTTTCCACTACCGCCGCTACCTATACCCGGATACCGCCGCAAAGCGCCCCTATCGAATAGAACTCAGACCAACTAAAGCGCTGTTGAGCAGACTTGGGTATGGCCGCTTCCCAGAATTAATTCAAAAATATGATGTTATCCTGCCAAAAGGAGAAGATATGTATATCCCAGTACGGGAGCACTACGGGAAAGCAACCTTCCACCACAATCAAGATCTCCGTAGGATAGAAAAGATTATTCACTCTCATTATCCAAAGTATGCGGAAGCAATGGAGCAGTATCTATCAGACTCTGTTTGCTATTTCGGAAATATCTTCATTATGAGGCGAGATATCTTCTATCAATACTGCGCCTGGCTGTTCTCCATCATGGACGAATTTGATGCTTCTTCCATCAATAGAGGGTATACAGCACAGGAGCAGCGGGTAAATGGGTATCTGGCGGAGCGGCTTCTGGGCGTTTATGTGGCGCAGATGCGGCGGGACCCGTCCGTTAAGTTCCTGGAACTGCCTCGCGTACATTTTGACAACAGCAGAGTCCGCATATGCCAAAAGCGAGCCATAAACTGGGTTCTCCCGCCTGGAACCAGGCGGCGAGCCATGGTCAAACAAATTCTATTTTGATTTTATCATATTTCCAAAGGATTTCCAACGTATGATTCTATCTCAGATCATCTTTCCTTCTGGGGAAAACCTGGAAAAAAGAATACTCTACTATCGCGGTCATGCAAGACCCTCTGCCAATGGAGGACTGGAACTTCTGCCCGAGGAGCCTATCCGTTTTGACACATACTTTAACGCATTCTTCTATGGGCCATATGCGGAGCATACCTGCATAGAGAGGGTTTCTGCCAACTTGGTCACCACTGGTGAGATAGATGTGAAGGTATTCTCTGTGGATAGCCAGAACCGGGAAACGCTGTTGGCTGAGATAGAGATTTATGGAAGCAGAACCAGAACAGTATTGCCAGAATATTCTCTGGAGGATTTGCCTGTAGGTGGCGCGTTGTTTCTGGAGGTAGCGGCCCATTCGTCTCCAGCGTACATTCATAGCGGATGGTGTGCGGCAGCAGCGGAGGGCCAACGAGTAAACATGGCTGTTATTATCTGCACCTACCGCCGGGAGGAATATGTATGCCGGAACCTAATGAATGTGCGGGAAAAGATTTTAGAAAATCCAAACTGCCCCGTATCGAATGACATCGACATCTTTGTGGTGGACAACGGGAAAACCATCCCACCGGAGCAGTCCCAGCATATTTTTATACTCCCCAATAAAAACTGCGGGGGCAGCGGCGGGTTTACCCGTGGCCTGTTGGAGGCACATCAACGAGGACAATACACCCACGTGTTGCTAATGGACGACGATATCTCCTTTGAACCGGAAAGCCTTATCCGCACAATTCAGTTCTTGAAGGTGGCAAAACAGACAGACCGGCCTTTGTGCATAGGCGGCCAGATGCTGCTGGAGGACCACCCGACCATCCAATTTGAGGCAGGGTCCAGCTACATACGGGGACGTCTGTCGCCTAACGGCCAAGGTCTGGATTTGTCCAGCCGAGAGGCGCTTCTGACCAACGCCGGAGGCGGACCGGTGCAGTATAACGCCTGGTGGTACTGTTGCCTCCCACTCTCCGCTGTTGAAAAAAACGGACTTCCGCTACCGCTGTTCATCAAAACAGACGATGTGGAGTATGGTCTGCGTCTGAAACCACAGGTGGTACTGCTCAACGGGGTCGGCGTGTGGCACATAGCTTTCTCTGCGAAGTACAGCCCGTATCTGGAATATTACATCAAACGCAACGAGCTGATTGTCAGCGCAATCCATAACAGCGGTGCAGGCGTACTGCCCAGTTTATGGAAGCTGCTGCGCACCCTTGGCCGCGCGCTTCTATCTGGAGAGACAAAGGCAATCTATTTTGAGCGTCTTGCCTGCCAGGACTTTTTAGGTGGTCCAGATTTCCTCCTGCACACGGACGGTGAGGCACTGCATACCCGGCTGCTGGAGGCCGGAAAAGGCAATGGGACAAGCCCGTTGGTCGAGTGCCTGCGGTTATTTCGTGAACTTGTACGGCTGGCATTGTACTATCATAGAGCGCGGCTTGCCTATCAGAACAGATGGAGAGAGCTGACCACCGAAGCATTCTGGCGCGGATATTTAGACCTTAATTAGGAAGGAACCACAGCATCATGAACAGAGACCAGCATTCTTTCATAAGGAAGAGCGTTTGTCTGCTGGCGCTGTATGCCGTTTTAGCGGCGGCTCTGTACATCATAGCAGGGGAGCAGTTTTACTGGAAACCCTGCGGTCAGGAGATATCCGTAATTGAGAGCACCGATGGCGCGGAACCGTTGTATGGGCCCCATGAACTGACCCAGAGCTTCCGCCTGGAGGGAGACCGGCTGAACGCAATCGGCTTCAAGAGCTGCACATATGGCCGGGAAAATCAGGGCCAGCTGTATGCAGAACTTATGGACGCGAACGGTGAAACCGTTCTGTCCCAAGCATTCGACATGAGCCAGCTACCTGATAATGACTTCGTCTTCCTGCCGATGGAGAAGCCGGTTCCAGTTGTGTCCGGCCAGCAATACACCCTGCGGCTGTCAGGGCTGGATGCGAAGGGAGAGACAGCAGCATCTGCGGTGTATAACCGGCAGATAACCCTTCCGAGCGGTACGCTGCGGTATGACGGCACGGAGCTGCCGGGAGCGCTGTGCATCACGGTCAGCCAGTCCGACGCACTCTGGCTGGGTCCCCACTATGTTCCATGCGCTGTGGTGCTGGGGCTCCTGTTGGCGGGATATCTCGTCCTGCTGTGCTGGCAGAGGCACACAGGAAGGCAGGGACTTGTCCTCAACGCGCTGGAGGCCATGCAGCGCTATAGATTCCTGCTGCGGCAGCTGGTGGCACGGGACTTCAAGGCTAAATACAAGCGGTCTATTTTGGGAGTGCTGTGGAGCTTTTTAAATCCGTTGCTGACCATGATGGTGCAGTACATCGTGTTCTCCACCGTGTTCCGAAACAATATTCAGAATTTCCCCGCCTATTTGCTCATCGGTGTCGTATTTTTTAACTTTTTCTCCGAGTCCTGCGGTATGGGACTGATGTCAATCATAGGGAATGCGCCGCTGATTACAAAGGTCTATATCCCCAAGTACATTTTCCCCATTTCCAGGGTGCTGTCCTCCTTTATCAATTTCCTGCTGGCGCTGCTACCTCTGTTTGCCGTTTTGCTGCTCACCGGACAGCGCATCACAAAGGCGTTCTTTCTGCTGCCGTTCAGCCTGGCTTGCCTGCTGCTGTTCTGCATGGGCATGGCGCTGCTGCTCTCGGCGATGATGGTGTTCTTTCGGGATGTACAATTTCTATGGAATGTTATCAGTATGCTTTGGATGTACGCCACCCCCATCTTTTATCCGGAAACCATTATCCCGTCACAGTTTGTCACGCTCTACAAAATGAATCCGCTGTATCACTTCATCCGCTTCACACGGCTGGTCCTATTGGACGGCGTTTCACCGGAGCCACGGGCTTACCTGTTTTGCATCATCGCGGCGGTCCTTCCACTGTTGCTGGGCTTGGCTGTATTCCGAAAAACACAGGACCGGTTTGTCCTGAATATCTGACAAGGAGCGCCATATGATTGAGGTTCAGCACGTATCGGTAGATTTCAAGATGACAAGCGACAGGATACAGAGCCTGAAGGAATACTCTGTGGCGCTGCTCACCCACCGGCTGGAAACGCAGAATTTCCGGGCGCTGGACAATATCTCGTTCTCCGTCCAACGCGGAGAGGTCCTGGGGCTGATTGGCCACAACGGCGCTGGAAAGAGCACGCTGCTGAAGGTTATCTCCGGTATTCTGAAGCCATCGGCGGGTACGGTTCGGCTGGATGGACCGGTGGTTCCCATGCTGGAGCTGGGGTCCGGGTTCGATATGGACCTGAATGGTCGGGAGAATATCTTTCTCAATGGGGCAATCCTAGGGTACTCAGAGGCGTTTCTGAAAGAGAAATATGAGGAAATCGTAGCGTATTCCGGCCTGGAGCAATTCATAGCCATGCCGCTTCGCAACTACTCCTCCGGTATGCTGGCGCGGCTGGCCTTTTCCATCGCCACGGTGGTCAATCCGGAGATCCTGATCGTAGACGAAATCTTGGCGGTAGGGGACGAGACCTTTCAGCGCAAGAGTAAGCGGCGTATGATGGAGCTGATGGGCGGCGGCACCACTGTGCTGTTTGTTTCCCACAGTATCCCTCAGATTCGGGAGATGTGTCGCCGGGTCCTGTGGCTGGACCACGGGCGTGTACGGATGCTTGGCGAGGCCAGAGACGTGTGTGACCAATACGAAGGAGATGGAGGAAAGTTATGAGTTGCAATCATCTGCGAACAAGCGGCGATTGAGTATGTTCAATAAATACGCTATGAACAGAGAAGGGAGCTTCTAGTTATGATTGCCGTTAGTGTCATTATTCCGGTTTATAATGCGGAGAAATATTTGCGTGAGTGCCTTGACAGTGTTTTCAGCCAGGATTTGCCTGGAATAGAAGTTATTATTGTCAACGATGGTTCGACAGATAGCTCCCCGAAAATTATACAAGACTTTGCTGGGGGGGGGGGGGGGTATTTATAAACATTGACAAAGGGGGCGGCGCGGGAAAAACCACAATAAATGGCTTGGATGGCGAACCGGGGGGGTTGGTGTGTTTATGGAT
>ERZ779637.1019-NODE-1019-length-13550-cov-12.117006_pt1 | contig 13550 bp, 10 predicted proteins | sample MGYA00514196_ERZ779637 | MGnify/ENA primary metagenome ERZ779637 (study PRJEB29562, sample SAMEA4376700) | mouse gut metagenome | isolation source: Cecum | study: EMG produced TPA metagenomics assembly of the A DSS colitis mouse model was used to assess the... | reverse complement strand
AGGAATCGAGAGGCGATGTCTACGCCCGGGGCGGCAGCGACAGGATTGGTTTTATCAGAGACGGAATGCTCGACATGGAGCTTGTCCTCAAAAAATTTGTGGAATATTTTACGGAAATCTGCGGGGATAAGGATGAGAGATTCATCGAAAAACAGGGGCGGAAGATTTTCCTTATTTATTTAAAACCGATCATAAACGGCACGGGAAATTATTACATCGAGGCCGAGACGCGGGATGAGAGGCGGACGGACGTCATTGTGGATTATAAGGGTGAGCAGTTTATTTTAGAGTTAAAAATCTGGCACGGGAACGAGTACAATGAGAGGGGAGAAAAGCAGCTTACCGAGTATCTTGACTATTACCATAAAGACAAGGGCTATATGCTGAGCTTCAATTTCAATAAGAACAAGGAAATTGGAGTAAAGAGAATAGAAGCAGGCGACAAGACAATCGTGGAGGGTGTTGTGTGAGCAGCGCGAAAGCGGCATTCTCCGCAGCGATTTGAGATGCCGATATTGTATACAAGGAAAGAGAGTGTGAAATGGGAGCAGAGTTAAATGCGGTGGCGATCATCACCGCCCGGGGCGGCAGCAAGCGCATTCCGGGGAAAAATATCAGGGAGTTTATGGGGAAACCAATGCTGGTATACGGCATCGAAGCGGCGCTGCAATCGGGCATATTTCGTGAAATCATGGTCTCTACCGACGATGAGGAGATTGCGCGGATTGCGCGGGATGCGGGAGCGGCGGTTCCTTTTATGAGAAGCGAGGAGACATCGGGGGACTTTGCCACCACGGACGATGTGCTGATGGAAGTGCTTCGTAACTTTGAGGAGCGGGGTGAGACGTTTGACTATATGGCGTGCATTTATCCGACGGCCCCTTTTGTGACAGCGGAAAAGCTGAGAGAGGCAATGGAACTTCTGGTGGAGCAGGGGGCTTCCGGGGTGATGCCGGTGGTGCGCTACTCGTTTCCGCCCCAGCGTGGCATGGCGATCCGAGAGGGAAAACTTGTGTACTGCTATCCGGAAAACGCCATGAAGCGTTCGCAGGATTTGGAGCCGGTGTACCATGACAGCGGGCAGTTTTACTGTTATCATGTGAAGCGCTATCTGGCGGCCAAGGGCGATCTGCCGGACGGCTATCTGCCCATTATCGTGCCGGAGACGGAGGTGCAGGATATTGACAATCCGTCCGATCTGGCGCTGGCGGAGATGAAATTCCGGATGATGCGGGAAAATCGTGAGCGGTGAGAGAAATGCATTGCGGCAAGCGGATGTGCATTTTGTGAGTGATGACATGCGCTGTAGGCAGGGCGTGGTTGAAAAATATAGATATATTTGGGAAGGAATAGAGACGCCTGATTGGCGGGGAGAGAAAATGAAACAAGATAAAATAAAAATCGGCAGCCACATGATTGGGGAGGGAGAGCCGACCTACATCGTGGCGGAGATGTCGGCCAATCATCTGCAGGACTACGACAGGGCGGAAGCGATCATACGGGCTGCGAAAGAGGCGGGCGCGGATGCGGTGAAGCTGCAGACCTACACGGCGGACACCATTACGATGGACTGCGATAATGAATACTTTCGGATCACGCAGGGAACGATCTGGGACGGCATGACCTGTTATGAATTATTTCAGGAAGCGCATACGCCGTGGGAATGGCAGCCGAAGCTTATGAAGCTGGCCAATGATTTGGGAATGGATTGTTTTTCCTCACCCTTTGATTTCACGGCGGTGGATTTTATGGAGGAGATGAACATGCCGGCCTACAAGATCGCTTCTCCTGAAATTTGGGATATTCCCCTGATTCGTAAGATCGCAAGACTGGGAAAGCCTGTCATCATGGCTACGGGACTTGCCTACCTGGAGGATATTGAGAGGGCGGTGAAAACGTGCAGGGAGGAAGGAAATGAGCAGATCATACTTCTGAAATGCACGGCTACTTATCCAACGCCCTACGAGGACATGAATGTCAGGGTGATTCCCCATATGGCGGAGACGTTTGATTGTCTGACGGGGCTTTCCGACCACAGTATGGGTTCCGCGGTGGCGGTTGCCTCAGTGGCGCTCGGTGCGCGGATGGTGGAGAAGCACTTTACGCTCTCAAGGGCGGACGGCGGGCCTGACGGAGCCTTTTCCATGGAGCCTGCGGAGTTTAAGCAGATGGTGGACGAAATCCGTATTGTAGAGAAAGCGCTCGGCAGGGTGACTTACAAATTGACGGAAAAGCAGGAGAGAAGCCGGGAGGAGGGACGCTCCCTCTTTATTACGGAAGATATTAAAAAGGGAGAGACTTTCACGGAAAAAAATCTGCGTTCTATCCGTCCGGCGTTCGGTATGGCGCCTGTGCATTATGATGAGGTGCTTGGAAAGAAGGCGCGCTGCGATATTTCCAGGGGAACGCCGATGGACTGGAAGTTTGTGGAGTAAATGCCGATTCATGAGGCCGGGAAAGACGATGGGGATCAGCTGTCGGGCGGGGACGGATTTACGCGGGAAAATATTGGACTTATGCCGGTAGATTATGGTGTGGGTGCGTTTGGGTGGAGAAAAGCGAAGTGGAAGAAAAGCAGAAAAAAATGATGATTTTAGGCGCGAGTGCGCTGCAGGTTCCGGCAATAAAAAAAGCGAAAGAGCTGGGTTATCAGATTATTCTGGTGGATTATGACGAGAATGCGGTGGGTTTTGCGCTGGCGGATGTAAAGCTGGTGGTGAGTACGTTAGATCAGGACGAGGTTTACCGGCAGGCGCTCATTTACCGACCCGACGTGGTGATGACTTCCACCAGCGACGGCCCCGTGCGGACGGCGGCTTACGTCAACGAAAAGCTGGGAAAGCGGCCGGATCTGTCCTATGAGAACGCGCTCTGCGCCACCATAAAAAATAAAATGAGAGACCGTTTAAAGGAATGCGGGGTGCCGATACCGGAATACTATGCGGCTGCGGATTACGAGGCGTTTTCCGAGGCGGTGGACAAGCTGGAAGGGGATTGCATCGTGAAGCCGGCGGACAATGCGGGGAGCCGTGGCGTGGTGCATATGGATTATAAAGTGCATCAGGGGGAGCAGCTGGAGTATGAGACGCTTGCACGCAAAGAGAGTGCGGAAAGAATGGCGGCATATTATAGGGCGATATACCACTACAGCAGGGGAAATGCTCGAAATGGCACGGTTATGGTGGAGGAATACATGCACGGCCCGGAGGTCAGCGTGGAAATTATGGTGATAGAGGGCGAGCCGCATATCCTCACGATTACGGACAAGTTTATCACGCCGCCGCCCTATTTTGTGGAGCTGGCACACTGTGAGCCGAGCAGGCTGGATGAGGAAACGCAGGGGCGGATACGGGAAGTGGCGGTGCAGGCGGTCAGGGCCATCGGTATTGAAAATGCGCCCGCCCATGTGGAGATCAAGGTGACAGAGGATGGGCCGAAGATTGTGGAGTTGGCAGCAAGACTGGGCGGCGATTTTATTACTTCGCGGCTTGTGCCGCTCTCGACGGGTATCGATATGGTGGGCGCTTCGGTGCTTTTGGCGACAGGGGAAGTGCCAGACCTTACCCCGAAGTGGAAGCGCGGTGCGGCGATCCATTTTATTTCCGTGAGCAACGAGCCAAGCGGCGGCGAAGCCGACATTTGGCGAGTGCCGCGAGAGCCGGAAGCCCCGCAGCTTGCGGAGGGGATGCTGGCTTCCGTGAGCAACGAGCCGGGCGGCGGCGAAGCTGGCATTTGGCGAGCGCCGCGAGTGTCTGAAGCCACGCAGCTTGCGGAGGGGATGCTGGCTTCCGTGGACAGCAGACCGGGCGGCGAAGACAGTGAGACAGCGTCAAGCGGGCAGCAGGAGGCGGCGCAGGCGGGCGTGATTACCCGGATCACCGTGCCGGACGCTCTTTACGGACTGGAGGGTGTGGAGGAGATCATCCTCTACAAAAAGCCAGGCGACCGTGTGAAGGGGACGCGATCGAGCAATGACAGGCTGGGGCATGTGATCACCACGGGGGAGACGCCGGAACAGGCGATGGAGCTGGGGAAACGGGTGATGGCGCAGATATGTGTGGAAATCGGGAAGCCATCCGAGTGACGGATACGCGCGGCCGGTGACGAACGAAGGTGACATTGATCAATGCTTTTGTATGAGGGGCCGATCATGGTAATCTATGTGGGAGAATGATGTTTGGAAACGGAAATGATGTTGTAGACAGGAAATGCCAATGAAAGATAGGATTTACGTCTGCCACACATACTATCACGTGTATGTGGCATGTTTGAAGGAACTGAATTTGGAACAGGAAAAACGGGGGAACGCCACCCTTGTTATGAGCACCATGTCCAACGATTTCGGGGATTTGAAGGAGCGGGCTTTAGGTTGCGGGCTCTTCGAGGCGGTGTACATGTTCGAGGAAAAGGAGGACGTCAATTTCCCGGAGATTATGAAATATCATGTGGACAGGGGAAATCTCTTCCTAAATTTATTGGCCCGCATCCGTTACACGAAACTTCTGGGGAAGGCGCAGGAACCTTATGTGCCGGTGGATTTTAAAGAATATAAAGATATTTATGTGTTCTGTGACTCCGACCCGATCGGCTACTATTTAAGCTATAAGAAAATACAGTATCATGCGCTGGAGGACGGGCTGGACTGTATCAGCACTTACGATACCGCCCGCTACGACAACAGGGGGCACTTTAAATTGAAAGCGTTTCTCGCTTCCCTGAATCTCATTTTTATTCAGAACGGATGGGGAAAATATTGCCTGGATATGGAGGTCAATGACATTTCCGTCCTGCCTTACCCCTGCCCTAAATATATTGAAAAATCCAGACAGGAGCTGGCGGACGCGCTCACGAAGGAGGACAAGGCGCTTCTGGTGCGGCTGTTTATCGCTAATATAAGGGAAATAGAGGAGAAACTTGCTGCGGGCAGGGACAACGTTCTTCTTTTGACAGAGCCGCTGTGCGAGCTTCCCGTGCGGGAAAGGATTTTCAGAGAGTGCATTGACTTATATGGTCAAATAGACGGGACGAACTCAGTGATTTTAATTAAGCCGCACCCGAGAGACCTTTTGGACTATGAAGATAAATTTTCGGAGTATATTGTGCTCGATCGAAAATTTCCGATGGAAGTGTTGAATTTTATTGAAGGATTGATTTTCCGCCGGGTAATTTCCGTCTTTACGGTGGTGCGAAACATCCGCTTTGCGGAGGAGATCGTCTATCTGGGCGAAGATTTTATGGACAAGTACGAAGACCCGAAGCTGCATCGGCAGAATGAGGAAATTTAGTGTGTCATTTACCTATTGCATATACTTTTTCGAAGTCCGGCCCGATTCATGCGCAGTACCGATGCGGCGCACAGAGAAAGAAGAACGGAATGGCGGGTAAATTTGCGCAGCGTGTACACTTGTGGTATACTCGGTATCAGTTTAGGCAAAAAAAGGAAACACATTATGCTGAAAATCTTGAAAAAAATGAATGTCCTGCTGGACGGAAAGCAGAAGCGCGCCATGATCGCGCTTATCATTATGATGCTGATCGGCGGCGTGTTGGAAAGTTTGGGCGTTTCCATGCTGGTGCCCATTGTGACCGTGGTGATGGATCCGGAGGCGGTTTCTGAGAGCGGCTTACTCTCTTCGGTTTACGAGATGCTGGGGATGGAGAGCAACGCGCAGTTTGCCATGGTTCTGCTGCTCTCCTTTGTGGGGATGACGGTGATAAAAAATATCTATCTTTTCTTTCAGCAGAAGGCGCAGCTTAAGTTTGTTTACACGAATCAGTTTGCAACGTCCAGGCGCATGATGATCAATTTTATGCAGCGGCCCTACGAATATTACTTAAATGCGGACACGTCTGTTATTCAACGGAACATCACGTCCGACGTGAACAATATGTACGGCCTGATTTTAAGCTGTCTGCAGCTTTTCAGCGAGTGCATTGTTTTTGTCTGTCTGGTGGTGGCGCTTTTCCTTTATTCTGACGCGATGATGATTGTGACGGTGGCGGCGCTTATGGTGGCGCTTCTGTTTGTGATTAAAAAGGTGTTAAAGCCCATCATGATTAAAGCCGGGCAGGACAATCAGGACTATTACAGCGGGCTTTACAAATGGATCGAGCAGTCGGTGATGGGCATCAAGGAGATCAAGATCGGCTGCAAGGAAAATTATTTTATCAACGAGTATGCAAAATGCGGGGCGGGCTACGTCAGCTCCGTTCAGAAATATAATCTGTTTAACGCGACGCCAAGGCTCTTGATTGAGACGGTATGTATAGCCGGTATGGTAGGGTATTTTGTCATGTCGATCGGGCAGGGAACGCAGATGAAAGAGCTTCTGCCACAGCTCTCGGCCTTGGCGGCGGCGGCCATGCGCCTGCTTCCCAGCGTGAACCGCATCAATAATTATCAAACGTCAATCTCCTATTTTGAGCCTTTCTTTATGGGGGTCAGCGATAACCTGCAGGAAGAGATTCACGACGGCAGCGTGACCTATGACGCGGAAGTCTATAAGCAAAGACAGAGCGTGGAAAAACTGCCGTTGGAGAAATGGATTCGTCTGGAGAATATCACTTATAAATATCCAAACACGGAGACATATATTTTTGACCATGCGGATATGGAGATACCGATTGGATCTTCCGTGGGCATTGTGGGGGTTACAGGCGCGGGAAAAACGACGATTGTGGATATTCTGCTGGGGCTTTTACAGATGGAGAGCGGGCGGATTTTGGCGGACGGTGTGGACGTCAGCGGGCATTACGCCGCCTGGCTGAAAAATATCGGCTATATCCCGCAGACCATCTTTATGATAGATGATTCCATTCGCAAGAATGTGGCCTTTGGCGTGCCGGAGGAGGAAATCGACGACGAGAAGGTCTGGCGCGCGCTGAAGGAGGCGGCGCTGGATGATTTCGTAAAGAGCCTGCCCGACGGTGTGGAGACAGGCATCGGTGAGCGGGGCATCCGCATTTCCGGCGGGCAAAGACAGCGGATCAGCATTGCGAGGGCGCTCTACGAAGACCCGGAAGTGCTTGTGTTGGACGAGGCGACTTCCGCGCTTGACAATGAGACGGAGGCGGCGATTATGGATTCCATCAACAGGCTGCACGGTAGGAAGACGCTTGTGATCATCGCCCACAGACTGCAGACCATTGAGAAATGTGATATGGTGTACCGCGTACAGGCGGGGGCCATTACGCGCGAGAGGTAAAATAAAGGGAAGGTTGGGAGAAATTATCTTCGGGGAAATTTCCCGCGAAAGATAAAGGAAAGCGAAGGCCGTGAAGGACAGAGAGAAGCGGCAGATGAGAGGGAAAAAAGCATGATTAAAAAAATGTGGGATTTTGGCTGGGGGATGTATAAGAAGCACGAGGAGGGAATCAACTATCTGATTTTCGGATTTCTCGCCTTTGTGCTGAATTATATTCTGTATTTTATCTTTGCGGATACCATTGTCATGCATTATATGGCGGCCACGGTACTGTCATGGGTGTTGACGGTGGTGTTTGCCTACTGGACGAACAGGACTTTTGTGTTCAAGAGCCAGAATAAGGGGACGGCATCCTTGGTGCGGGAGTTTCTCTCCTTCATCGGTGCGAGGGTGGCGACGGAGGTGCTGGAGATTGTATTGATGTATGTGATGGTTACGCTGCTTTCGATTAATGACAAAATCTCCAAGCTGGTGTGCCAGACGATTGTGATTCTGGCAAACTATGTGCTCAGTAAAATCTGGATATTCAAGGATACATCAAAAACGGCGGATTGATATGCCGATTTGTTTTGGCATGTTGTGATCGTTAAGAAATGACGTGTATTTACAGGAAATAAGATGAGCTGTGGCAGACAAACAGGGAAAGCGATTGCGGGAAGAAATGGCAGGGCGCATGGGAGCAGGAAGTAAGAGGCAGGCGAATTTTGAATTGCTGCGCATTGTGGCGATGTTTATGATTATATCCCTTCACTATCTGGTGAAGGGCTGGGTGGCCACGCCGTTTCCCTTTGCTGTAAAAGAAAATCCGGTCGCCGTCTTTGCGTGGCTGGTCGAGGCTTTTTGTATTGTGGCAGTAAATTGCTATGTGCTGATCAGCGGCTATTTTCTTGTGGAATCTGCGTGGAAACCGGAGAGGGTGCGCTCCTTGCTTGCACAGGTTCTTTTTTATTCCCTGTTGATTCCGATAGCGCTTCTTTTGGCAGGCACGGTTTCCTTGGGAGATATGGATCTCTATAACTGGATCGGTTTTATATTCCCTTTTGGGACGGAGCATTACTGGTTTGCGACGGCTTATCTTATCATGTATTTGTTTGCACCGATTCTGGCTGCCGGTATCAAAATGATGAAAAAGCGGGATTTACAGCTTTTTCTGGCGCTGCTGCTTGCGTTTTTTTCGCTGGAAAAGACGATTCTTCCCGTGTATCTGGCGACAGATCGGTACGGCTATGATTTTGGTTGGTTTTTGTGCCTGTTTGTGGCGGCGGGGTATATCAGACTGTATGGTATATCATGGCTGGAAAAGCAGTCCCATGCGGTGGGAGGCTATGGGCTCTCCTGCCTGCTGATATGGCTGCTTGCGATGGCTTCCAACACTCTTGGCGGCGAAATTGAGACGTTTATCCACTACGCGAATATGCTTTACGCATACAACCATCTGTTGTGCGTCGCGGGTGCAGTTTCGCTCTTTTATGTGTTCAAAAACCTGCGCATAAGGGAAGGGCGCTTTGCGGGTACGGTGAGAAAGCTCGCGCCTTATACGTTTGGCGTGTATCTTTTGCACGAGCATATTTTGGTGCGGTACGAGTGGATGAAGTGGCTGGGTGTGGAGAAGGTACAGGAAAGCCTTCTCTTTGTGCCCCATCTGCTTTTGTGCGCGCTGGCTGTGTATGCGGTTGGGACGGCGGTTGATTTCGTGCGGGCGTGGGTGTTTGCGCGGGTGGCGGCTGTGGCCAGAAGAAGGCCATAGTAATTTTACGGATTATGGAATATAGTGGAAGGGCGGGACAGCTTTTGTACGGATGCGAAACATAATCGGTAGAATGCTCTGAGAGCAGGGAAAGTTGTGGAAATCTATCGGATGCGTGTTGTGGAAAGAAAAGGTTATGACATGGAGACGACGATGATGAATGTGAGGGCTTACCGGGAAGAGGATATTCCCGCTATGATTCAAATTTGGAATGAGGTAGTGGAGGAGGGTGTCGCCTTCCCGCAGGAAGATTTTCTGGAGGAGCGGACAGGAACAGCTTTTTTTGCAGAGCAAAGCTATTGCGGGGTTGCGCAGCGGGAAGATAGCGGGGAACTCTTAGGATTGTATATTTTGCATCCGAACAATGTGGGCAGGTGCGGACATATATGCAACGCCAGTTATGCTGTGGCTTCGGGTAGCAGAGGCTTGCATATCGGGGAAAAGCTGGTGCTGGACTGCATCGAACAGGCGCGGCGGATCGGGTTTCATGTTTTACAGTTCAATGCGGTTGTCGCGTCAAATATTCATGCCAGACATTTGTATGAGAGAATCGGGTTTACACAGCTAGGCACGATTCCGGGTGGCTTTCGGATGAAGGACGGGCGGTATGAGGATATTTGTCCGTACTATATTAACTTAACGGGGAAATAAGAGGCCGTGTGCGGGGTGGATAGCTGATCACAGATATTGCGATCAAGCAGAAATCTTATATCACAAAGGGGAAAATTGTGACTATTTATAGGAAATATCAGAAATTCATAGAAAGCCGGCTGTTTCCGGTTATTCTTCTGCTCTATCCGTTTTTGACCGTCAATCAGGGGCTGGACGTGGCGGACTCGACATACAGTCTGACCAATTTTCAGTATTTTGATTTCATGAACGGGACGTGGATGGTGGCAACTTTTCTCTCCAATGTGGCGGGATGGCTGTTGATGCACCTCCCTTTCGGGGAAACGCTGCTCGGCATGAAATGTTATACGACGCTTGTGCAGGCGGTGACGGCGCTCATGGTCTACTTCGGACTGAAAAAACGGATAGCCGCGCCGCTTTTGTTTTTAGGGGAATTTCTTGCACTGGGGCTCTGTTGGTGTCCGTCCACGATCCTGTACAACTATTTAACGTATTTTCTGATGACGGCGGCGGTACTGCTTCTGTATCGTGGGCTGACAAGCGGTAGGGCGGCAGAAACGGCTTCTGTGGACAGACCGCGCGTGAGAGCGGATGAATGCAAAGTGCGTGGAGACGGAAAAGAGGCGTATGACAAAAGCCGGCGTTTGTGTTTCGTGGCGGCCGGTATCTGCCTCGGCGCCAATGTGGCAGTGCGGATGCCGAACGTGGTGCAGGCGGCGTTTATTCTGGCGGTGTGGTATGGAACGGTGCTGTTTGACAGGCAGAGAGGCGGGCAGGCGGATGCTGCTGATGCGGGAGATACGTTGGCGGATGCAGGCGGCGTGGGAGACCAGAAGGTAAGGCGGGCAGGCGTAGGGAAGCAGCCGCTGCCTTGGGGGGAAATTTTTACATCTACCGGGTGGTGTCTGCTGGGCTACGCCGCTGGATTCGGCGCGCTCTTTGCGGCAATCTGCATACGGTATGGCGTGTCCGCGTATCCTGATATGGTGCGAACCATGTTTGCCATGACGGAGCAGGCGACAGATTACAAACCGTCTTCTATGCTGACTGGCATGTTCGGAGATTATATAAAAGGGCTGTACTGGCTGGCGTATGCGGTAGTGTGCGCGTCGGTGGCAGGCTTTGCGTTCTGGGTGCGGGAGCGGTTGTACGGCGGGAGAGAGCGCGTTGGGCAGCAAGATAGAGAGCGGGAGAGGGTAGATATACGGACAGGAAGGCGGCCGGGTGACGCCTGTGGAGCGTGGGATGCATATAGAATAACAGGTGTAATTATAAAAGCGGCGTATATACTGCTTCTGGTGGTCCTTCTCCGTTTTTACTGGGGCAGGGGGATGTTTCATTTTCGGTATTATGAGTACGGCAACGGCAGTATTTACTATCCTGCGATATTGCTGCTTCTGGTGTCGATTGCGGCCGCGGGTGTCTGTCTGATCGGGAAAAAGGTGTGTGCGGAGCAGAAGCTCATGGCGGCGTTTGTGCTTTTGCAGATTTTCCTGACGCCTCTTGGCAGCAACAACAACTTATATCCGATCATCAATAATCTGTTTGTGGCGGCGCCTTTTCTGCTGTGGAGAGTGTGGGAGCGGTTTTCGCGGCGGCGTGAGGAAAGCGGGGCGGCAGCGGAACAGCGGAGCGGTCAGCAGGGAAATGCGGATGACAGAGCTGTTGGGCGTCAAAAAAATAACATGCGCTATGATTTTGTGTGGCGCGCGCCGTTCGTAGCGCTTGTTATCTTTGTGACCGTGCAGAGCATCGGCTCCCATGCCGGTTTCGCTTTTCAGGACGGCATTTACGGGGAGCCGCGGGATATGCGGGTAAAGACACCGGAAAAAGCGGCGGGCATTTACACGAATATGGAAAACGGTGCGCTTCTGGAAGAATTGGCCGTATTTATAGAGGAGGAAGGACTGGCGGGCAGGGAAATGATTGCTTATGGAGAACTGCCCGGTTTACACTATCTGCTGGACATGCAGCCCGCGCTCTCTACGGCCTGGCCGGATCTGGATTCCTACCGTATGGCGGAGTATACGCGGGATATGGAAGCACTGGAGACGGCAAGGAAAGCGGGAGAGGAACCACCGGTTATCATTGTCTCCTCGGGTATCGCGGCTTACTGGAGCGATGACGGTGAGGCCATCAACTGGTTTGGGGTTGATATGGAGAAGATGGCAGGGGATGAAAAACTGCGGATTCTGTGGGATTTTGTCAGCGATCACGGCTATGTGGAACGTTTTGGGAACGCGCGATATGTGGTTTATATGAAATAGTCATAGCTAATTTTTAAAAAAAGTTATGCACTCAAACATAATGTTTTGAAACATAATGTTATGAGACATAATGTTTACAAACATAGAAATTGTGATATACTCTTTATAAGGGATGGGCAGGGGCGCAGACAGTCTGGAGGGTATATGGAACAATTTGTAGACCGCGAACTGGAAATCAGGACGTTGGGTAAGGAATATGCGAAAAAGGAAGCTTCGCTGGTGGTTGTGTATGGCCGCAGGCGGGTGGGAAAAACGACGCTTCTCTCGGAGTTTATGAAGGGAAAAAGCGCACTGTATTTTCTGGCCACGCAGGAGGCAGAGACGATTAATCGCGCGGCTTTTCAGGAAAAGGCGGCGGATTTTACTGGAAATGATTTTTTGGCGGAAGTCTCTGTGGACAAGTGGGACACGATTTTTAAGGCGATTGTCTCCGCCAAGTGGGAGACGAAGCCGGTTTTGATTATAGATGAGTTTCAGTATCTGGGGAAGGCGAACCCGGCGTTTCCCTCTGTCTTTCAGAGGATATGGGATGAAATCCTGATGAAAAGCTCTGTCATGGTGATTCTGTGCGGTTCGCTGATTTCCATGATGGTGTCCCAGACACTTTCCTACGGCAGTCCTTTGTATGGCAGGCGGACGGCGCAGATCCGCCTCAAACAGATACCCTTCCGATACTATCGGGAGTTTTGCCCGGCCTTGTCCAGAAAAGGGCAGATCGAGCGGTATGCGGTGACCGGGGGCGTTCCCAAATATATTGAGTCCTTCTCGGACTGTACGGATATCTTTGCGGGGATTGAGGAAAATATTCTGAACCGAACGGGCTATCTCTATGAGGAGCCGCATTTTCTCTTACAGCAGGAAGTGTCGGAAGTAGGCGGCTATTTTTCCGTTCTACGCGCGATTGCGTTCGGGCGGACGAAGCTGTCGGAAATCGCATCCTTTATGGAGGCGAAGGCCACCGACCTGACCAGGACGCTGAAAACGCTGATAGAGCTTGATCTGGTGCATCGCGAGGTGCCGATTACGGAGGAGAATCCGGAGAAGAGCAAAAAGGGGCTTTACCGTATTACGGATTATTATATCCGCTTCTGGTTCACCATGATCTACCCCAATCAGGGGGACATTGAGCAAGGAAACGTAACGTATGTTATGGAAAAGATAAAGAAAAGCTTTGTGCGCAGCCACGCGGCCTTTGTCTATGAGGACGTCTGTCGGGAAGAGCTGTCGGCAAGGCAGGATCTCCCCTGTCATTTCTCGAAGATCGGGCGGTATTGGGATAAAAATACGGAGATTGACATTGTGGCGTTAAATGAGGAAGAAGGCATCATTCTGTTCGGGGAATGCAAATATTGGAGCGGACAGGTGGATGTGGACGTTTTCTATCAGTTACAGGAAAAGGCCGGACGTGTGCCATGGCATAAGGGCAGCAGGAGGGAGTTGTACTGCATCTTTTCCATGAGCGGATTCAGCGCCCGCCTGCGGGAGCTCGCGGAGAGCAGGGACGATCTGATTTTGTCGGAGTAGGAATTTGCCCGGGGGTATGATATACTATATGCGTGATGGCAATGTGCGCGATGGCAATGAGCAGTGCGCAGACAGCGGAATCAATGGGGCGGGGAGCGGGCTCACCGACACAATGATTTCGGTGGATGGATAGGGCGAAGCCCGCGAGCGAGGAAAACCGCAGGTTTTTCGAGCAAG
>ERZ779637.1018-NODE-1018-length-13552-cov-5.285174_pt1 | contig 13552 bp, 8 predicted proteins | sample MGYA00514196_ERZ779637 | MGnify/ENA primary metagenome ERZ779637 (study PRJEB29562, sample SAMEA4376700) | mouse gut metagenome | isolation source: Cecum | study: EMG produced TPA metagenomics assembly of the A DSS colitis mouse model was used to assess the... | reverse complement strand
TAACCGCCGTTTCAGATGGCAAACAGCACTGGCGTTCATGGCTGGAAAAAGACCGTATCCGTTTCCTGGTGGCAGATTTCGTCACTGCCGGCAACGAAATGTTCTTGAGTAGCTATTATGCTCCGTTCAGAAAACCGTTAAAGGCAGGGGATAATATTAGTGGTGCGATTGTATTGCATACGAACTGATTTGAAATATTCAGGGAGAGGAGGTAAAATAGTAAGACTTCCGTAAACTATATTGACTTGGATTGCTTATATTTGCATAGAAATGTTTAATCGTATTGCCTTATGAAAGATAGTTATATCCGCTTTGACTGGGCCATCAAACGTCTTTTGCGTCAGAAAGCTAATTTCGGAGTGCTGGAAGGCTTCCTTTCCGTGTTGTTGGACGAAAAGGTTGAAATCATCGAGTTGTTGGAAAGTGAAAGTAACCAGCAAACCATTGACGATAAATTCAACAGAGTAGATATCAAGGCTAAAAACAGCAAGGGTGATATCATCATTGTGGAAGTACAGAATACACGTGAACTCTATTATCTTGAACGCATCCTTTATGGTGTGGCTAAGGCGATTACAGAACATATCTCTTTGGGAGAACGTTATTGCGAAGTGAAAAAAATATACTCCATAAGTATTCTATATTTTGATATAGGAAAAGGGGACGATTACCTGTATCATGGGCAGAATATTTTCACGGGGGTACATACGGGTGATCGTTTGGAAGTGACTACCAAAGAGAAAAATGCAATTGTGCATAAGCTTCCGGCTGAAATTTTTCCGGAATACTACCTGATTCGTGTGAACGAGTTTAATCAAGTAGCTGTGACCCCGTTGGAAGAATGGATAGAGTATCTGAAAACAGGGTGTATCCGCTCTGATACAACGGCTCCCGGTCTGGAAGAGGCGCGTGAGAAACTACGTTATTATAATATGACTCCCGAAGAACGTCATGCTTACGATGAACACCTGAATGCCATTATGATACAAAATGATGTTCTGGATGGTGCAAAGCTGGAAGGTCTCATGGAAGGTCGTATGGAAGGGCGTGTAGAAGGGCGTGTAGAAGGACGTATGGAAGGGTTAGCCGAAGGTCGCGTAGAAGGTGAAGTCCGAAAGCAAAATGAGATTGCTGCAAATATGAAAAAGTTAGGTCTAGATATTCAACTTATTTTGGAGGCTACTGGTCTAACGCTTGAAGAAATAGAGAAACTGTAATAATCTTGTAAGATTATTTTTTACCCCAATATCCATGCATATAAAGATATTGGGGTTTTTTATGTGTTTACGTGAATAGTATAGCATTTATCGAATGATTGTCCATCTTTTATCTTGTATAGTCTATTTGTTCTTTTAAAGAAAAACTCTTATTTTGCGGAGTAAATACGTATATAACAATACCATGAGAAGACTTACCTTATTACTAGCGTCTATCGGCTTAGTCATGACAGCCTATAGTCAACCGAACGTAACCCCAAAAGAATGGGGCAATAATGAATATGCCGGAATATGGAAACTGTCAGTAGGCACACCCGAAAAGATCAACCTGCTGAGCGAACTCGATATAACTCCGAAGAAAGAAGCCTTGCAGCAGATGGCGGAAGGTCGGTTACCTATTTCACCGGCTGATGTAAAAACAGAATTAAGGGATGGCAAAACGTATATCAGTTTCCCGTTGGAAAGAGGGGAGAAGATATTCGGTCTGGGGCTTAACTTCAAAACCGTCGAACAACGGGGCCGTATCATGCGGCTGCACATGGATCATTACACCGGAAGCGATAACGGCCGTACCCATGCACCGGTTCCTTTCTTCGTCTCTTCCCGCGGATATGGTGTATTAATCAATTCCGCCCGCTATATAGATTTATGGGTAGGAACGGCCGTTCGCAAGGGACCGAATGCCCCGGAGGAACAAGACCGTAATACAGATCCGACCTGGCCTGCACAACCTTATTCCGACAATATTGAAGTCCTGGTTCCTGCACAAGGTGTGGAATTGGTTTTCTTTGCCGGACCAACCATGCAGGATGTTGTTCGCCGTTACAATCTGTATAATGGTGGTGGCGCTTTGCCTCCGCGTTGGGGACTGGGTTTCTGGCACCGTACACCGACTTTGTTTACCGATAACGATGTAAAGAAAGAGGTGGATGAATTTGAGAAACGTGGATTTCCTCTTTCCGTGATCGGCCTTGAACCGGGATGGCATAGTAAAGCTTATCCTTGTACCTACGAATGGGATAAAACCCGTTTCCCGGATGCTCCCGGCTTTGCCAAAGAGATGCTCGACCGGAATATACGGTTGAACCTCTGGATGAATCCGTATGTATCCAAACATAGTGAAGTATACGATAAAATAAAACCCTATACCGGTTCTCATACGGTCTGGCTGGGTGAGGTTCCCGACTACTCCATGCCTGAAGCCTGTAAAATCATGACCGATCACTTCCGTAAACATCAGGTCGACCTGGGAATAAGCGGATATAAGATGGATGAGAATGACGGATATGATTCCTGGTTGTGGCCTGACGTAGCGACGTTTCCTTCCGGTATCCCGGCGGAACAGTTGCGTAACCTGTATGGTTCGCTGATGCAACAGGCAACGGTAAAGATGTATCGTGAAAAGAATCTGCGTACTTATGGGCAGGTGCGTGCCGGTAATGCGGGAACGAATGCTTATCCTTATGTCCTGTATAATGACTATTACGACCATCGCGGTTTTATCACCGCTTTGATAAACAGTTCTTTTATCGGCGTGTTATGGACACCGGAAGTTCGTTCCTCCAAAACATCGGAAGAATGGCTTCGACGGATGCAGACTGTTTGTTTTTCGCCTATTGCACAGTTGAATGCCTGGGCGGACGGAACGAAACCATGGACTTTTGCAGATGTAGAAGATGATATTCGTGAGATCGCTTTGTTGCGTATTCAGTTGATACCTTATTTATATACCGCTTTTGCCGATTACGCATTCTACGGAACACCTCCGGTGCGTGCCATGAATCTGGAAGAAGGTTATTCTGTCGAAGCACAGACGGAAGAAGGTAAGCTGGATGCAACTGAGAATCCGTATGCGATGGCTGTACGCCGGGAAGTGAAAGACCAGTTTATGGTCGGCGAGAATATCCTGGTCGCTCCTTTGTTTGCCGGAGAGAAAGAACGTAAAGTAGTTCTCCCGCAAGGTAAATGGTATGATTTTTACACCGGAAAGTTTGCCGGTGAGGGAGAAGTCATAACTGTTATCCCGGCTGACCGCCATATTCCTGTATATGTAAAAGACGGCGGTATTATCCCACTCTGGCCTGCCATGTCGAAATTCGGTGATCAGAAATATCCGCTGGAAGTACGGCATTATGGAAACAAACCGGGCACATATTCTTTATATGATGATGACGGAAGTTCCTATAACTACGAAAAGGGAGAGTTTACCCGCATCGACCTGACCGTTACGGTTGATAAGAAAGGAAAGAAAAAAGGGAAAGCCGTTCAACCGAAAGGAAAAAAGATTTGGTCATTCAGTGAATATAATTTCAAGTTTATGACGGAATAAGCAAATACTCTTTCCATATCACAGATGTATTTCTTTTGTTTCACAGTTGGATTCCGTTTGTATCACAGTTGAGTTTCTTTTGTTTCACAGCTGTGATATGAATAAAGAATTGGAGTTTATCCACACATGCTGGCGGGTAAATCATACTGTGACCGGGCTAATTGACTGTATCAGAAACTAATTTTATATGAAGCTAAGCAAAACTATTTCACTAACACTACTTTCTTTAACTCTGGGATGTTATCTGCATGCGCAGGATATTCAATCGTTGGCAGGAACCTGGCAGTTCAGTCTCGACCCTGCCGATCAGGGGATGAAAGAAAACTGGCAAGACCGTTCGTTTGATAAAACGATTGCCTTGCCGGGAACAACCGATGAAGCGCAATATGGCGAGAAGACGTCCGGTTCCGATTTCGGTATCTTGACCCGTGCTTATAAATACTACGGTCCGGCCTGGTATTCGAGAGAAATTGAAATTCCATCCGAATGGAACGGAAAACGCATTCGGATGGAACTGGAACGCGTCTTATGGGAGTCACGTGTTTTTGTGGATGGAAAGGAGGTGTCCGTGCAGGATGCTTTGTCTACTCCCCATTACCATGATCTCGGTTATCTATCCCCTGGTAAGCATCGTTTGACTATTCGTATCAATAATGATCTGATCTATAATATTGGCGATAAAGGTCATGTCTATACGGAATATACGCAAAGTATCTGGAATGGAGCTGTCGGACGCCTGCAACTGAAGGCGATCGAGCCGGTTCATTTCTCTAATCCGCAGGTGTTTACCAAGGTTTCTCCCTGTTCTCTGCAGCTGATGGATATCTTGATGAATACTTCATCCAAAGAGGTCGATGCACATATAACCTGGCAACTGACCGAGCGTGGGAGTGGAACGGTTGTTTTTACGGAAACAACCGAACAGCCGTTACGGAAGGGAGCGAACGTACTGAATTTTAAAGCATCTATGCCGCAGGGTATCAAGCTATGGAATGATGTCACTCCCCATTTGTATCAGTTGAAAGTTACCATACGGGATAAAAAGAAAATATACGATACCCGTGAAATTGAGTTCGGTTTCCGGGAAGTGACAACATCCAAATCAAAAATTCTTATCAACGGAAAACCTGTTTTTCTGCGTGGTAATCTCGATTGCGTGCATTTTCCGCTGACGGGTTATCCGTCTTGTAAGGTAGAAGATTGGGAAAAGATTTTCCGTATTTATAAAGACTATGGTCTGAACCATGTCCGTTTTCATTCCAGGTGTCCTCCGGAAGCTGCTTTTATCGCGGCTGACCGGATCGGTATTTATATCCAGGCAGAAACGATTTGGATCGACTGGTGGATGTCTGTCGAGCAGAAAGAACGGAAAGAGATGGATACCAAAGGCCATCCGCAGGGATTGGGTAAGAATCCTTCGGCCGACCGGTATGTGCAGCAGGAATTAACCCGTATGATCGATGCTTACGGCAACCATCCGTCTTTCATTATGCAATGTATCGGTAACGAGTTGGGTAACTCTGATTTCGAAGTGATGGAGTCGTGGATGAAACCCTTGAAAGAAAAAGACTCGCGCCGCCTGTATGCAACTTCAACGGCTCGTAAGATCATGCCGCTCGATCAATATATGGTCACCCATTATATGGACGGACTGGGCGGAACCCGCGGTCTTCGGGGCGGTGCTTCTACCGCCTGGGACTTTGAAGATGTGTATTCACGTTCGGACATCCCTATTCTTTCGCATGAGATCGGGCAATGGCCGGTTTATCCGAAATGGGAGGAGATAAAGAAATATACAGGTGTACTGAAAGCCCGTAACTTCGAAGAGTTCCGCGAACAGGCACGCAAAAACAGGATAGAGGAACAGAATGAGGAATTTGTCGCAGCTTCCGGTGCCCTGAACCAGATCATGTACAAATATGAAATAGAATCCTTCCTTCGTACGCCTTCCTGTGCCGGCATCCAGTTGCTTAGCATGCAGGATTATCAGGGGCAGGGCGAAGCGTTGATCGGTTGGCTGGATGTTTTTTATGACAGCAAAGGCATTACAACGCCTGAACAGTTCCGTGCGCACCATGATACGACAGTTCCTTTGTTACGTATGCCTAAATATGTATGGGAAAACAACGAACCTTTTACGGCTGAAATGCAGTTGGCACATTACGGAACCGAAGATTTGCAGGAGGGGCTTTACTGGAAGATTAAAGATGAAGACAGTAATCTGGTCGCTTCCGGAAAGACTGCATCCCGCCGTTGGCCCGTAGGTACTTCCGAACTGGGAGGTAAAATAAATTGTGATCTTTCTTCTATCTCTGCCGCTCAAAAACTGACGGTTGAAGTCGGTTTGCAGGGACGGTCCATCGTTAACCGTTGGAATATCTGGGTTTATCCGTCTGCAAAATCTTCGGGCAAACCTTTTGTGGCCGAAGATGTGTATGTCACCGACCGGATGGATGCGGAATGCCTGAAACGTTTGGAAAAAGGAGAGAAGGTTCTTTTGCAGGCGTCTGCTTTAGGGACGGAAGAAACCTGCGATAAGATTAGTTTTTATCCTTTATATTGGTCGCTGACTTTCTTCCCCGGGCAGGGTAAGAATACGATCGGTATGATTGTTCGCGATAAACATCCGTTGTTTGCACAGTTCCCGACCGATTCACATAGCGACTGGCAGTGGCAATCCGTTTATAAAGATGCTCGTGCCTTCTATATAAACGACTATCCGGAAAGTTATAAGCCGATTGCGCAGCCGGTCGATGATTTCCACCGGAATAATAAGCTGGCCTCTATCTTTGAGTTGAAAGTGGGAAAAGGAAAATTGCTTGTCTGCGGCTTTGACCTGAAAGATGAAAAGAATCCGGCTGCACGCCAGTTGAAGAACAGCATCCTGCATTATATGAGTTCGGACGATTTTGATCCTTCGTATGAAAAAGATATTGCCTCCTTGCAGAAAATGCTGACTTATGTGGAACCATTGAAGAGTACTGTTACCGGCGAGTTCAGCAATGCTTTGCTGTATATAGACTGTGCAGCTCCGGATAAAACCTTTGCCAATAAGAAGACTACATACGAGATAACTCCCGACTGGCAGGCAAAGGAGATGGAGTTGACGATCCAATGTCCTCCGGGAATCATCGGTTCCTTATATGTTTGTTTTGCCGACAAGGATAAGAAAGGACGCACGGGGCATCTAGTCTTCGAAGGTCGTGACTACGAATTGGTAAAACAAGAGAATGAAGAGTCATGGGTTAAACTCCATATTATGCGTGAAGATTCAAATGACGGAATACTTCGTTTGAAAGCAAAGCTGAAGAATGGTCCTGATCTGGTTATTTCGAAAGTGGCTATCGTGGAGGAATGATCGTTCAATAAAGACTGTCGGTTTTTTGTAAAATTAGGGAATCTTTTTGCAGAATCCGATATGGATATAAAGAAAAGAGGAAGTATGTTGCTTTTATATATTTCCTCTTTTTATCTTTGTATATAAGTGAAAAAAACAGATATTATGAAGAAAAACTTATTATTAGCATTAAGTGTGTGGTTACTGACATCCTGCAATGCCGGAATTGATCTTCCGGTTAGACCGTCGGATAGCGATTTACAATTCTCCGATCTGGCAAAGACTTGGGATGAGGGAATGCCATTAGGAAATGCGACTGTTGGTGCCCTGGTTTGGCAGCGGGATTCGGCTTTACGCTTATCCCTGGACAGGACAGACCTTTGGGATTTGCGTCCGATGGATAGTATCTCCGGTCCGAATAACCGGTTTGCCTGGGTTCGTGAACAAGTGAAGAAAAAGGATTATCTTCCGGTTCAGCAGAAATACGACCATCCGTATGACCGTCAACCGGCTCCGTCCAAAATACCGGGGGCGGCGCTGGAATTTTCTTTGGAAGAACTGGGCTCTCCTTCTGATGTCCGTCTTTATCTGAATGACGCGCTTTGTGAAGCGACGTGGGATAACGGAACCACGTTGAAAACTTTTGTTCATGCCACCGAACCGGTCGGTTGGTTTGTTTTCGAGAATTTACCCTCGTCAATAACTCCTACCTTAATTTCTCCCAAATACAGTACAGGAGGAGATAAAGCCGGTAATTCTGTAGAAGGGCAGGATTTGCGTCGTCTAGGTTATAAACAAGGTACTATTGATGAAGATGCGAATCAGATAGCCTATCATCAGGAAGGCTGGAATGGTTTTTCGTATGATGTGAATGTTCGTTGGGAGCAGAAAGGAAAGACGCTGTATGGTGTCTGGAGTGTGACTTCTTCATTGGAATCCGATAAGGCAACTGAAAAGACACAGGAAGCCATGACACGCGGAGTGAATCAGGATTATCAGTCTCACCTGAATTTCTGGAAGAACTATTGGGCACAGTCATCCGTCACACTTCCGGATCCTGTTTTGCAGAAACAATATGATAATGAAATGTATAAATATGGTTCTGCCACCCGCGAAAACTCTTATCCTATCTCTTTGCAGGCTGTATGGACTGCCGATAACGGTAAACTCCCGCCCTGGAAAGGCGATTATCATCATGACCTGAATACTCAACTCAGTTACTGGCCGACTTATACCGGCAACCACCTGACGGAAGGTTTGGGTTATCTGAATACGCTTTGGAATCAGCGGGATGTCTATAAGGAATATACCCGCCAGTATTTTGAAACGGATGGTATGAATGTCCCCGGTGTATGTACGTTGTTAGGTGTTCCGATGGGTGGATGGATTCAATATTCCATGTCGCAGACGGCCGGAGCCTGGCTGGCACAGCATTTTTATCTTCACTGGAAATATTCGATGGACCGTGATTTCCTGAAAGACCGTGCTTATCCTTTCCTGAAAGACGTGGCTACATACCTGGAACAAATATCCGTGGTGGATGCTCAGGGTGTTCGTAAACTGACCATGAGTTCCAGTCCTGAGATATACGATAACTCGATCAACGCCTGGTTTAAGGATATGACAAACTATGATCTGGCTTTGATGAAGTTCGCTTTCAGTGCCGCATCTGAACTTGCCGGGGAATTAGAGATTCCGGAAGAGGCCGCTCATTGGAAAAAACTGAATGAACAACTACCGGAACTGGATGTGGATAAGGATGGTGCCTTGACGTTTGCCAAAGGTTTCTCATACGATCAGTCCCACCGTCATTTCTCTCATGCGATGGCTATCCATCCGTTGGGTTTGCTGGATTGGAGCCAGGGTGAAAAGTCACAACAGATCATTAAAGCTACAATAAAGAAGTTACAGGATTATGGTCCCGATTACTGGACCGGTTATTCATACAGTTGGTTTGGTAATATGAAAGCCCGTGCATTTGATGGTGATGGTGCCGCCCGGGAATTGCGTACATTTGCTGAATGTTTTTGCTTGCGTAATACATTCCATGCCAACGGCGACCAGACAAAAACAGGGAAGTCCAAATTCACATACCGTCCGTTTACCCTGGAAGGTAACTTTGCCTTCGCTGCCGGTATCCAGGAAATGCTTTTGCAAAGTCATACCGGAATCATCCGTGTGTTCCCGGCGATCCCTTCCGACTGGTCGAATGTCTCTTTTGATAACCTTCGTGCCATGGGTGCTTTCCTTATCTCTGCCGAAAAACAAAACGGAAAGATCACCAAACTTCGCATCTATCCTGAACAGGGCGGAACATTACGTCTCGCTTCTCCGTTCGGAACAGACGAAGCAGTAGTAACGGGTAATGCCGGAGATGTAACGAACGAGGATGGCATATTATCGTTTGAAACCCGTAAAGGTGAATGGGTGGATATAAAGCCGGCAGATCATCGTATTGAATAGTTCTTTGGAATAAATAGAACAGAAAGTGTATGGACCGGGCTGAGATTGAATGTCGTCTGACAAATCAATCACTCGCCCCGGTCCATACATTTTTTTGTTACATATTGTCTGGATTACATTTTTACATTTGGGATATTTTCTATAACTTGCCGTGATTTTTAATACTAAATCTGATTTGACTTAAACGAAAAATTAAGAATGTACAATAATTAAAACAATCATTTTATGAAATTCCAGAAAACACTATTCGGATGTTTAGTTGGCGTAGCTTTGTCTATGAATGTAAACGCCCAAGAAGTACAAGGATTCGTTCATGAACGTTCTACTGATTATGAATGGCCTACAGATCAACAGGTCTTGGATAAACTTGATAAATGGCAGGACCAGAAATTCGGTGTATTATTCCATTGGGGACTTTATTCGGTTCCGGGTATTGTAGAGTCATGGTCTATTTGTTCAGAGGATGTAGACTGGATTTCCCGTAAAAAGGATATGACGTACGATGAATACAAGAAGTGGTATTGGGGATTGAAGGAATCACTGAACCCGACACAGTTCAATCCGGACAAATGGGCTGATATTATGAAGGATGCCGGAATGAAATATATGATTTTTACAACCAAACATCATGATGGTTTCTGTATGTTTGATTCAAAATATACAGATTTTTCTATTGCAAACGGTCCTTTTGCCAATAACCCCAAAAAAGATGTAGCCCGTTATGTCTTTGACGCATTCCGTCAGAAGGATTTCATGATCGGGTGTTATTTCTCCAAACCGGACTGGCATTGCGAATGGTTTTGGAATCCTTATTTTGCAACTCCCAACCGCCGCCAGAATTATAAGATAGACCGTCATCCGGACTGGTGGAAAAATTACCAGGAATTTACCTATAACCAGATGGATGAACTGATGACTAATTATGGCAACTTCGATATCCTTTGGCTGGATGGCGGCTGGGTGACCGGTGGAGATGTCCATCTGGATAAATTATTGAACAAGGTACGTACTTCTACTCAACCGGGGTTGATTTCTGTGGATCGTACTATCCGTGGAAGAAATGAAAATTATCAAACTCCGGAACGTAGTATTCCTGAGACTCAGTTGAATAATCCCTGGGAAAGTTGTATTACTTTGAGCAACGACTGGGGATGGGTTCCTAATGCTCCTTATAAATCACCGACGAAAGTTATCGGTCTGCTGGCTGAAATCACGGCTAAAGGCGGATGTCTGCTGCTGGGTGTCGGTCCTACGCCACAGGGTACTATTGAAGATGCTGTTGCAGAACGTTTGCATGTGATCGGTGACTGGCTGAGAGCCAATGGAAAGGCTATTTACAACACTCGTATCACTCCGGTTTATAATGATGGAAATGTTTGGTTTACAGCAGACAAGGACGGTAAAACATTATATGCTGTTTATGCTTTGCCGGAAGGAGAGAATTTGCCTGAAACAATTGAATGGACAGGGAACATTCCGACAGGAAAAATGAAAATGCTGAAAGGTAACAAAACAGTGAAATATACCAGCAAGGACGGTAAGGTAAAAGTTATTCTTCCGAAAGGGTTGAAAAACGAACCGGTTGCTTTGCAGTTCACTTTGAAGAGATAATAAATGAAATAAAATAACACATGTTATATGAGTAAAACAACTTCTTTAATTATCGGGCTTATCGCCTTTGCAGGACATGCAATGGCACAACAACCGTTATACAACAGGCTACGGCTCCTGTTGAAGACAGAGTAAAAGATCTTATAGGGCGTATGACAGTTGAAGAAAAAGTCGGCCAGTTATGTTGTCCGCTGGGTTGGGAAATGTATACCAAAACGACAAACGGCGTTGTTGCTTCCGACCTTTATAAAGAACGGATGAAGACGATGCCTATCGGTTCATTCTGGGCAGTCCTTCGAGCCGATCCCTGGACACAAAAAACGTTGGAGACAGGATTGAATCCGGAACTGTCAGCTAAAGCATTAAATGCCTTACAAAAATATGCCGTAGAAGAAACCCGCCTGGGAATCCCTGTCCTATTCGCAGAAGAATGTCCGCACGGACATATGGCAATTGGTACCACTGTCTTCCCGACATCTTTGTCGCAGGCAAGTACCTGGAATGCAGAGTTAATGCATCGGATGGGAGAGGCTATTGCCCTGGAAGCACGTTCACAGGGGGCCAATATCGGTTATGGTCCGGTGCTGGATATTGCCCGTGAACCCCGTTGGTCACGTATGGAAGAGACTTTCGGTGAAGATCCTGTGCTGACAACTCATCTGGGAGTTGCCTTTATGAAAGGTATGCAGGGTAAATCGCAGAATGACGGAAAGCATTTGTATTCTACCTTGAAACATTTTGCCGCTTATGGCATTCCTGAAGCCGGACATAACGGTGCACGTGCCAATGTCGGTATGCGTCAGTTATTTTCCGATTATCTGCCTCCTTTCAAGAAAGCAGTGGAAGAAGGAGTCGCAACAATTATGACTTCCTATAATACTATCGATGGCGTTCCCTGTACTTCTAATAAATATTTATTGACGGATGTTCTCCGTGATCAATGGGGTTTTAAAGGGTTCGTTTATTCGGATTTAACAAGTATCGAAGGTATTGTAGGGGCAAGAGTGGCGAAAGATAATAAGGAAGCTGCCGTTCTAGCTTTAAAAGCTGGTCTTGATATGGACCTGGGAGGAAATGCTTATGGAAAGAATCTTCAGAAAGCCTTGGAAGAAGGTGCCATCACCATGGATGACCTCAACAGAGCGGTCGCTAATGTCCTCCGTCTGAAATTCCGCATGGGGTTGTTTGAGAATCCGTATGTTTCACCGGAACAGGCCAAACAGGTGGTACGTTCAAAAGCTCACAAGGAACTGGCTCGCGAAGTTGCCCGTGAAGGGATTGTTTTATTAAAAAATGAAGGTGTATTGCCTCTGAAGAAAAATATCGGAAGCATTGCCGTGATCGGTCCGAATGCAGATATGATGTATAACCAGTTGGGTGACTATACGGCTCCTCAGGAACGTGAAGAGATTGTTACGGTACTGGATGGCATACGAAAAGCCGTTTCTCCTTCAACGAAAGTGAATTACGTAAAAGGCTGTGCAATCCGTGATATAACTACCAGTAATATCCCGGCAGCGGTAGAAGCTGCCCGTGCTGCAGATGCAGTTGTTTTGGTTGTCGGTGGTTCGAGTGCCCGCGATTTCAAGACAAAATATATAGGTACAGGTGCTGCGGATGTTTCTAACGACGGAAACCAACTCCTGTCGGATATGGATTGTGGCGAAGGATATGACCGTAGCACATTGCGTTTGCTGGGCGATCAGGAAAAACTCCTGGAGGCGGTAGCTGCCACAGGTAAACCATTGGTTGTTATTTATATCCAGGGACGTACATTAAATATGAACCTGGCTTCGGAAAAGGCACAGGCGTTGCTTACTGCCTGGTATCCGGGTGAACAGGGTGGGGCAGCTATAGCAGATGTTTTGTTTGGCGATTATAATCCTGCCGGGCGTTTGCCTGTATCCGTACCCCGTAGCGAAGGTCAGTTACCCTTATTCTATTCACAGGGAAAACAGCGTGCCTATGTCGAAGAAGAAGGAACGCCTCTTTATGCATTTGGCTATGGATTAAGCTACACTAAGTTTGATTACAGTCAATTGGAGTTGCAGAAAGGTAATGGAAAAGATGTCTTGCAAACAGTCAGTTGTACGGTTACCAATACCGGAGACTGTGACGGGGAGGAAGTTGTCCAGCTTTACATCTGTGATAAAGTAGCCTCTGTTTCCCAGTCCCCAATCCTGTTAAAGGCTTTCGAACGTATCTCCCTGAAGAAAGGCGAAAGCAAGAAAGTTACTTTCACATTGGGTGAAGAAGAACTGTCTCTTTATAATATGGAAATGAAACAGGTGGTAGAACCGGGAGACTTCAAAGTCATGGTTGGAGCTGCTTCGGATGATATCCGGTTGGAAGGAGAGTTTACATTGTAATAGAAGTTTCTATATCTAAAAGAAGAGGCTGGGTTCGATGTGAGTCCAGCCTTTTTTGTGTTATATACTAAGTATATATTCAATATCTTTGATTACATTTTTCCCTTTAGTTCCTAAATTGGAACATTTTTGAAGAATCCGTTCCGTATTTAAAAGTTCTTACCACAAGCATTATACTTACTGAGAATGAGATCATAACTTACTTTGTAATCGTAAATCTTTTATG
>ERZ779637.1015-NODE-1015-length-13586-cov-14.193925_pt1 | contig 13586 bp, 9 predicted proteins | sample MGYA00514196_ERZ779637 | MGnify/ENA primary metagenome ERZ779637 (study PRJEB29562, sample SAMEA4376700) | mouse gut metagenome | isolation source: Cecum | study: EMG produced TPA metagenomics assembly of the A DSS colitis mouse model was used to assess the... | reverse complement strand
GCTTTTATCTATTTCGCACTTATTGTTGATGCCCTTATGTGAACACCACCTAGTATCGTCAGAGATCAGGAGATCTTCCAACGGTTTTCTTTGTGTTCCCCATATCATAAAATAGCTGCCTTGCGCACTCATCCGCGTATCTACGTAATACGGAGTATATAGAATGGGATATTCACAATGTAGATTACCATTCAAAAGTCCTTGAATAGCCATATACGCTGTTTTGATTTCCTGATTGTTTGGTTCAGCTAATTTTTGGCTGACAAGCCTTGCATAATTTCCTGCATGGAGAAGCCAGATCGCTCCATCTCGATCACATTGGTCTTTGCAACAAAAGTATAGAGCTACCAAAGGATTTTTACTCCAATCCAAGAGACGGGTTGGTACGCCAAAATGCTGGGCATATTCAAGCCAATGGACCAAGTCATCGCTTGGTATGGAAAGATGAGCACTTGCCTCATGTATAAATGAACGAAGAATATCTAACTCAGTTGTCCATGCTAAATACTTATCATTAACTATTTCATGGTCATTGAGCAAAGAGATATGCTTTCTAAAAATTCCAGGAAGGAGTTGGTAGTCCTTATCAGCCAATCCCCGATAAAGAAAACTAGTGGTTGTTGGATTATTCATAATCATTCCTGTCGGATAGTATGTTTTCAAGTTCTCAATAGCACTAAGATAGTCACTTAATGAGGAAATATAGAGTTCAGTCACAAGGTTTTCTCCTTTGCCTTTAAATTTCTTGACAAATATGGCCGTTCCAATCCTAAACCTACTTTAGCACCAGGAGTTATCTATTTTGTCACAAAAATTAAAGCACCTCCTCCTGTCATATGTCGTCAGGAGGAGGCATTTTCAATCAGCGATTATACTAAAGGCTGAGCAATCCATGTTTCGATTTCCTTCAGGAATCGTGCCTTCTAAGGAAACATACAACCCTTTCTGATGAGCCTCGATGGCTTTCACATAGCTTTCGGCATCTAAAACCGCAGTCAGAACACCCGCTTTACCTTCTTCGTCTAGGTAGGACACTTTGATATGCCCACCCTGCCGATTTTCCGGCAAAGGATCAGCTTTCAATTCCTGCACACGCCCCAAAATTTTCATAGTCTGTTCCTGATTTGGCTTGAGCGTCTTGGATATTGCCTTTATGGGCGCAATATAGTCGCTGTTTAGCCTGACGTTTGAAAAAGAGGGGATGTTTTTTCTGACTGCGGGTGACCATTGTGCATGAAAGTCAAATAGAGCCTCCGCACGCTGACCGCAGATGCCGATAATGGCATCACAAAAATTGGCGCTTACCGGAATTTCTAACTCCGACTCTGAGTCAATGGCGGCTTTAATAGAATGGATGCCCTCTATAAGATGACGTGTTACTTTCCTGGTCAGTGACTCCGCACATTCGTCAGCTTTATCAAAAATCGTCAATTGCTCATAAGAGCCGCTGTCCACATCCATGAACGGACACACCAATGGAACGACATAGCTTCCTACCTCTGTCTGCCCGAAACGACATTGGCTGACAAACTTCTGGACAGAATCATCAGGGCGGCCTGCGTGATAGTTTCTCGGATGCAGCACATCGCGAGCACTTGCCGCAATCAATTTTCTCGCATTCTCATAGAGATCTACGGCGGCATCGAATGGAATATTACCTGGTTCTATATCTGGATCATCAATACGGATTTTAACAATATCAGAATGAGGATTGAGCAATGTCAGCAACATTTGCTCGATTGGCCTTCCTTCAACATCTGCAACAATTCTGACAGCTTGATATAACGCCATGGAATAATCAAACAACGTCCGGTCGTTTGGTATCGTGACCTGCTCAAATTGACCATCTTTGGTATACTGGAAGATCGAAATGTCGTCGCGTTTTGTTTTAAATGGTAACCACCCGTTTCCTTTCAGATACCGTTTGATGACAAAAGGGTTAATTCGCCCTGAAAGTTCTTCGTAATTGACGGAATAGATCATGACAGATCACCTCCTGCTACTCGAAGCATCAGCGCATCTAGTGTGTTTGGATCCAAAAACTGATCTTTGGGCAGTTCAACTGGTACCTTGTCCTTCTGGACGGCATCTGGTTTGTTGCGCAGGGAGCACCAGTACATCTGCCCGTGCAACAACAACTCATCGTCAGTGCATTCGACCCAGGGCTTTTCGGATTCCTCCGGGAGCACAAGCAGGCACAGAATAATCTCATTCGTACCCAGTTTCCGGAGATCTTCGTAGTTCTTTTTCTTTAGCTGGTATGTGATCACATTTTCACCTATCGAATATAGGTTTCTGGAAGCGGTTGACTTCAGTTGGACGTGAAGGCTCGACCTAAATTGACATCCACCTTCCAGAACAACTACTTTCTTCAGCATACAATCCACACTGTCCTCATCGTGATGAAGTGTTTCAAAATCTACCGAAGCCTGCGCTGCTATCGCGGATAAATAGGCGACGCTTAAATCTTCCTTCCTACGGGTTTCTGTCATGTTACATGCCCCCTTTCCATGGTTTGATTCGCTGGAAGGTTTTGGAGAATCATAGTGACAACCGGAAACAAACTATTTTTCATTTTCTATCTTAGCACAGAAGAATCAAACCGTCTAGCCTTTTTCAAAATTACCCATTCTAATAATTTCGTCTAACAAGCAAATAAATCTTTATAAGTATTTGTAAGAATTCCTGGCATGGCCTAGGTGCAGTTCCTGGTCCGTGCTGTCTCGGCTTCATATATCAGCGGTTTTTCAACCGAGAATTACTGATATAACCTATTTTCCAACATATTAACTGAGCTGAGATAGGGGCCGATTACACGATTTGCAACTTTGCTACCCCCTTATGTCATGCGCACACCAAAAACAAGATTTTTGTGCTATACTTACAAATATCCATCTCCGAAATTATTTATATGCACCAACAAAATTCCCGCAAATATGCCAATATAGCCCGATAACTGGCCGATTCTGTGCAAAAATAGTAGCGCAAGTGTGACGCAAGTCGTGGAAGCGAATGTTCGGAAGGCCGGCCTGCTTCAGCAGAACTTTCAACTGGCGGTATGCGGAGCCAGGATTGGTGGGCTGCTCCGGATTTAGCGGGTTGGGAAATATCCACTCAGTCAGAGCTAATGCTTTCCTCTTGCTGAGCAGAGCCGCTGTACTGGAGGGCAGCACGATCTTCCGAGTGCCGGCGTTGGTCTTGGTATCCCCGACAGTCAGCCCGCCACCAGTTTCCCGGTAGACGGTGCTGCAGACATTCAGTGTACCATTGACCTCATCGAAGTCCTCCCACTTGAGTCCACAAATCTCACCCCGGCGCAGACCTGTGGTCAGCTCGGTGTAGAAGAAGTCACACCAAATTTCATCCTCCTCGATAACCTTCATGAACACATCCAGCTGCTCGTCCGTCAGTATCTGCTTTGCTCCATAGCTGAATCTGGGAGCGACGATCTGTTCAGTCGGGTTGCTGGCAATCAGGTGAGCCTGCTGCGCCGCCTTCAGCGCACCGTGGAGCGTGGTGTGGATGCGGCGTACTGTGCCGCTGGCCAGACAATCACTCAGTTTCTCATAGAACCGCTGCACATCCTTCGGTGTGATCCGGGCCAGCTGCTTATCGCCCAGGCCGGGCCTAATGTGGTTCTCGATGTAGCTGCAGTAGTTTCTCAGCGTGTTGGGCCGCAGAGTATCCGCCATGTTCTCCAGCCACTTGTCGAGCCACTCGCTCAAGGTCATCCGGCTCTGCTCTGTCAGGTCGGCGCCCTGGTAACTATCGATGTGCTGGCGGAGCTTTGCGGACAGTTCCTTCTGCGTGGGAGCGTAGACGTAGCGGAAGATGGAGTCGCCGTTTTTCTTGTGGCCCACCACGATACGGCCCTCCCAGCGTCCGTCGTCACGCTTGCGTACCATGCCGTCACCAGATGGTCTGCGCTTCGCCATGAGTTGTCACCTCCTTGTAGCCACACACCATACCACACCTTTGCGTGAGTAGCTACTGATTTTTTCGAGGACTTTTATTCTTTGTTTTGCGACGCAAAATCTGCGTATACCCCCGCCTGGACCCACCAACATTGTGGCGGCTGTAAGGACAGAGGAAAAACTGACCCCCGACTTGACTCCAGGGAGTGAAAAATGACCCCCGCACTGATCCCCGCTGAAATCCCGGAAAACCACCTGCGACAGCCACCTTGCGGAATGGCGAAACACTGTGGTTTTCTCTCTGAATTTTCTGATACCGGCCACCCGCCCCAGCAAAAAGTGAAAATTCCGACCACCTATGGAAAAGCCCCGACCCGCTCTGCGGGGCGGTGTGGCTGGCCAGGGGACGCGTAAGCGCCCCCCGGCCTTTATCCTGCTATAATTTCGACCGGTGGGTTCAGCGGAAGATTACCCACCGGTTATGCACCGGCTGATTCAACAGTTTCGGTATCCTCGCCGGGTACGGCGGTGATATACTTTCCCCGCAGACAGAGGTTCCCTTCTTTTATCCCTGCGGCGTTAATCCGCTTGTGCAGCATGGGACCTCTATCTTATGAGGGTTCATTGTTGAGCCGGATGCGGGAGCGGCAGCTCTCCGCTCATCTCGAAGCAGGATATGACTCATAAGAGCGCGAGGACTGTCTGTAAATTTTATCAGGATGGTGTTTGCTATGTTTACCGCAAGATTGCCGAGTACATTGAAATCAACACCACTGACACCGCCGAGGCGGGCTGACCCCCGCCAAAGCATAAAATCCTTTTGACAGTGTGTTTTCCTAATAAAACGCAATCTTAGTGGTATGATACCCCACAGGAAGGAGGTGTTGTCACGCTCACATGAAAGGATATCTATAACGGATCGGGGGGTCCAACGATGCAAGCGTAAGGAGTGCGGCATATATTACGCCATCGAGCCGAAATGCCATGAGTACCCTGAAGAAACCAAAGAACTGGCAATCAAAATGTACTACGGCGGACTCAGCGGCCGAGGTGTGGGAAAAATTCTCGGGATGAACAAGTCCAATGTAATGAATTGATAAAAAAGCCATTCGGACTGAGAGAATTGAAACGATATCCACAATCAGGTTAAAACGGGGAAGCATATCTCCAATATTCACAACAAAAATGACACCTTCACTGTGGAGGGCGTCAATGCTGATTTGCGCCATTATATCCCTACACTGGCACGGCGAAGCAGGTGTTTTCCCAGAAAGTTGGAGAATCTCCAAGCGGTTCTCGCTGTTTTCGTGCAGGCCTATAACCGCTTCGGGCTTCAAAAGGGCTACTATCGTTCCAGACACTCGGGCTCTTCTGTCCCCTTTTCCCCGTTTGCCTTTGTTTAACTGCGCATTTGGACATCCCCACACCTGTCAGTCGCTTGACATTTTCCGGCTCCTGCCATACAATAGAATTATGCAGAAGATCGGAGTGAAATTGCCCTTCGGTTCTTTAACCCCAAGCACGTATTCCACAGGAGGAGCTGCCATGAGTCGCATCTACACCTCTGTCGATCAGTTGATCGGCAGGACGCCCCTGCTGGAGCTGACCCGCATAGAGCAGGAGGAGAATCTCCGCGCCCGGATATTGGCTAAGCTGGAGTGTCTTAACCCAGCCGGCAGCGTAAAGGATCGTGCTGCCAAGGCCATGATTGACGACGCCGAGGCCAGGGGCCTGCTGAAGCCCGGCGCTGTCATCATCGAGCCCACCTCCGGCAATACGGGCATCGGTCTGGCCTCTGTGGCGGCGGCCAGAGGCTATCGGGTGGTCATTGTCATGCCGGCGACCATGAGCATAGAGCGTCGGCAGCTGATGGGAGCCTACGGCGCGGAGCTGGTGCTTACCGAGGGCGCTGAGGGCATGGCGGGGGCCATTGCCAGGGCGGAGGAACTGGCCCGGGAGATTCCTGGAAGCTTCCTCCCCGGCCAGTTTGACAACCCCGCCAATTCCGCTGCCCACCGTTCGTCCACTGGTCCGGAAATCTGGGAGGATACCGGCGGGGCGGTGGACATTTTTGTGGCTGGCGTGGGCACCGGCGGCACCATCACCGGCGTGGGGCAGTATTTGAAGGAACGGAACCCGGCGGTGAGGATTGTGGCAGTGGAGCCTGAGGGCTCCCCTATCCTCAGCGGAGGCCGACCCGGGCCCCATCAGCTTCAGGGGATCGGGGCGGGCTTTGTACCCAAGGTATTGGACGCCTCTATATACGATGAGATCATTTCTGTGTCAGATGAGGACGCCTTTGCCGCCGGCAGGCAGATGGGACGCAGCGAGGGACTCCTGGTGGGGATCTCCTCCGGCGCAGCGCTCTGGGCGGCCATCCAACTGGCCAGGCGGACAGAAAACCAGGGCAAAACGATCGTAACCCTGCTGCCCGACAGTGGGGACCGGTATTTGTCCACACCACTGTTCCAGCCATAACGGGCATCTTGCGCACCCTTTGATGCTGCCCCTCCTGGAGCGGCGGCTGTAAAAATCTTTGGTAAATGTCAAAGGAAGTATCCCATAAATAATAAAAATTTTTGATGATCTCTTTTAAGTTCTTATAAGCCGGTATAGCCTGTATTTACAGGCTTTCCGGCATTTTTAAATCAAGAGAAGCTCTTATATTTTCATCTCCCCTCATGCTTTCACGTTCAAAAGTAGTAAAACAAGGTGTAAAACCTCTAGTTACTATTGTTTGCTAAATTGGTACAGAACGTATGACGTGGGATATCAATATGTTATAATACACAAAACGAAACCCACCAAAAATTGCCTGACTTTTCCCAAATTTCAAACTGCAAGCCACTCCGCCCCACCGAATAATTCACCCCCTCTCACTGACACTCACGAGCTATGGAGGAACTCACATAATGGACAAACTAGACGGCCTCACGATGAACCTGGAATCTGCCAATAGGGAAAAACTCCGCGCGGTATTTCCGGAGTGCTTTACCGAGGAACGGCTGGACATTGATAAGCTGCTATCCCTGTGCGGCGAGTATATCACAGACGAATTTGAGAAGTATGAGTTTAAGTGGAAGGGTAAAAGCGAATGCCTGCGTCTGGCGCAGAAGCGCAGCACCGCCGCCCTCCGCCCGGTTCAGGAGGACAGTGTAAATTGGGATGAGACCAAGAACCTGTACATTGAGGGCGACAATCTGGAGGTACTGAAGCTGCTGCAAAAATCCTACTTCCGCAGGGTAAAGATGATCTATATAGACCCGCCCTACAACACAGGCAACGACTTTGTGTACGATGATGACTTTGCCGATCCGCTGGCCCGGTACAAGGAAATCACGTCCCAGACAACCAAAAGCAATCCAGACACCATGGGCCGGTATCACACCAACTGGCTGAACATGATGTATCCCCGGCTGCGGTTGGCATCGAATCTGCTGCGGGATGACGGCGTTATTTTTATTTCTATTGACGATAAGGAGGTAGATAATCTCAAAAAAATTTGCAACGAGGTCTTTGGAGAAGAAAACTTTGCAGCACAATTCCCGTGGAGAAAAAGAACCTCAAAATCTGACGTGCCTTTTGGTATTTCGCAAGATTTTGAATGGATAATGTGTTATGCGAAAACAAGCGCTTTTGCTGCAGGGCTCGCGGGAGGAACCCGGAAATATTTTGAAACAGACGATTTGATTGGCAGGCCATGGCGCATTCATGATTTAACAAAGCAAACAAGTGCAAGCGAGCGTCCAAACAGCTTTTTTACCATAAAAAATCCCAGGACAGGGGAAGAATATCCCGCGAATCCCAATCGCACTTGGGCAATTACACAGGAAACATTTGAAAAGTACTACGCAGAAAATAGAATTGTGTTCCCCAATGACTATGATTTTTTGAAAATTACCAAGCCTGTTTTGCGATACTTCCGGGAAGATGATATGGCAAAGGCGGGGACAAGATTTGGTTACATCCCTGTAAGCACCAAACTTCCAGAGAACATAGGAATGACGCAGGACGGCACGCAGGAAATCATCGAGATGTTCGGAAGCAAGATTTTGGAGTTTCCCAAGCCGCTCGCCTTGATAGAGCATTTTATAAAGATGGCAACATCAACTACCAAAAACAGCGGCGACATTGTTCTCGATTTCTTTTCCGGCTCCGCAACCACCGCCCATGCCGTCATGCGGCTCAACGCCGAGGACGGCGGCAACCGGCGGTTTATCATGGTGCAGCTCCCGGAGATCTGTGACAAAAGGAGTGAGGCCGCGAAAAGTGGATATTATAATATTTGTGAAATTGGCAAGGAACGTATCCGCCGTGCGGGGAAAAAGCTAAAAGAAGCCTCGAACGGCGCTGGAGGAGACCTTCAGGGGCATACAGCACATTCGTCTGCTGAAAAAAGAAACATGGCTGCTAGTGCCGCCGGTGCAGGCGAAAAAAACGCCAGGACAGCTGATTCTTTAGACACAGGGTTCAAGGTATTCCGCCTGGACAGCTCCAACCTCAAGCTTTGGGATAACACGCCCATTGAAGCCGGTGATTTGGACAGCCTTTTTGCCCGCATGGAGGGGATCATTGACAGTCTGAAACCAGACCGCAGCGAGGCCGATCTGGTTTATGAAATCCTGTTGAAAATGGGTTATCCCCTTACGGCGGACCTTGCGGCAGAAGAGATGGACGGACTGACCGTTTACACTGTGGAACAGAACAGCATGCTGATTTGTCTGCAGCCGGGTGTGACGGCAGAAATGGCGGAGAAGCTGGCAGCACTGAGACCGCGGAAGATCGTACTGGCGGAAAACGCCCTGTTGAATAACTCGGATATGTCAAATGTCTGTTATCTGCTGGAAAATCGGGGAATTGAGCTGAAATTTGTTTGAGTTATAGCAATCTTCAGAATTCATGGCAAAAAAGGAGGGGAGGAGAAACCGCGCAGGGCAAGGCGAAGGATGCGGGCGGGCTGACGCCCGTCAAAGACGGCAACGCAGTCTTGTGTGATTGCTGCCCACTGCTGCCCACGAACTTTTGCCGGGAATTCTGATGATTGCTACAGATCCATTGAGGCGCCAAAGCGGAGCTGCATCGGAAGAACTCCGCAAAAGTCTGAGCTGCCGCGGAGCCAGGATGCCGGGCTTGCGGAAGCTGAGGCTACAATCCACTCTGTTGTGGACGTGCAGCCTCTGTCCCAAGCTTCCCCGAACCGGCGCGGCTGATCAGAGCGTGCGCACAGGCGCATATGGCGTGTAGATCATATGATATAATTTTTTCGCGGAAGGACACCGCGTTCTATAAGAAATGTACAAAAATTTGTTAATTTTTTTGGAACTTCTGCGAATAGACAAATGATAGTTCATATGGTAAATTTCATTTTGACAAATGAAGCAAGGTGTTACTCCCCGGAGGCGCCACTTGCACATATCCCTTAAATATAGGGATTAGTGTATGGTGCCATCCGGGGTTTTTTCTATAAATGAGGAAGGCGGGCGGGGTTGCTATGAAGATTATCAAACAAATCAACAATAACGCCGCCCTGGCAGTGGATGGCAGCGGAAAAGAGCTGGTTGTGCTGGGACGGGGCGTCGGCTTCCCCAAGATGCCCTATGAGCTGACCGATCTCTCCCGCATTGAGCGGACATTCTACGACGTCAATCCTAACTACTTCGGCATGGCCGCAACCCTGCCGCAGCCCGTTATCCTGGCCAGTGCTGACATCGTGGAGCTGGCGGAGATCGAATTGGACTGCGAGCTGAACCCCAATCTCCCCTTTACCCTGGCGGACCATCTCGGCTTTGCCATTGAGAGGCTGCAAAAGGGAATCGACGTGCCTACGCCTCTGGCCTACGACGTCCGGCACCTCTATCACCGGGAGTCCGATCTGGGCCGCCGTGCCCTGGAGATCCTGAAGCGCCATACCGGCGTCCGCCTGCCGGACAGCGAAGCAGTCAATGTTGCCCTGCATCTTATCAACGCCGAGGCCAACGCCGGCGACATGAATACCATGATGGCCACCCTGCGAATTATCCAGGATGTAGACGCCATCGTTGAGGACCGGCTGAAAATAACGCTGAACAAGGAGAGCTTCTACTACTCCCGCTTCACCATGCACCTGCGCTATCTGATCCAGCGTCTCTCCGCCGGGGAGCAGGTGGCGGACAAGATCAGCGGGATGCTGCGCCAGCTGGCCCGGGAATATCCGGACGTCTACCTCTGTGCGCAGGCGGTGACGGAGTATTTCCGGGATGCCTGGAGCTGGCGGTGCAACGACGAGGAGCTGGTCTATCTGATGCTCCACATCAACCGGGTGCGGGAAAAAACGGATACAGAGTAAGCATTTCTTTTGGTAATGACTCCGCGGGAAGCGCGCCCCGCGGGTCCATTATAAACACAAAACAAGGAGGCCGCTGCAATGGATCGGGAACAGTTTCTGGAGCAGATCCTGCCGCCGGTGGGCGGCGGAGATAACGTCAGCCAATGTGAATTTCGTGCGGGGGATCTGTTTGTCACTGTGAAAGATCGCAGTGTGGTGGACCTGGACCGGCTGCGCGGGACCGAAGGCGTGGAGGCGGCAGAGCTCGGCCGCAGCCGCCTGAAAATCTCCGTGGCAAAACAAAATTGGGAGGAATTGAACATGGCAAAGCAAGACAATTACGGCGAGCTCGCCAGGAGCCTTATTGGACTGGTGGGCGGAGAGAGCAACATCAGCAACGTGACCCACTGCGCCACCCGGCTCCGCTTCAATCTGAAGGACGAGAGCAAGGCGGACACCAACGCCATCAAGGGCACCAAGGGCGTTGTGGGCGTGGTCTCCAGCTCCGGGCAGTATCAGGTCATCATCGGCGCGGAGGTCACCATGGTCTATGAGAAGCTCACCTCTCAGCTCCACAATACCGGCACTCCCGCCGCAGATGGCCCGAAGGGAACCCTGGTGAATCGCATTCTGGACACCATCACCGGCATCTTTACCCCCGTACTGCCTGCCCTGACCGCCTCCGGTATGCTGAAGGCCGTGCTGGCCCTGCTGGTGGCCTTCAAGCTGGTGGACAACACCTCCAGCACCTATCAGGTCATTAACTTCATGGCGGACGCCACCTTCTATTTCCTGCCGGTGCTGCTGGCAAACTCCGCCGCCAAGAAGCTGGGGTGCAATCCCTTCCTGGCCATGATGCTGGGCGCTATGCTGATCCACCCCAACTTTGTCAGCATGGTCGCCGCCTCCAAGGAGACCGGCGAGGCCATCACTATCTTCCTGCTTCCCATCTACAACGCAACCTACTCCTCCTCCGTGATTCCCATTCTGCTGGGCGTGCTGCTGATGTCCAAGGTGGAGCCCCTGGCCACCAAGTACTCCCCCAAAGCCATCCGCTTCTTCACCGCGCCCCTGCTGACCATGTTCATCGTGGGCATCGCCACGCTGTGCGTCCTGGGCCCTGTTGGCTACGTCATCTCCAACGTTCTGGCCGCCGCTGTCAACGGACTGGGCAGCATCGCTCCCTGGCTGGCGCCCACCATCATCGGCACCGTCCTGCCCTTCCTGGTCATGACCGGCACCCACCACGCGCTCACCCCCATCGGCATCAACAACCGCATGACCATCGGCTTTGATACCATCATCTATCCCGGCCAGCTGGCCTCCAATATCGCCCAGGGCGCGGCTGCTCTGGCGGTCTCCGTCAAGACCAAGAACCTTGAGCGCAAGCAGCTGGCCTCCGCCACCGGCATCACCGCCGTTTGCGGCATCACTGAGCCGGTGCTGTACGGCGTGACCATGAAGATCAGGACCAACATGATCGCGGCGATGGCCGGCGGCGGTGTGGGCGGCTTCTTCATGGGCCTGATGAACACCAAGAACTACTCCGGCGGCTCCCCGGGCCTGCTGACGCTGCCCAGCTATATCGGCCTGGACGCCCCTATGAGCAATTTCTACTTTGCCTGCATCGGCGCGGCCATCGCCTTCGCGGTCAGCTTTGCGGTGTCCTTCCTGCTCTATAAGGACCCTGCCGAGGCTGGAACTGCGCCCAGCCGCCGCTGATAGAAAAGGAGGGAACCCCATGTATTTTCCGAAAAATTTCCTGTGGGGCGGAGCCACCGCCGCCAACCAGTGTGAGGGCGCCTACGCAGAGGACGGCAAGGGCCTGTCCATCCAGGATGTGCTCCCCAAGGGCTTCAAGGTCATCACCGACGGCCCCACGCCCGACAACCTTAAACTGCGGGGGATTGACCACTACCACCGCTTCCGGGAGGATATTGTCCTGTTCGCGGAGATGGGATTCAAGGTCTACCGCCTCTCCATCGCCTGGAGCCGTATCTATCCCACCGGGGAGGAGGCGGAGCCCAATGAGGCAGGCCTGCGCTTCTATGACGAGGTGATTGACGAGTGCCTGCGGCATGGCATTGAGCCCCTCGTCACCATCTCCCATTACGAGACGCCTCTGGCCCTGGCGAAGAAGTACAACGGCTGGAGCAGCCGGGAGATGATCGGCCTGTACCTGAAATACTGCCAGACTCTGTTTGAGCGGTACAAGGGCAAGGTGAAATATTGGATCACCTTCAACGAGATCAACTCCATCCTCCACCAGCCCTTTATGAGCGGGGCCATCATGACCCCCAAGGATCAGCTCTCCAAGCAGGACCTCTATCAGGCCATCCACCACGAGCTGGTGGCCAGTGCCAAGGCCGTGGAGCTGGCCCACCGCGTCGACCCCGCCTGCCAGGTGGGCTGTATGATTCTGGCGGTCACCATCTACCCCCTGACCTCCAATCCGGACGATATCATTGAGGTCATGAAGCTGGACAACGATATGTACCTCTTCGCTGACGTGCAGGCAAAGGGGGAGTACCCCTACTTTGCCCGGCGGGTCTTTGAGGAGAACGACATCCACCTGGAGATCACGGAGGACGACCGGGCGGCGCTGCGCAACACAGTGGACTTTGTGTCCTTCAGCTACTACTCCAGCAACTGCGCCTCCGCGGATCCCTCCAAAGGGGAGCCCACCGGCAGCAACATGACCACCAACCTCAAGCGCAACCCCTACTCCAAGGTAACAGAGTGGGGCTGGCAGATTGATCCCCAAGGCCTGCGCTATACCCTCAACCGGCTGTACGCCCGCTATGGCAAGCCTCTGTTCATCGCGGAGAACGGCATGGGCGCCAACGACCAGCTGGTCCCTGACGGGAAGGGGAGCTATACCGTGGAGGATGATTACCGCATCAAGTATATGAACGACCATCTGGTGCAGGTCAGCGAGGCCATTCACGACGGCGTAGACGTGATGGGTTACACCGCCTGGGGCTGCATTGATTTGATTTCCTGCTCCACAGCGGAGATCAAGAAGCGCTACGGCATGATCTACGTGGATTTGAACAGCGACGGCTCCGGCACGCTGGAGCGCTATAAGAAGAAGAGCTTTGACTGGTATAAAGAGGTTATCGCCAGCAATGGCGAGACCCTGCGGATGAGCTGAGCTTGTACCGCAAGGCCCTTCCCGCAGCCGCCCTGCCAAGCGCGGAGCAAAGGCTCTGCCTATACAGAACGGTTTCCAGGGCCCTGTTATAGGTACGTGTTTTCCCTAATGAGAGAGGGTGGAGAATGTCTTCTCCACCCTCAATTTTAGGAGTTCTACTTAGGGGCTGTTCACATAATATAGAGTGTGTTATAATGTAAAGCATGGAAGTGAA
>ERZ779637.1014-NODE-1014-length-13591-cov-15.960254_pt1 | contig 13591 bp, 12 predicted proteins | sample MGYA00514196_ERZ779637 | MGnify/ENA primary metagenome ERZ779637 (study PRJEB29562, sample SAMEA4376700) | mouse gut metagenome | isolation source: Cecum | study: EMG produced TPA metagenomics assembly of the A DSS colitis mouse model was used to assess the... | reverse complement strand
AAAAGAAATTTTTTGTTAATTTAGGCTTGACTTTTCATAGCTGGTCTCCTTTTTGTGTGTTATTATATTCTGCAAATAAGCAGAGACTCGAAACGCTGCTTATTCGCGGAAATGAAAAAGCCCTCTTATTTCTCTTTGAAATAAGGGGACCCGACATACAATCGTCAAATCCTCTTATTGTTCGATCATGCTGCGCTAACAGCTTCGCTCAGGTTGGCACCTTCCTTGTCAGGGGTTGCCGTGGCTTCATCGATCCTATGTATCTCCACCACTCTGAATAAGAGAAAGACATCACACTATGAAGTTTTTATCTATAAATAAACATACACCTATCGACAGGCTGTGTCAATACTTTATCAGCTGACCTTCAATTTAAATTTCTGCAGCTCCCGATCTGTGGTCACCAGATCAATCTGCGCGCCCAGATGCTGCAGCTTCAGATGAAAATCCTCATAGCCGCGCTGAATATATTTGATATCGTCAACCGTGCTGATACCGTCCGCCGCCAGCGCCGCGATGACAAGCGCCGCTCCAGCACGCAAATCCGGCGCGGTAATCTGCGCCCCGGTATATTTGGACACGCCGTCGATAATCGCCGTGTTGCTCTCCACCTTGATATTCGCTCCCATGCTGGTCAACTCGTCCACATATTTAAAACGGTTCTCGAAAATACTCTCTGTCACAATGCTTGTGCCTGCGGAAAGTCCAAGCGCCACCGTGATCTGCGGCTGCATATCCGTGGGAAACCCGGGATAAGGCAAAGTCTTCACATGGGTGTGCCCCAAAGGTTTCGCCGCCACCACGCGCACGGCATCGTCAGACTCCTCGATCTCGCAGCCGATCTCCAAAAGCTTCGCGCTGATGGACTCCAAGTGCTTCGGGATCACGTTCTTTACCGTCACATCACCCTTCGTCACCGCCGCCGCAAACATAAAAGTGCCCGCCTCAATCTGATCGGGAATAATGCCGTACTCCGTCCCGTGCAGCCTCGACACGCCTTTGATACGAATCACGTCCGTACCTGCGCCCTTGATGTTCGCGCCCATACTGTTTAAGAAGTTCGCCAGATCTACGACATGGGGCTCCTTCGCCGCGTTCTCAATCACGGTGACGCCCTCCGCCATCACTGCCGCCATCATCACATTCATAGTCGCGCCCACAGTAACCACATCCATGTAGATATGGTTGCCTTTCAGCTTCGCCGCCTCGGCGCTGATCCTGCCATATCCGATTCCGACAGATGCGCCCAGCGCACGAAACCCCTTGATATGCTGGTCAATGGGTCGCAGTCCAATATTACAGCCGCCCGGAAGGACTACCTCCGCCTTGCTGTATTTGCCGAGCAGAGACCCCAGCAGATAGTAGGAGGCTCTGATTTTTTTAATATAATCGCCCTCGATCACCAGATCGTGAACCTGTGAGGCGTTGATCTTCACCGTATGTCTGTCAATGCGGTTAATCACCACGCCGATACTTTCCATCGCCTGCATCATGACATTTGTATCTCTCACGTCAGGCACATTCTCTATCATTACGGTTTCGTCCGTCATAATGGCAGCTGCAAGAATCGCCAGCGCCGCGTTCTTCGCACCGCTGATCTCCACCTCGCCGACTAACGGATTCCCACCTTTAATCGCATATTGTTCCATCTATGTTTACTTGCCTTTCTTGATCGAAAAAACTCAAACATTAAAATACAGTATAACAGATTTTGGAGGTTTGTAAACCCCACTGCTAATTCAGGTAGTCAAACGGGTTCACCTGCGTCCCGTTTATGAGGATTTCAAAGTGAATATGCGGTCCCGTACTTACGCCCGTATTTCCGCTCAAGGCAATCTTCTGCCCCTGGCTCACAGTCTGTCCCTGTTTTACCAGCACTTTGCTCAAATGACCGTAGCGGGTCTGCCTGCCGTCCGCATGGTTAATGTAGACCACGTAACCGTAGCCGCTGCCCCATCCGGCTCTGGAAACCGTTCCCGCGCAGGATGCCATAACCGCCGTACCCACAGGAGTAGCCCAGTCCACGCCCTTGTGATAGGTGCTCGCTCTTCTCGTAGGCGCTTTCCGCCTGCCGAACCCGGAAGAAAGTCTTCCGCCGGAAATCGGTTTCAGATAGGTAGGCGGGATCTTCGTGCCGCGCTCCACGATTTTAGGCACAGCCGCATAAGTGATCTCCTCCTTCAGGATCTCACGGGAAACCTCTTCATTATTGCGATAGGACACATCCGCCACCACCTTGCGGTGACCCGCAGAGGGCTCCTGCAGAGTCTGCGTCTGGTTCGTATACCAGTCGTCATTGTCTACATAGATGATGTCCGCCTCGTAATCCTCTTCATAGTACATCTGCTCCGTGCGCTCCACGGAAAGCTCCGGCTCGGGCACGGTAACGATCAGCTCGTCGCCCACACGGATCATGGAATTTTCATCCTCTATCGTCTCGTTCATGGCGATCAGTTCATCTAACGGTATCTCATTTTTCTCGGCGATCTGGGAGAGCGTGTCCCCGGCAACCACCTCGTAAATCTGCTCCTTCTCCTGATCTTTGGTCACCTCTTCAATCGCCTGATCCAAAGGCGTCAGCTCGTAGTCCAGCAGATAGGACTCCACCACCTCCACCGTGTCGCCGAAATCAAGCGCAAGAAGCCCCAGCTCATAATCGGAAAATTCTTTCTCAGAAGCCGGCTCAATATCCTCAAAAATATCATCCAGCACCGCGTGAATCCCCGTGCTGGTCATAACCTCCTCCGCTTCTTCCTCCTCTTCCTTCTGCTCCTTTGCGGAATATATCTGCGTTGTCAACACATTCAGTTCGCGGCTTGAGTCCATAACCAGATCCGCGTAATAATGATTGCCGCTGTCATACTTTTTGATGGACGCCTGCAGAAGCGCAAGCACCTCCTCCGTGCTCGCCAGATTCACCGTGTACTCGTTGATCTTCACGGTATAGGAGCGGTTCAGGGTTTCCTTGACGCTGCCCCGCAGAGCAGTCAGCATATTGGAAATTATGACACTCTTGTCATCTACGATGCCCCAGAGCACCTCCTGTCCTTCCCAGCTCAACTCGCTCTCCGCGAGCACCATCTCATCACTGCTCGCCGCAAGGGTCTTTCTCGCCTCGATCAGACATGCGTCCACCTCCGCAATATCCCCCATCACGCCCACCCGCGTTCCGTTCAGGTACACCGTAAAGTAGTTGTCCCCGTCGCTTTCAAGGGTTTGCAGACCCGGCAGGAAAAAAGCGGCGGCAATGCACGCAAGCACCGCAACCTTAATATATGCAATTTTCATTTTTTTATAATGTCTGCTCAATATTTTCATGGTAATAAAAAGGATAAAATTCGATTATCTTTTCAGCGGTCCGTTATAGCTTACCCTTAAAACAGCTTAAAATTCGTCATTTTCAGAACAAGCGGAACAAGCGTGACCGCGATATCAACCGCCACGCCCACCAGAATCACAATGGAAAGCCACAGTGGCGTACCCTGCCCCCTTGCCGCTTTCCCCTGCTCGTTCTGCTTTGCCAGCTCCTCAGTAAACGCCGCCTGCACATTGCGGTAAACCTTTACGTTTTCCCGGTGCACAAACTCCTCGGACTGCGTAAGGCGCTCCTCCAGAAGACTCTTGATCCCGGCAAGCTGCGTCTCCACTTCTTCCGTCTGCACGCTCTCCGTCTCCAGCGCCGTCAACTTTTCCATACACTGTGAGAGGACGTCGCGCACATTGTCCACATTCTCGGCGGTCTTGATATTGACCCGGCGAATCTCCTGCATCAGCTCGTCGTACGCCTTCATCTGCTTCTGCATCTGGTCCATCTTCGCCGCCTCCGCCGCAGAGTTCGCGCGTATCATCTCCTGCGCGTTTTTCTTCTGTGCCAGCTTATCTATAAAAGTATCCATAACAATCTCCGTTTCCTTTATCTTTATGTTTGCCTCAAAACAGAAAAACCATGTCTGCATTTTAACATCTTTCCGCTTTTATGACAACAGCGAAAACGGGGAGCCTTTTTTCTTTCTCTCCCCGCCAGCGCTTATTTGTGCAATTTGCATATATTTCTACCTGTATTTTTTACATATTTAGAAATATTTACCATAACTTTACAGTTTGTTCATAATTTATTCATATTTCAGAAGTATACTCAATTTATACAAAAACAACACGAGATGTCGTGTAACCATTACACACATAGATAAATTTTTTCATAATAGCTCGGGTGCCGAAAGGTGCCCGGGCACTCCTCATGTCCACGCATAAGCAGAGTCATAAGTTGTCAGAGCCAGTCTCACATGCAAGCATGTATCCTGTCTCTGCCACCTTCCGACTCTGCTTATGTGCGCAAGAAGAGGGCTTTCTCAGCCCCCTTCCACATTCTTATCTTTTCTCATCTTCTTCCTGCCCGATATGTAGGATTTCCTCGTTCAGTGACATCATCCTCGCATCCAGCGCGGAAACCATCTGCGCGCATTCCACAAGCTGCTCCTTGATGTGCTCCGGCGCGTTCCCCTCAAATTTGTAATGAATCTTATGCTCCAGACTCGCCCAGAAATCCATCGCCACCGTACGGATCTGAATCTCCACCTTCGTGTCTGCAATCCTGTCGGAAAGATAAACCGGCACTGTCACGAGCATGTGATAACTCTTGTACCCGCTCGCCTTCGGGTTCACAATGTAATCCTTCACGGATATGACACGAATGTCACTCTGATTGCTTATCATCTCCGCAATCTGATAAATATCCGACGCAAAGGAGCAAATCACGCGGATGCCCGCAATGTCATTGACATGGCTCACCATATTGTCAATGGTAGACTCGTAGCCATGCTTTTTCAGCTTTTTCACGATACTCTCCGGCGTCTTAATGCGCCACTTGATATGCTCAATCGGATTGTATCTGTGCACATGCTGGAACTCGTCGTTCAGAATCTCCAGCTTCGTAGAAATCTGCTTCAAGGCGGAATTATAAATCAGCTGCACCTCTTTCCAACTGTCTATATCGCCGTCTTTTTCCCTGTCAACCACTACTTCCATATTCAAGAATCCCCCGGATTTTTATTTCATATCCTCAGTATATCACATTTCTTACCAAAAACGTATATTTTAGACAAAATTTTCTCAAATTTTAATATTTTATTGTGTATTTTCACTTTCTTTTTATTCTCCATCCGGCGCAAGACATGGCAATATGACGGGAATTGTCACCATCAATGGGTAAATATACCTCGCAAGCACCGTCGGAGACAGCAAAAGTGTCAGACAATATGCCGTCAAGAATACAATCGGCAGCGTCTCCCGGTATTTTCTTCTGTAAAAAGCCGTCACAAGGTACAAATATAACAACCACCAGTACAGCGCCGGCGCAAACAGAAGTCTGACCACGGGTATCCTGCTGTACGCGTTATCCGACACAATCCTTTCCATAAAAACACGGAGTCCCGGAAGAAGACTGCGCTCCTCCACCTCGAATCCGGCAGGCATCACACGGTTATCCGTGGAGAGATAGCCGAAGCCGCTCTCCGTTCCGATCCCGTACACCTGCGCGTGGGAGGTGTCCCACAAATACCAGAGCCCCAGAGAATTATCGAGAAACGCGTCAATGTAAATGGCAGGATGCGCAAGCCCCAGCTTTATCCACGTCCGAATCAGTCCCGCAGGGTCGTCATGTATCACGGCGCGGCTTTTCACCGGATCCGCCAAATGGGGATTATAAGCCGCAAAGACCCACTCGGAGGGAATGTACTTTTCCAGTTCCTGCCTGATAGACGGATCAATCTCTTCCTCCGCCTCCACCCTCGTGCGCGCCATCTGCTGTAACGGCACACTCAGCATCTCACGCGGGCTGCCATTTTGTGCGTGGGTGACTGCCTTTAGAGAAAACGCGCACGCGCCGTACAGCACAAGCGTAAGCAGTGTCATATACAGATAATGTCTTCGCGTTCTCCCGCCGAGTCCTATATACACGATCGGCGCGCTCACCACAAAAGCGTACACCGCATTGTTCCGAAACAGCAGCATGAGAACCGCCCAGAAAACGCAGACCGCCATTTCTTTTCCGCCCGCCTTTTCGCCCTCTCTAACCACCGCGCGCTGACCGTCCTCCGGATTCTGACTGCATACGATACGGTAAAGATACAAAGTATAGAGCAGCACAAAAGCCGCAAAGAGCACATCCTTCGTGGTGCTTAAAGCCAGCACGGAATTGGCGGGAAAGACTGCAAAAAAAAGAAGCAGCGCCGCACGCACCCGCCCGGAAATCTGTCTTTGGTATAAGAAGGAAACCGCCCAGCCAAAAGCACATGCCATCAGCGCCATCTGCACCACCGAGTGCACCGCCATGCCCGCAGAGACGGAACCGCACGCAATGCCCAGCCGGAAGAAGGCTCCCAGAAATAAGGTATGCAGAAGCGGGTGATGTGTGCTGTAATCTCCGGCAAGCACCTGATAAAGCTGCCCCTCCGCGTCATAGGCAAACACCGACGGGTAATAGGCGAGAAAAACCGGCATCCAGCACAGAAAAATCAACAGGCTGTAGAAAAGCCATGCCTGCCATGCGGGACGCCGTCTCTCCTGCGCCTTTCCAGAAACCGCGACGCCCTCTCCTGTCACCGTGTTCGACGCATGTTTCGTCTGCGCTTTCCCTGATACTGCGCACATCTCTCCTGCCGCCGTGTCTGATGTCTTCCCGCCGCGCATGAACACCGCCGCCAAAGCCGCCGCAGGCACAGACAGAATGGCTGTCTTCAACAGGAACAACAGAAAGCTGCCCACATAGGCTGCCGCCGAATCGCCGCCGCCGAATATCGTCCCCTCATGGACAAGCCGCCAGCCAAGCACGCAGGATATGGCGAACGGAATGCCCCAGAGGAGGGCATGACAAAAAAGCCTTTTATTTTCCACTAACAATATATATATGCCCGATTTTTGCATATATGACATTTTCTTTTCGTTTTTCATGGGAACAGTATATCATATCATCAGGTTACTAACCAATGCCTCATAACATCTTATTTATCAATTTCCAAAAGTTCTTTCCAATTTTCTTTAAAACCCATTGTTGCTATATCAACATTCTCATATTTATCGAACAATATCTCAATCTTATCTACAAACATATTCCAATGTTTATCATTTTTCAAAATATGTTTAAGACACAACAACACACCAAAAATACGGTTATTTCCAATCCCTGCTTCTGAATACTCCTTGTACAGCATTGGTGTCTTTGATAATTTCGCATTATACAAGCGTCCATAATGTGCACATATATTTCGAACATAAGAAATACTCTCTAACCAGCTCTCTAAGTATGTATAGCCTACCCCAAACGATTTCGCTATTGCCTTCTTATCCGGGTTTTTCATATTCTTATAAAACTTAGATAACGTGCCAAAACTGAAAACTTCCACCAAAGCATATATTGGCAGCATGCCGCCCTCATAATTTACCCGAAAATTCTTAACAAAAGGCGCCTTAGAATTTCTTCTTAGTTCTTCCTGAATGTCCTTCATGAATTCTTGGTGATACCTTGCATTTCCAAAATTATCTACTTCTAAATAACCTAAAACACCATATTTATCAGCAAAATAATTTGAAATTCTGCACCTTACATTTATTTCTATTTTTTCAATTTCAGAGAAAATGACTTGACGAAAATTTGCATTAAAAAGGTACAGCTCTACCAGTTGCTCAAAAGTAATATGTTCTCTATATCTTCCGTCCTTTGTTTTAAGATTCAAACTGTAGGCTTTAACCAATCTAAAGTATGAAATATCATTTAGTATTCTTTTCGCATACTCCTCATCTTCGACAATCAATCCAATATTTTTTAAATTCTCTACCTGTTCATCAATTGTCATAGGAGGCTGATGTTATTTTAATTCTTCCATCCAACATTCTCCTTAAATTAAAAGACCCAACATGGTCCGCATCGTTGAGAGGCGTGTTGGGTTCTGTTAGTTATTATTATATTCATTTTAAGGAAAAAATCAACCATTAAGTACGCTTTTTATATTTTTCTTTACATTTGCTGCCGGGCTTTGTATATTGGTAGGAGGGCGGCTGAAAGGCAACGCAGAAAAGAGGTTCGATATGTTTCGTCTATGGGCAAAAGAGTTTAAGGATAACCGGATGGTAAAAGATACCGTGATCGAGGATGGGCGGGCGGAAACGCGCACCCACAAGGTATTTGACGCGTTGGACGAAGTCTGCCTGCAATTCGATCTGGGAAAACCGATCTGGCTGGAAAGCACTGTCGCCGAATTTAAGCGGCACAGCAAGGCGCGTTTTAATCAGGATAATTTTATAGAAGAAATTGATTTTGATTTTCTGGAGATTCATGTGATCGAGGAGGACTGAAGTTCCCCGGTCTTTTTCTTGGCTTCGGCAATATTTCCAAAACAAAGAAAAATCCACATAATATTTTGTGTATAAAGTGATTGACTTTGCACATTTTAAGTAGTAGTATCATAGTATATTACACATAGTTTTTAAAACTACATGTTGAAGTTTGAATATTTATAAAGGAGTTGATTTTATGCAAATTACCATTCGTGAACCCGGAAGCGCCATCACCCACTTTATCGGCATGATGATGGCAATTATCGCGGCGACGCCGCTTATGGTGAAAGCCGCCACAGACGCAGACCATATCGTCTTTATTGCGCTCGCCGTATTTATATGCAGTATGGTTGCCCTCTACGGCGCAAGCGCGCTCTACCACAGTGTCACCGTGAAGGACAGCATCTTGAAAATATTCCGCAAATTGGACCATATGATGATTTTCGTGCTGATTGCCGGTTCCTACACCCCGGTCTGTCTGGTGATTCTCGGCGACCGCCGCGGGTATATGCTGCTTGCCGCGGTCTGGGGCATTGCCATAGTCGGCATGGTGATTAAAATGTGCTGGATTACGTGCCCGAAGTGGTTTTCGTCGATTCTGTACATCGCGATGGGCTGGGCTTGCCTCGCCGTATTCGGCACGCTGTGGAACACCCTCTCAAGAGGCGCTTTTCTGTGGCTTTTGGCGGGCGGCATTTTCTACACGGTGGGCGGCGTGATCTATGCGCTGAAACTGCCCATATTTAACTCAAAGCATAAGAACTTCGGTTCTCACGAAATCTTTCACTTGTTTGTGATGGGTGGGAGCGTGTGCCACTTTATCTTTATGTATCTGTATGTGGCGTGACGGGATTCGCCATAATAAACCTTGTGCCAAATAGAATAGTCCCTTCCGTTGCAAGCATCAGATAAATATTTTATAATTCCGAGTTTGACACTTGTAAAAGTGAAAAGTGGCTGCAGACCCAGTAATAATGAGGCTGCGGTCATTTTCTCTTTGAAAACGATTTGTGCTATTTTTTTCTTCTTCTGTTTTGGTTCTTTTGATCATACTTCTCATAGTTGAAATCTTGCAATATTTCTTGGTTTACTATAAAATATAAGCGTACAATTATTTGAATTTGCATGTAGAAAGTTGGTGCCTGCATGGATAAAAAAACATGTGCACAAAAAGTCATTTTAAATAAGGGCGGCATAGCAAAAACAGCCGATTTCGTTTTGGTAGGCATTAAAAGCTATGAAGTTGCGGCACTCTGTAAGGAAGGTGTCATAGAAAGAATTCGCCGTGGTTTTTATCAACTGCCTCAAAGTGTTATCGTAACAGACGAACAGCTAATAAAGGAAATTCTTCCACAAGGAATTATCTGTGTAGAATCGGCTTTGTTTCATTATGGATATAGCGATTTTTCACCTCGTGAATGGTCAATTGCTGTGCCTAGAACAGCTTCAAGAACTGTAAAACGAGTACAGGAAATATCGCTGAAGGCTTACTTTATTCCAAAAAATATATTTAATCTTGGTAAGGTCACTGATAATTTTAACGGCGTTTCTTTGGCGGTTTACGACCGTGAACGAACGCTTTGCGACTGTTTCAAGTATCGCACGAAACTGGATAATGAAATTTTTAATAAAGCTGTCAACGCCTATGCCACTGACGACAACAAAAATCTTACAAACCTTTCTAAATATGCAAAAGAAATGAAGCTTTATACAAAGGTCATGAATGTAATGGAGGTGCTTTTGAATGGCTGACATAGCTGCGTCTGTGCTCGCGCGACTATTCATTTATTCAGTTACCGACTTTGACAGCCGTGTTACAGTGGATGTTGATTTTCTTCTTAGAAAAGTACCCAATACTCCCGAACAGTTGAAACCAGTATTGGAAGAAATCATTGAAACATCTACTGGAAATGATTTTATTACCTTTGAAATTAAGGAAATTGTGCCTATTGCCATTGCAAAGAAGTATGCTGGTATCGGAGCTTCCCTCGTGGCTCGGATCAAGAATACGAAGACACCGTTTAGTATTGATTTTGGTGTTGGCGATGTTATTGTCCCAAAACAAGAAAAAAGAAAAATCCCTACGCAGCTCGATGATTTCCCAGCACCTACAGTAAATACTTATTCGCTTGAAACAACGATAGCGGAAAAGATAGACGCAATACTCAGCCTAATGGAGTTCTCCAGCAGAATGAAAGACTATTACGACATTTATTACCTTGCAAATAAATTTGATTTTGACGGATCCACACTTACCGAAGCTTTGAAAAAGACCTTTGAAAACCGTGGACGTACCTTTACGGTTGAACAGTTTGCGCAGGTTATGGGTTTTGGAAATGACGAAGCAATGAAGAAAAAATGGAAAGCTTTCTGTCGTAAAATTAATACAAATACCGAGGATTACGAAATTATACTACGGAAAATAAATAGATTTCTTTCTAAGCCGTTTGCAGCGGCTGTTGCCGATACCAGCCTGACTGAATGCTGGGTTTCCTCGGTAAATAATTGGCAGAAAGGTGGATTTTAATATGGCACCCTACCTTTCAAGCCCTATTTTTACAACGCGTTTTTCCCGTGTTCCCTCTTCTTGTAGTATTTGATACCAACGCGGTATCTGCTCCGTCTTTAAATCTTTCTGCACCTGCCAGTGCTCCCATTTTTCACGGGGAATATATCTATTGACCAACTGCTCTCTCATGGAATATCCTTTCCATTCCATAATACGGCTCCGAATAAATTCATTCCAATAATCACAAGTCAGACTACTCCGTTGGCATATCCCATTTCTTTCCCAAATTTTCCACTTTAATCCGGCGAGTTCATCCCGCAAAGCAACTGTAAGTTGCTGTTTATCCATCTGCAATTCAGTTGGTTCCAGTACCCGCCCCTGACATATCACAAAATGTTTGTCATATTGTTCTATGGCAATGGGTACGATCACTGCACCGGCAGAAATGGCAGCGTCGGCAGTACCATATGCGATATCCCTTATAATCTCATTCTCTGACAGGTTCCATGTCCCTTCCGAAAAAATCATTATATTTCTACCGGACTGCAATAACTTTATCATCATGCTCTTTGTATTTGCCTTGTCCTCTTTATCCTCCTCATCTACATATATGACGCCATTCCATCCCATAAAGAAGCCGCCTATTGTACCGTGTAAATGTATGAAATCGGCGGCAATTACAAAAAACTGTTCCCGTATTGCTTCATTTACAATTTCAAAGTCCCATTTTCCTATATGCGTGACGGCAAAAATGACGTGGCGTCCTTTCGGTGCTTCTATGTCATTTAATATTTCTACCGTAAAACCATTTACTTTTCGTTGAATCCATAAACACAGCCGAAACAGCGGGCGAAATTGTTTTCTTAGCATTTTATGCGGGACCTTTTTTCTGTCTTTCAGTATTAGTTCTTTATTTCCTTTATAACGTTTAAAGCTTTCGACCTGCCTGTCTATCCGATTATTTTCCACACCTTCCCCCTCATGCTTCTCTATATGTTCTTCTTTGAACAAGTTCTTCTGTGTATATGTTTTTTCCTGTCTTTTTATCTTTCCATTGCCCTAAAAAAGATTTGACAAATCTCCTCTTCTCCGTCTCATACAGCCCATATTCTGCCCGCTGACCCCGGGGCATCGTTTCCCATATTTCCCATTTCAAAGTCGCCATTTTATCCCGCAGTTCTTTTTTGACATGCTTAACCGTCTCCTTATCTATGCGATCTGTCACCCAGAAATTTTCGCCAATATTGACGTAGTAGTCCTTTCCATCGCAATCAACAGCCACTGGAACTATACTGCATTTTACTTCTTGCGCCATTTTTATAATTCCCGGAAATAGCGGAAGTACCGGCAAATTTGAGGTGATATTCCAGACCCCTTCGGGATATATTGCCAAATTTTCCCCCTGCTTCAAATATTGAACCGCTATCTCTGCGGCAATTTTTCTGTCCATTTTAGATTCCGTGTCACACCATATTACGCCGTTTAACCAAAACAGGAAGCCGTCAAAAGTACAGTATGTATCTTGTGGATCACCCGCAAAAAGGATAGCATAATCCTTTATTGCCTCTGTTAATATTTGAACATCATCGACACCTATATGTGTAAAAGCATAAATAACCGGTTTCTTATTTAAATCACGCCTATCACCTACTATATGTATTGTCTGTCCAGACATGATACGATTGGCTTTAACCATGTTTATCAGCAATGGATGCAATACCGTTCTCCACCACAGCCCTCTCATGTGATGATTTTTCTCTTTTTCCCAACGCGCATTTCTCTTTTTAAGTGCGTGTACTGTAATTGCTTCTTTTAAATCTGTCTTTTGCTCATTGAACATTCATTTCATTCCACCTTTCCAAAATTGCCAGCAGTTGATTATGTATTACGTTCGGATATGTAGGATTTTTGACATCCAAAACCAATTCAACTAATAGCTTTTTAAATCTTTCTTTCGTTTGATTCCTACTTTCTATGGATAAGGTAGAACTTTTCGATTCAGAATAAAACAAGGTTAACTTTGAATATCTTTTGATTACATATTTAAATACTTCTTCTGGCGCGTTACGATTTATATATTTCTTTTCCCTGATTATTTCTTCTGTAAACGTCCATCCTTCTAAAATATCCTTTTTAAAGTTTTTATTATATTCTTCATAGTTTCCGATTTCCCCTCTTGTAGCTTTAATCGAAGACCGTATTCCCTCTGCAAAATATAATTGCATTTTTATATCTGCCAATTGCTCCCTTAGGTCGCCCCTTGCTTTATCTATCATTTTTCGCTCGCAGCTATATTTCCCCACATAAATCATTGGATCAAAATATGAATGACATACATTTATACCATACAATTTCTTATTAAATCTCTCGATCCCTATCGGCATAATAACTGCGTTCGTCCTAATAGCACTTCTAATCATTCCGGAAAACAGCTCCTGAACAGGTATGTTGGGTGATAAATTCCATGCAGCCTCCATACTGCACATAATATTATCTCCTGCCTTTAATATATCCTCCACCCTGTCTTCAACTTCTCCCCGTTCCTTTTTGGACTGCATATCAAAAAACAATATACCGTTTATTTTGCAAATGACACCTTCAACATTATTATGCAAGCTTTCATAATCTCCAGACAGAATCGTGTAGTGATTCTTTATAACATGGCTAAAAACAACCTGATCCTCCTTTCCTACATGAATAGCCTCTCGGATTCTCCAGCCCTTATTGTCTGCGGCTCTCAAATCCAGTTTT
>ERZ779637.1012-NODE-1012-length-13609-cov-8.201638_pt1 | contig 13609 bp, 12 predicted proteins | sample MGYA00514196_ERZ779637 | MGnify/ENA primary metagenome ERZ779637 (study PRJEB29562, sample SAMEA4376700) | mouse gut metagenome | isolation source: Cecum | study: EMG produced TPA metagenomics assembly of the A DSS colitis mouse model was used to assess the... | reverse complement strand
TATTTTAACAACAAAAGGAGATTTTAAAATGATTCAGAACTTCACAAAAAATGCGATTGATAAGATTATGTTTGCTGTCCTTTCTCTGGCAGCAATTGTATTGTTTGGTGCATTGGACGGAATGCCCCATTGCGGTCCGAGCATCTTTTTCTTTGGAGAACCAGAGTATCCTAACTTAGACGAGGAAATCGAGTAAGGAAAAATTACCTCCTCTACGCGTGTACCGGACGCATACTACTTTAATACATAGATCTTCTCCGCATTTGTGTGCATAAAAATTTACTGGAAAGAATAAAATCTACTTTGCTAATAGATTTTACTCTTTCCAGTTTCTAGTTAAACTACTAATTAATAAAAGTACATTATTATTTCAAAATAAAGACAAGTGGTTCAATCGAAATATAATTCTAAAACTCAAATAATTTTCTCCATAATATTGTTGATTGGTGGCATGGAGATCCGCCTTATACTTCTGTATTAACGATTTCATACGCGATAATCCTACACCTCTGTTATCTCCTTTACTGCTTTTACCTGTCACAAAAAACTCCTCTATTTCTTCGTTGGTATAAACTCTGCTAATATTTGCAACTTCCAACAAAAGCTTTGTATCTTCATACGAAGACAATCTCAAGATAATCTTATTGCAATTAGTATCCTTTCTTTTTTCTTTTACCAATGCTTCCACTGCATTGTCAAACAAAATGCCTGTAATTTCAATAAAATGATGAATTACGCAATAGCGCTCTACAGAAATAGGATCGACTTCGTATTTCACATTGATATCCAAAGATTGGGCAAAAATAAGTTTGGAATACAAAAATCCACATAGTACTGGTGAGGATTCTAACTTTAGAAGTTTAACAATCTGTGTATCTTCCAAGACTACATCACAATATCTATTTTGCTCTGCAATCAGATCTTCTGCATTTTGGGCTGTATAAGGAAGACACTTAATGGCATTAATATGGTTATGGAACTCATGCTGCTTAATTCGAATTGCAGTTATCAAGTCTTCAAATGTCTTTGTATACAGCTCATACATTTTGAGTTCCTCCTGTTTTTCTTCTTTTTCCATTTCAGAACTCATCCATAACACCATTACAAGAACCAATCCACCAACACTAACCAGCGCCTGTATTTGTACTTGTGTAGTAATATATCCATCCTTTTTGTACAGCAGCAACAACTCAAAGAAAAATAAAACAAATAGTATGACAAGGAAAACTTCTTTAAATCGCGTAATCTTTGTTCCAATTTTATAAATATACTTTTCTTTCCAAAGTAAAATTAAAGCACAGATAATACAGTTTACAAAAATACCATACCACCTATAATCTTTTAATTCTATCATAAAATCTTTTAACAAATAATAAATCAATATCTCCATCACTGGAATCCCAATTAGCATTGTTCCAAATACTCTTACAGCAGTCTTCCAATTACTGGATAATTTAATTTTTGCAAAGAAAAACAGCATGACATACAGAAATATCATTCCCAATCTATTGTCTATATATCTGCCGGATAGTATCACCACTATATATTCAACAAACGCAATTATTAAAAATTCCTTACTAACTACAAACTTTTTTCCTGCGGCTTTGTACATAAACATTACAATGCCCAAATACTCTAAAAACACCTCAATAAAAGTAACTATCATAACTCATCCAAAAAGCGCTTTCTTCTACTGCTGCCAATCTCAATTTTTCTTCCATCTTTCATTGTGAGATAGCAATTTGTATTATCAATATTGTCAATGTATTTTCTGTTAACAATCATGCTCTTACTACATTGTATAAAGTAGCTCTGCGGCAGTTCACGCATCACTTTCTTTAAGGTCTTATACGGCATTCTTGCTTCCTGTTCTGTTGTATATGCTGTCAATTGCCTGCGAACGGATTCTATACAGATAATTTTGTCTGTTTCCAAACTGTAGATAACGCCATCTTTCCTGTAATAATAAAATTTAATCTCGTTCTCACCGCGCACTGGCTGTCCCAATGCTCTAGAAATCTCATGTTTTACACGCTCGAAGTCAATCGGCTTCTCAATATAACTCGAACAATATAAATTTTGATAGGCAAATAGCTTTTCATCGACAAGACTTGTCACAAAAATAATTGGCGTATACTGATAGCGCTCCATCTTCCTAATTTTATCCGCAAAAATCATGCCAGAGACATCTCCTGATTTTGATGGTTCTAGCACTATGTCAATCACAAACAGATGAATTTCCTCCTCAATTGCATATCTATAAGCTTCTGCACAATTATCAACACAAAAAACAGCACTGGCAGACTCACACCCTTGTGTTATTTCCGCCAGTGCATTTCTGCATGCCTCATTATCCTCTATAATCAACACATTTCTTCTCATTTTCCATTATCTTTTGTAATCAAGCACTTACTTAATCTCTTGTTCCAGGTCGTGGAACACTCCATTGTGGAAAAAATCTTCCAAGGAAACATTCAATCCATCACAAATCATCTTAATCGTAACAATTCCTGTGTTCTTGCTGTTTCCTTTCATAATATTTTTAAGTGTTGAAGGCGGCATTCCTGAGACATATGCCAACTGCGATATCTTCATATTCTTTTCGCTGCATAAGCTTTTTATCCTAGCCACCACGGCTTCCTGTGTCTTCAATACCATTCACCCCAATACAAATTTCATAAACTCTAACAATATATCATGCAACGATACTATGCTGAAAATTCACTTCGCCTTCAGCAGCGTTACTTATTATTATCTTACAAAATTTATATTTGCTTTTTGGGCTATATATGGCCTTCTACACAAATTTTTACATTTTTCTTAAATTTTATAACAGAGAAACTTTTTATTAAGTAGATTTAACAAAAAGGGTTTTTAAATATGCTTTAATATATCATTTGTATAAAATAAATGCTTCACAATTCTAATTTCTGGTCAGATGGAATTAAAACCTTGCGTGCTGCCAACCAAAAAGTAATTGCATGGACAGACAGCGTAATCGTCCATGTAATTGGATAGGACAAATATACAATTGTCAAATTATGATACTCTGGTATTTGAAACACCGTTGCAATCCACAGTAAACGCAGCCCGCAAGCACCAACCAAGGACACAACCATTGGAATAATAGAATAACCAATTCCCCGCAGCGCACCCACCAGCACATCCATAATGCCACAGAGTGCATAGAGTGTACAAATAATCTTTAGACGTTCCATCCCGGCTGTGATAACATCCGCACTTGGCGAATAAATCCCAAGTAACATCTCCCCAAAAAATACTGCCAAATTCCCTAGCAACACACCTGTCACAATCACACAAAGTTCTCCCGCAAACAATATTTTATAAATACGTTTATACTCTCGTGCCCCATAATTTTGACTGGTAAACGATATTGTCGCCTGATGGAACGCATTCATTGCCATGTAGACAAAACCTTCAATATTTGCCGCCGCAGAATTCCCTGCAACCGCAATATTTCCAAAAGAATTGACAGCAGATTGAATCACAACATTTGACAGTGAAAATATCGTTCCCTGAAAACCTGCTGGAAGTCCAATCTGCATAATTTTCCCTAGTTTTTCCCTAGAAATTGCAAGCTCCTTTAACTCAAGATGAATACTACTCTGCTCTTTCATAAGACAACGCACCACAAGAAATGCTGAGATAGTCTGAGAAATTACGGTCGCCATCGCAACCCCTGCTACTCCTAAATGACAAAGAATGACAAAGAACAGATTTAACAATACATTTACAATCCCTGCGCCCAACAGATAATACAAGGGCCGCTTTGTATCTCCAATCGCTCTTAAAACTGCACTTCCGAAGTTATAAACCATCATGGATGTCATTCCAAGAAAATAAATTCTCAAATATAATACTGCAAGACCAATTACCTCAGGAGGCGCCTGCATTAACTCCAGAAGTTTTGGCGCACCAACCAGTCCAATTACAGTAAGCAGTAAACCACAATACAGACTCAATAACATTGAAGTATGTATTGTCTGTTTTAAATCGCTATCGTTTTTCGCACCATAATACTGTGCTGTCAGTACATTTGTTCCTACTGACAGTCCCACAAAAATATTGGTTATCAAGTTAATCAGCGCCGTATTAGAACCTACTGCTGCTAGTGCGTTATCTCCGGCAAAACGCCCCACCACAACAATATCCGCGGCATTAAACAACAATTGTAGAATGCTTGAACACATGAGCGGCAACGCAAAGAGTAGCATTTTTCCCAATACAGACCCACTACACATATCAATCTCATATTTCTTGTTCATCTCAAATCCTTCCTTTTGTAAATTCTCAGAGTCTTATTGCTATTCATCTATCACTCTGGCTGTCGCATTTTCATAACAGGATTTCGAAGTGTCATGACAATTAGCGGAATCACCATTAGAAACCATATCACTGGCTCAGTCCATATAATACCCCAATATCCAAACAACCGCACAAACACAAAGGTGAACACCAACTTTCCCACCAACTCAATAAAACTCGATAAAATTGGCGTCCTTGGGTCCCCAAACCCTTGCATACAATTTCTTAAAATCACAATAAACAGACATACCAGCAAAAAAGACATGTCCACCTTTAGATAAGTTGTTCCCCAATAGATAATCTCCTCATTGTCTGAGCTTGTGAGAAAACGAATCAAATAGGGTGAAATTGTATGGGCGAGAACAAACACAATCCCGTCCCAAACAGCCCCCAATATCAGCACGCTTTTCATCCCTTGACGAATCCTGTCATATCTGCCTGCACCATAATTTTGCCCGCAGTATGTCGCCATGGAGGAACCGAGCACACTCACTGGCAGTCCCCATATTTCAAACATTTTGCGCGCTGCAGTGTGCGCTACAATAATGTTTGTGCCAAGTTGGTTAATGCCACTTTGTAATACAAGCGAACCAAAATTTACTAGGCTGGACATCAATCCCATAGACAAGCCGCTCTCATATAACATAACAGCCTGTTTTTTAGATAAGACAAAATGTTCTCTGGCAAGATGCAATATTGGAAATCCCTGTCGAATCCGGTTTAGGCAGAGCATGACCGACAATAACTGGGAAAGCATAGTCGCCACTGCTGCCCCTCTTACTCCCAGATCAAAGACCAGTATAAACAAATAGTCCAGTGCAACATTGGTCAAAGCCGCTATCACCAAAAAAATTAACGGCGTAATTGAATCCCCAATCGCACGAAGTGTATTGGCACAAAGATTGTATGCCAAGGTCACAAACATCCCCCACACAAGCAGCGTAATATAGGAAAGTGACATGTCCAATTGCTGTGGCGGCACATTTAGAAGCGTCAATATCGGTCGAAGAAACACTGCCGCAACTGTGATAATGACAGCGGCGGTCAAATATCCGAGCAGGATAGCGCCCGCCACATTCTCCTTTAATTTCCGCTCCTCGCCGCTCCCGTAAAAGCGCGCAGTTATCACGCTAAATCCAAGACTTAACCCATTAAAAAATCCTGTCAAAAGGGTGTACAAAATGGATACCGATCCCACAGCTGCAAGCGCTTCCTCCCCCAGAATACTCCCCACAATCTTTGTGTCAACAAGGCTATAGCAAATCTGAAACAAATTTCCCAAAAATACTGGAATAGCAAACCGCAAAATCAATTTCATTGGTCTGCCCTCAGTGAGATTCAATGCAGTTTTTGATGTCTTCATATACGTCACACTTTCCTCAACCCTTTTGGATAATGGTTTTTCATAATCTGTCCTGCAAGCTTTCCCCAGCCAATGCTATAACCCTGAAAAGTTATTAGATACCAGCCCTTTTGCCCGCTGTAGTTTAACGTCATTCCGCCCAGATAGGCTTTTGCAGCTTCGACCGTTCCAAGTTCCATGGACTGCTTGACATCTTCTTTTTTCAAAGCAAGCGCTAATGCATGTGACGGCTCAAAACGATTCTTCTTTAGAGTGCCAAGATGTAGTCCTACACGCAACACTTTTAGACCTTTTATAGACGGCATCTTCTGTGGCATCAGATACAATTGATTGCCAAACTTTAACAGACAATCCTGCGCTTCTTTTGTCAAATCTATCTGCAAAGTCTCCTGTTGAAACTGTAAAAACTCTTTTACTTCCTTTATTGGAATCCCTTTCTGTAGACCAGTTGCAGCAAAATTTTGATAACCGTTTTGCACCTCGCCCTGTTTTTGCAATACAGCAATATAATGTCCTTCTCCGTTAATTAAATGCGGGTACAGCCTTATTGTATGCATTAACGCTTCTATATTAGAATGCGCCCATAAAGGAACCCCCGCCGCCATTCCGTCATACCTGTGGACTTCCAAAATTTGATATGCTGGGTGGCGCTTTAGAAAACGCGCAATACTCCCCTCATTCTCGTCAGGCGCAAATGTACAGGTTGAATACACCAACCTTCCCCCAGGACGAAGCATATTGTCTGCACAGTCAAGAATCTCATCTTGTCTATCTGCACAAAGCTGTACATTCTCTAAACTCCACTCATTACACGCATCCTCATTTTTGCGAAACATTCCCTCACCAGAACAGGGCGCATCCACCAAAATGCGGTCAAAATAAGTGCCAAATACTTCTGCTAGACGCCGAGGCGTCTCGTTTGTGACAAGCGCGTTGCAAATTCCCATGCGCTCTACATTTTCCGATAGGATTTTTACCCGTGTTGGGTGAATTTCATTGCACACAAGAAGCCCTTGATTTTTCATGTAAGAAGCAATCTGTGTTGCCTTTCCGCCAGGCGCAGCACACAAATCGAGCACAATCTCTCCTGGCTGTGCATCCAGATACGCTGCGGGCGCCATTGCACTTGGCTCCTGTATATAATATACACCCGCCTCATGAAATGGGTGTTTTCCAGGTGCAATTTCACTGTCGTCATTATTAAAATAAAACCCATTTTTTTCCCATGGAACTGGCCTTAAACCAGCAAAGGCTGCTTTTGTTCGAAACGCTTCTCTTGTACTTTTTAACGCATTTACTCGCAATGCCTGAACTTTTTCTTCTTCATAGCTACGTAGGAAAGCAGGATACGCTTCCCCAAGCATATCCTGCATCCGAATCATAAAATCCTGTGGCAATTGAACCATATAATATAAATCCCCCATTCCAAAAGGATTATTATAGTACTAATCCTTTGTTTTCCTCACACCCAAGAATAATATTCAAACATTGTACCGCCGCGCCTGATGCGCCTTTTCCTAGATTGTCAAAACGTGTGCTGACAAGTATTCGATCCGTATTTCCAGTTACATAAAGTTCAATCCCATCCCAACCAGAACAAACATTTCCAGCCAAAAATCCATTATAGTCTGCTTCCTTTCCAAATGGCATCACTTTGATAAACTGCTCGCCTTCATAATACTTCGTAAATATTGTATGTATCTTCTCTGGTGTTGGTTTCCCCTGCAAAAGCTCCGTATAAAACTGCAATGTCACTACCATTCCGCTGTAATAATCACAAATCAATGGTGAGAACAATGGTGCTTTTTCTAAACCTGTAATTATCTGCATCTCTTTTAAATGCTTATGATTCTGGCTTAGCGCGTACTCTCTTGGCGCATTAAGCTCTATGTCTCGCTCCTCTGCCTCATACACCGCAATCGTTTTCTTTCCCGCGCCACTGTACCCTGACATTGCAAACGCCGCAACTGGATAATCCTTTGGCAATATTCCCGTCGCTATCATTGGATATGCAATAGTAATAAATCCCGTCGCATAACAACCTGGTACCGCAATACGTTTTCCTGTCCGAATCGCATCACGATGCGCTTTAGAAAGTTCTGGATATCCATATGCCCAGCCCGGTTCTGTGCGGTGTGCCGTCGATGTATCAATAATAATTGTGTTGTCATTCTCGACCATTGCCACGGCTTCTCGTGCCGCCGCATCTGGCAGACACAAAAATGTAATATCTGACGCGTTAATATATTTTCTGATTTCCGTGGGGTCCTTTCTCAACTCTGACGGAATCTTTAAGATTTCAATATCGTCCCTTCCCTCAAAACGCTCAAAAATACGCAACCCCGTTGTCCCTTCACTTCCATCGATAAATACTTTTTTCATTTGGGTTCTCCTCTTTTCCAAAATATTGGATTAGTTGTCGATTGCTTCCGCCTCGTAATCCAAAATTGTACCGCTGTATGCATCAATTGTAACTTCGTACTCCATCACTCCGCCAATAAATTCCAGCTCATATTCCCATCGACCGTCATCATAATCTAATTTAACCTTGGTGAAACGAGTCTGATTGCTAGACAATCCTGCACGGCTGAGTGCAATACTTTTTGCTTTCTCCTCTCCAATCTGGGTATTATTTGTATTCTGATTCTGCGCAGGCGCAGTCCAATTCTCTACATCTTGGTCAAACTTCAAGATAGTCCCTGTAACAGCGTCAATATCATAGTCATATTCCTGATAAGTATCTGTATAAAACTCCACCTCATACTCCCAACAACCATCATCATAATCAAGTTTACTCTTGATAAAATGAACCTGTGCCGCCGTCAATCCAGCGTGGTTTAATGCAATATTCCTTGCTTTCTCCGCTCCAATATAAGTGCCATTTCCCGACTGCGCAGACGGAACCTGTGTTTTGTCTGGCGTCTGTGCAAAGCTGTCAGCATCGGTAATAAAAATTCCATTGACGCTGATAAAGCTGGCTGCACGTGTCTTTTCGTCCCACGTCGCCGTCTTTCCTATCAACTGCCCAACCGCGCGCAGCGGTAGATAAGTTGCACCGTTGTAAAACACTGGATAAAGTAAGTTGCCTTGCTCATCCAAAAAAGTACAAGCAACCCCATCCAGTGCAATTATAAACTCAGGACAAATCTGAATCTGAACAGTCTGTTGTATTGGGTTCAGATCCAAGATACCTGTCGTTACCGCAGTAGTTCTAGTTCCTGAAAGATTATAAGTCAGCGTGGCTTGATCCCAATATAAATTTTTACTCATCAGCTCACTAACTGCGCGCAAGGGCAAGTATACTGTATTGTTATACAAGATTGGGTGAATCTGCGTACCAGATGCAGAAAAAAAGGTCCAAGCAGCGCCATCAACCATGACCGAAATATCAGGAGAAATAGAAGCATTAACAGTCTCTGCCGCAAAAACCTGTGAAGGCAACAAACCAATCAACAACGCCGCACACAACAGTGATCCCACTAATTGTCTTACTTGTTTTCTCATTTTTTGATACATAAAATTATCTCCTTTTTCGTGTGATAGCCTCTCAGAATGCCTTTGTATTTAATAAAAAATTCTGGAAGACAATCCTCAATTTTAATTATAATTTAGTTTATCACCCGCCGAAAAACTCGTCAATAAAAAATCTGTTTCTATTTTCCTCCTTGCATAAGCACTATTAATAATACCCCATCCGCCACCAGTACTGCTGTAAGTCCATACTGTTCCACCAGCATACCAACAAATGGGAACAACAGAATCATCACAATTGAAAAAAACATGCCATATTTTACTTAAAATCATACTCCTTTTTCTGCCAAGCAAATCTGCCACTACGCCGGACAGAATTTCAAACACAATACTTGTCGCATGATAAATCCCTTCAACAAAGCCAATCTGTGCCAGATTTAACCCACAATAGGCAAGGTAGAGCACCCATACTGCACTTTGCATATTCAAATTTGTTATTGCTGTGTTAATATAATTCAATGTAATATTGCGCAGTAATCTATTTCTTTGTTTTGTCTTTACTCCACTTGTTGTTTCACTTTCTTTGTCATAAATTTTCTTTCCCTCTATCTGTAATGCCATCTGTAATTCCTCTCTTTTCTAATATTTTCACAGTTCCTAACCTCTCAGCATTCGCCAAATATCTCCTTTACAAGCCACTTGACCTATTGCTCGCGAGATAAAATTGACAAATTTGTAGTTACTTTTCACACCTGCACCACGCACTTGCTGTATGGTGTTGGAACCAGCGCCAAAATGCTTGCCTTGTGGCATTTTATGTGCATCATTTGTTGCAATTCACACCAAATTCTCCGAAATCAATATGAAATCTGGCATGGATGTAAATTATAACGATTTGTATTGTAAGCAAATAAAAAACAGCTCAACCTTTCAATTCAGTCAAACTGTTATGGAATCACTGCGGCACTACCAATTTTAAACAAATATTTATAAAACCATCTCAAAAAAGGCGCAGTAATCCCGTAAGCACAACTTTTTGCATGTTTTTGACATGGAACTGCTACTGTAAATCGGAACATAACCCAATCCATTCATACTGCGCTCTCCTTTTCTTATTTTTATTTATTCTACCACTCTATTTTTAATTGTCAATCCCCCACACGAAATGTTACAGTCCAATTCCCCTCAATTAGTTCTCCAGAATCATGAAAAATACCATACATAGAATATGCCTCGATCTCTGCAATATCCTCAATATACCAAAATTCGTAAAACTGATAGCTGGTATCTCCTATCTCCTCATTCCAACTTACACTGTGATCTGAATAGCGCTCATTTCCATTAGAATCTTGTAAAAACAATTGAACATGTCTGTCTGAACGCCAGTTATCTCCCATGCACATCTGAACGCGTAATACACCATCCATATACGCAATGCCTGTCACAGTAAAATCATCCGCTGCACAGTCCGCTACCTTTAATTCGTCTAAAACTTTAGTTCTGGGCAGATCCTCTGCTGTGTCGGAATCTCCTCGCAGAGAATCTGGCAATTCCTCCTCTGATAAAATCCCACCACTGCCACTCAACGTCACCCATTTTGTGTTCGCTGTATCGACAATGCCTGACAAATCGACGTCTTTTGTTTCTTCGTACTTATTACACAAAACAGAACGTACTTGGAATTGCATCTTATCTGCTTGATAGTCCTTGTCTGCCTGAACTGTCACCTGAAAATATGCCTTATCCTCCACTGCATCATAAGTCAAAAAATGACATCCACCAATCACACTATTATTAGTGTAATCAGATAATCCATAACTGTCATATAAATCCATTGTACCATGAACCAAATCCTGTTTACTATTCTCCGCATCTTGTAGCGATATAATAATGTCTGCCTGATTTCCCACTAAATTAATCGCTTCTACTTGCATTGTAATTCCTTGACTCGTACTGCTCTTTTCAATCGGAACAAGCTGGTCTGCCAACACAGGCGAAACAAATTCTACAATTTTATAAAACGCTGGTATATATGCTGCGCAAACTGGAATTGCTGTCACAAAACATACAGTAATCGCAACTGTAACAAATGCCAACTTCTGCACAAACCCATTTTTTCTGGTTTTTTTTTCGTCACCATTTTTTTCTGCTTTTGCTCGTTTTATCGTCTCCAAAACAAGCTCTTGTGACGGAGCGATGGCGTTATATGCTTTCTTATATTTATTCCCAAACATTAAATCCTCTCCCTTATCCATTCTTGATTTTCATTTAATAAATGTTTCAACTGCCGCCGTGCCCTTGTCAGCCTAGTTCTTACAGTTGATTCCTTTGCACCCGTAATCTTCGCAATTTCCTCAATAGATAATTCTTCGTAGTAAAATAAATGTATAACAACACAATATTTTTTTGATAATTGTTTGACAGTATCAATCAAAACAGAATTCTCATCACTCGCTTCATACATTAGTTCTGTCTTTCCTTCTATATTTTTTGCTGTTGTCTCCTCTATGTCTTCAACTTCCATCGCAACTTCTCGCTGCAACCATGGCGATTTCCAAAAATTCTTACTACAATTAATTGTCACACGCAAAAACCATGCCTTTTCGTGTTCTGCACTTTCAAATATGGGGCCTTTCTGCATGTAGCGCAAAAAAACTTCCTGATAAATATCATCTGCATCAGCACGTTTTTTGACAAGAGAGTACGCCATTCTGTAAACCATTGCTGAATTTCTCAAAATCACTTCTTCATACAAGGAATCAGAAAATTCTATGCTTAGATTTTCTTTTTTTGTACATTTCGATATCAAGCTTTCCTTTACAATCTTTTTGTTTATTGATTTCATTTCACGCCTCCTTCTTCATTATGAATACAATATAGAATTAAAAAAAGCTACACTTTTTTAATTTCTTATAAAAATCTCAGTCAACTTTTCTAATATACATCCAATTTGCATATCTGCAATTTAGTTAACTGTCTATTCCAATCAGATATTCATTGCAGTTTATGACCTAACAGGCTACTCATAATGACAAGCGTTGTATTACAATTGATCCACACAAAATATCACAAATCATGCATTTTGGCGCTGGCTCCAATACCACACAGCAAAAATAAATGTGGATATAAAAACTAATGATATTCTTCCATCATATACATATTTCCTCTCCGCGTCCGTGCGCATAAAAAGAGAATTATCCTGTTCCTAACAAAGATAATCCTCTTTCTTTTCGTTCATCATATTTTAATAGCTATTATGCTTGTACTGCCTCTATATCTTATTTTGACTTTTTTATAGATGTTACTCTTATTGCGGCTTTATGCCATTTCGTTAACAGTTCTAAATCTGTCTGTTCCACAATAATCTCCATGCCGCCAAGTCAGCGCAACAAATAGTAATGAAGGCTTTCAACACTACTCATCTAACCAACCCATAATCATCAAAACAATACATCCATTCTTACACCTGTAATCCCAGATTCCCTAATACCTGCCTAGACTCCTGTATTGTTCTGTCAACCTCCACTTGGTTCACCTCGTTCATTTCATCAGAAACTTCTGCTTTTTTTACCAAGCTTACCTTACACATCTTACGTAAAAGTCCAACAAGCAGTATTGAATTTTTTATTGCTATCTTTTCTTCTTCTGAAAACTTATTCCAATCTACCTTACCAAGCGCATAGATTGTATATGAAACCTCTCTAGTCATATTTGTGTATGCCTTATTTACTGACTCTAAAGAAGTAATATATGTCTTTGCTGTACCTTTTAAATCGTCCAAGTAATTGCATATTTTATTGATTGTATCCTCGGCTTTCTTCATCTGATACCACGCCTCATCCGCTTTATCTGATAATTTGCTTCCAGTCACATTAAAGATCACACCTGCTGCAAGCAGTCCTACACCTAATGTTGCACCACCAAGCACAGCAGAACCTAAAGCCATTCCGCCACCGCCTGCTGAAAGTGCACCTCCGCCCAGTGCTGCTAGCGTAGCGTTTGTGGCAGCCGCACCACTGAGTGACGCAATCGCTGTTCCTGTTGATGCTGTTCCTAACGCCATCACCGCTGATGTCGTTGCGCCAGCAGCTGCGAAACCGCCAGCCGTACCTGCCGCCGCACCGCCAAGTCCACCAAGCAAAACCCCTGCCCCAACCGATACTTCCTGCAATTCTTCTTTATTATATTTTGGAAGCTCCACTCCTTCTATTCTGATATCTTTAAACTTAGGACGATTTTGAATTTGTTCTATCATATCTGCAAACTTATCAAAACCGTTTAGTATATTCAGCTCCAAAATTCCCAGCTTATCCATTTCTTCATTTGTTGCCTTATTACAGCGTTCAAGTTTCTCATTGTTCCTTTTATGACGCTCTTCTGCATTTTTCATGGTATCGTTTGCCTCTTTCATTTTTGACGCACCAGAAATACCGCTCCCTACTCCTACTA
>ERZ779637.1009-NODE-1009-length-13641-cov-8.520609_pt1 | contig 13641 bp, 13 predicted proteins | sample MGYA00514196_ERZ779637 | MGnify/ENA primary metagenome ERZ779637 (study PRJEB29562, sample SAMEA4376700) | mouse gut metagenome | isolation source: Cecum | study: EMG produced TPA metagenomics assembly of the A DSS colitis mouse model was used to assess the... | reverse complement strand
GCCCCCACACCCCACACCACCCCCCCCACACCCCACCCGCCCACGGCCCCCCCCACCCCACCCAAAAACACACCATCTTTCCCATGCGGGGGGGGGGAGAGTATTGTGTGGATCTGTTAGCAATGTCTTATAGCATTTTCGATGATATGGTTCTGGAAGAGATAAAACATTTTTTTAAAAGAACACCTTATCAGTATGATCTTATTATTTATCATTTGGGAGCGCATCATGGGTATGGTGTTAACTGTATAAAATCGGAGAATGCAGTAAACCAGTATACAGACAGGGTCAGAGAGATATTAGTGGAGTTAAAAAAATACAGTGACAATATTGGGGTAATGACATTAACACTTGAAGGATGTGCTGATGAAAAAAGCGGACTAAATCATAATATGGAAATAAAAAAGAGAAACGAAATCCTAAGGGCGGTCTCAAATGAATTAGATTTATTGTTTTATGATCTAAATCAGACAATTGATTACAAAATAGTGAGATACATAGACAGATGTCATTTTACAGATGATGATTACGAATATATGTCAGAGAAGATTATTGGATATTTCTTCCCGAAGATACATTTTGCGTATGCTAATCGTATAAGAGAGATGAATGATTTGAGGAAGAAATTAGATACCTGTGCAAATGTATATGTATATGGAAACGGAGTTCGAGGGAAAAGTCTTAAAATTTATTTGCAGAAATATGGTTATGCATTCAGAGAAGTTATAGTTTCTGACAAGTATGCACATTTATATAACGATGTAGTGAAAATAGATTGGGTGGAAAAAGTAAATGCGTTGGTAATAGTAACGCTAACAGATATAGAAATATAGGAAAAACTAGAAAGAGGAGGTTTTGATTATATTACGCTGGGTGTCAATATATATACGCATATTAATGATGAGATTTCCGGCATGAATCTGATGTAAAGAGAGGGTTAAGTAATTGAGAATACTGTTATTTACCAGAAGCGCTTATTTGGAGTATCTTGAAAAAATTATTGAATCGTTATCAGCGAACGGCGATGTGCTTCTTGGAGTTATCGGCGATAAAGGATTATGTCAGTTTTTAAAGAGAAAAAATGTAAAATATTTTGGCGATGATTACACAAAAATAAATAATTTAGCAGCACAAATTGATCTGGTTATAAGCTGGTTATATGACAAAAAAATAAAAGAACCGTTTATTTCAGTGCCTCAAATCGGTTGTATAAATTTTCACCCGGCGCCATTGCCGGATTACCGAGGGTCTGGCGGGTGTAGTATGGCGATTCTAAATAAAGTCACACAATGGGGAGGAACGGTTCACTATGTTGATGAAAAGTTTGATACAGGAGACATCATAAGAAAGAAAATGATTCATATAGATTACAGGCAGGAAACAGCATACAGTCTGAAGAAAAGAACAAATGCTGTTCTGTATGAATTGTTTGAGGAAGTATTGGAAGAAATGCGCGACAGAGGAAGAATTACAGGAGAAAGACAGGATATAAAATTAGGACATTTTTATAGGAAACAGGATGTTTTGGATTTAATGAAAATCAACCCGGAAACAGATGATGTAGATGCCAAAATACAGGCTTTCTGGTTTCCACCGCATGAGGGAGCTTATGTAGAAATTGGAGAGAAACGGTATACATTAGTTAACGAGGTGGTTTTGAATTCCATATCTGAGAACAAATAAGGTTTACAGGAGAGAAATCATGCGCAATTTTTCGATGGGCAGTACCAAAAGTGATAATACCATACAAAAGAGATTGGACGCAATTGGAAGTATAGTTGCGAATGAGGTGTTAGAGGTATATTTAATTGGTAATCCAAATAATCAAAGAGCATATATAGATAAGTTTCGGGCATTTTCTGATAAAAAAATTATCTCTGCTGACAGCATTGACATACAAAATGATAATAATAAAATTATTGTTTGCGTCGAGAGAGAAAGAAAGGACTATCTGGAAATTTACAGACAGTTTGAACAAAAGGGATGGAAGGAAAATGTTAATTTCTTTCAAGAAGAAGTGTATGAGGCCTTTTATCATGTGTATGTCAGAAACCAGATTGTCATTGACAGAATAGAAATAATAATGACAACTTATTGCACTTTAAACTGTGAAAAGTGTATTTCTTATATACCGTATCAGGCTAAGAAACATTTTCCATTGGAGCAGTTAACAGATGATATTGATCTGCTGTTTAGCAAAGTGAATTATGTGAAAAAATTAAAATTGTTGGGTGGAGAAGGTTTTATATATCCATATTTGAAAGAATATGTCACTTACATACATAAAAATTACAGTGATCAGATCGGTGAAATTAGGATAGGGACAAATGGCACTGTATTTCCATCTGAAGATATCCTTCAGGTATGCAGGGAGAAAGAAATAATTGTTGATATTAGTGATTATACATGTGCGGTACCAGATCGTTGTAAGCTGGACGACGTAGTTAAACTTCTTGATGCACATGCGATACGTTATGACATAAAAAGAAGCGGTGAAAAATGGCTGGATATGGGATTCCCCAATCGCATTCCGGGTGAGCGAAATGATTTGGAATTGGAAGATCTTTATCACAAATGTGCTGTGTTCTGTCGCAACTTTTATATGGGGAAAATGTATCATTGTTGTAGTAATTGTGCAGCAGTAATTTCAGGAATGTTTCCAGATGATGAAAATGATCATCTGAATTTTAATGGAGAGATTACTAAGAAAGACATATTAGCATTTGAATTGGGTTATACGCCGCTGGGGTATCTTACATTCTGCAAGGTATGCCAGGGAGGCTCAGAAGATGCCAATCAGAATCTTATAGATGTAGCAGTTCAATGTAATTGAAATTCCCTTAAAAGGGTTATTGGAGAGGGGTAAATATGTATCAAGGTAAAAAAATAATTGTATATGGACTGGGAAGAGAGTTTGAAAAATATGAAACATTTTTAGAATCATATTTTGAGATAGTGGGATATAGTGATAAGAACAAAAAAAATATGGGTGAGTATTATATACAGCCATCAGAAATTAATAGTAAGAAATATGATTATATATATATATTACAAGTAGGAAATTTTATGAAGAAATTAAGAAAGAACTAAACGAGAAATACGACATTAAAGAAGAAAAAATAATAACAACAAATGATGTGTTGGGCATTCCGATTAATATTGAGGAAATCAGGGACACATGGGTTATAAAAAAGTTGTTAGAGATAGAAGGCGGAAAAATTATTTTAGATGCTGGGGCAGGGGAGATGAAGTATGCAAAATATTGTAAGCACCTAAAATATATTGCGCAGGATTTTGGAAAATATGATCCTCATGAGGATAACAGAGGATTTCAGATGACAAAGTGGGATACATCTGCATGTAACATAACATGTGACATCATTGATATGCCATTAGAAAGAGGATCTATTGATGCGATTATGTGTACAGAAGTATTTGAACATATTAAAAATCCGGTATTGGCATTAAAAGAATTTAACAGAGTTTTAAAGAATGAAGGAATATTATTATTAACGGCGCCGGTATGCAGTTTGACGCACATGGCTCCGTATTATTACTATAATGGATTTAGTTTGTATTGGTATCATGAGCATTTGCGGGAAAATGGATTTGAAATAATTGAAATAAAAGAATACGGAAACTATTTCAAATTTCTGTGCCAGGAAATGTCGCGGATTCAGGCAATATCAGAAAGGTATTGTGACTATCAATTACAAGACGAGGACTATAATTGCATTTATAAAAGTATGAGTTTATTATCCAGATTGGCAGATATGGATCAAGGCAGCAATGAGATCTTGTGCTTTGGATATATGACGCTTGCAAAAAAAAATAGAAGAAATAGAAAGCTAAAAATATGTATGAGACTTTAAATATTAATGAGAATGGTTTAATTAGCGTGATTGTGCCAGTATACAATGTTGCGGATTATTTGCCTAAATGCATTGAAAGTATTCTGGAACAAACTTATCCAGACATCCAGATTATATTAGTTGATGATGGATCGACCGACTGCTCGCCAAAAGTCTGTGACAGATATGCAGAGAAGGATAAAAGAATCAACGTGCTTCATAAAGAGAACGGCGGACTGGTTTCAGCAAGAAAAGCGGGGCTTACAGTTGCTTTAGGCAAATATATAGGATTTGTTGACGGAGATGATTATATCGATGAGACATATTATGAGAATTTGATGCATTGTCTAAGAAATTCCGATGCGGATTTTGTTCATAGTGGTATTGCTGCTGAGAAAAATACTGGTCAAACGGAGGTATATACGACATTTGGGAACAGAGTGATTGTTGAGGCAGACGATAGAATGGAATTAATTCAAAAATACATTTTATATCATTCTGCAGATGACAAAGAATTTCTGCCAACTATATTATGTTCAAAACTGTTTGATGCAAACTTGATCAGAGAGTGCTACGAATGTGTACCGGACAATCAGTCTTTTGGGGAGGATATGCTTGCTTTTTGCAGATGCATATTAAAAAGTAAGAAATTTATCGTATTGTCTAATGTTGGTTACCATTATTTAGTACGACAGGATTCTATCTCACATATGTGGAGTGTGGATAAGTTTTGGCAGGAAAGCAATTTATATTATGAACTTTGTTCTATATGGAAAGAACATGACTGTTTTGAAAAAATGAATGCTTTGATGGAGAATTATCTGGTTATTCGTATGGTTGAATGTATGAATCATATTTATGGGAAAGGTCTGGGAACGGTCAGATATTTGGTTCCTAAAAACGAAACATTGAAAAAGCGTCGGATAGTAATATATGGCGCGGGCAAAGTTGGACGAGATTATGTCAGCCAGATGGTACTTGATCAACAGTTCAACATTATTGCTTGGATTGATAAAAAGTTTGAGGAGAAAATCAATAAACTATGTTTGGCGGTAACAAGCATTAAGGAGCTGGATTTTGATATTGTTTTGATAGCGGTCAGAAAAGAAGCAACAGCACTACAGATCAAAAATCAGTTGTTGGATTTGAATATTGAGGAAAGAAAGATTGTGTGGTATGCACCGGAGGAGAATATATGGAAGCATTGAAAATGATTAAGAAAAAGGATAGGCTGCTGGCAATTATTGTCAAGAACACATATCAGTGTGAAGGCGTAGATTTTATTACGCCAAACGAGTTTTCGCAGCAACTGGCATACATGCATCACCCCACAGGTAAAATGATTGATGCGCATGTACATAATTTGGTGCATAGGAACGTGGTATTGACACAGGAAGTATTGTTTATTAAAAAGGGAAAACTTCGGGTAGATTTTTATGATGATTATAAGGATTATCTGGAGAGCGTAGTATTAGAAGCGGGAGATGTTATACTCTTAACCTCTGGCGGGCATGGATTTAAGGTGTTGGAAGAGGTAGAAATGATAGAAATAAAACAAGGACCATATTCAGGAGATATGGATAAAACACGATTTGAGAGTATTAAAGATGAAGAAGTTGTGTGGGAAACGGAGAAATAGACCTATGGATTTTATACCCGTAAACGAACCGTTGTTAGACGGTAATGAAAAGAAATATTTATGTGAGTGCATCGATACGGGATGGATTTCTTCAGAAGGGCCGTTTGTGAAACGGTTTGAAGAAAAAATGAGTGCATCTGTAAATCGCAAGTATGGTATTGCGGTGGCAAACGGAACGGCAGCTCTTGAAATTGCAGCACAGGCGTTAGGTATTGGAAAGGGCGATGAGATTATTATGCCGACGTTTACGATTATCTCCTGCGCAATGGCAATAACCAAGCTGGGTGCACTACCAGTACTGATTGATAGTGACCCGTATACATGGAACATGAACATAGACCAAATTGAGGCCAAAATAACAGAGAAGACAAAGGCAATCATGATGGTTCATCTGTACGGTCTGCCCATCGAAGTGGATAGGGTTCTTGCTCTGGCTGATAAATATAATTTGCAGATAATTGAAGATGCGGCGGAAATGCATGGACAGACCTATAGGGGAAAACCGTGCGGAAGTTTTGGACATATCAGTACCTTTAGTTTTTACCCGAACAAGCATGTCACGACAGGGGAGGGAGGAATGATTGTTACTGACGATGAAGAACTTGCGGAACGTTGCAGAATGCTTAGGAACCTTTGTTTTAGGAAAGACGTTAGATATGTTCATGATGAGATAAGCGATAATTACCGTTTTACCAATCTGCAGGCAGCAGTCGGTCTGGCTCAGCTAGAGCGGCTTGAAGAGTTCGTTGAAAAGAAACGCCAAATGGGCCGGTTTTATACAGAGAGATTGGCGGACATAAAAGGAATTAAACTGCCTGTTCCGAAGACGGAAGATGCATACAATATTTACTGGGTGTTTGGTCTTGTTTTAGATAGAGACAGTGAGCTTTCAAACCGTGAAGTCACAAGGCGTCTTGCAACTGAGGGTATAGGATCAAGAACCTTTTTCTGGTGTATGCACGAACAGCCGGTATATCAGAAGCAGGGGTTGTTTAAAGGAGAGCACTTTGAACATGCGGAATATTTGGCTAGAAAGGGGTTTTATATTCCGAGTGGCCTGGCTTTGACGGAGAAACAGATGGAGATTGTGGTAGAAAAACTACACAAAGTATTATAGATGGGATGAACAACAATAAGGTAAACGGGGAGAAAACAATGGAAGTATTTCAAGATTATGCATATTATTATAATTTGTTTTATGCGGATAAAGATTACAGGACGGAGGCAGAAACAGTAAGCGGCATTTTGAAAAAGTACAATGCTAAAATTAGTACAATCATTAATTTTGGCTGTGGGACAGGCAGACATGATATGGAATTAGAAAAGCTTGGATATTATTGCAATGGGATAGATATGAGTCAGTGGATGATTGATATTGCAAAGGAAAATGCTAAAGCTGAGGGTAGAAATATTACATTCGAAGTAGCAGATGTTCGGGAGTATAAGGCAGAAAAAAAGTATGATGCAGTTATCTCTTTGTTTCATGTGATGAGTTATCAGAATTCAAACCAGGATGTGCGCAACACTTTTAGAAGTGTTAGGAAATCATTAGTTGATACCGACGGTTTTTTTCTGTTTGATGTATGGTACGGGCCAGGTGTACTTAGTGATAAGCCGTGTGTCAGGGTTAAAGAGGTGGAAGACGAAGAGAATAAACTGATCAGAATCGCCAGCCCGGTAATGTATGATAGGAAAAACATTGTTGATGTTAACTATGAAGTTCTGGTCATCAATAAAAAGACGGGAAAGACACAGATAATTAATGAAGTGCACAGTATGAGATATTTTTTCAGACCGGAACTGGAAATGCTATTGCAGGAGGCTGGATTACAATTAATTGACAACATAGATTGTCAGACCTTGGGTGAGACAGATTATAATTCATGGACGAGTTATTTTCTAGCGAAGACGTTATAGTGGCTGGAATGTATATGGGTATTTTTATGGCAAAGGGGAACATTCAGAATGACAAAAATCATGTCATATGAAGATAATTATTTTTACATTTGTGAGAAGACACAACAAAAAACTGTGATATATGGAGCGGGATCATATGCAAAAAGAGCGTTTCCATATTTAAAGAATGTAGCCTACGTGTGTGACAGACGTGCAGATCAAATTGGAACATTAAAGGGGATCTCAGTCATTTCGCCAGAAGAGCTTGCAACCATACAAGAGGCACTATTGGTAGTTATCTGCATAAAGGAAGAAAAGGCAAGAGCTGAAGTAAAATCACAATTACAGAGTTTATTAGCGAATGCTTACATTTTTGATTACTTTGACAATGTGGCCTTTGATTTGTATAAACATCAACAGCTTGCCGGTGTTGAAATTAAACATAATATTAAGTATATACATCTGATATGTGAAGACAGAGGATGGATTTTAAGAAAGTTTGCAATAAAAATGAAGGAAGAACTTGAGCATCAAGGGTATGAATGCACCATTGGGGATGCGGTTGCCCCGCTGGCTGACATTAATCATCATGTCAGCTATGCAAGCTGTGAACCCATTGGTTCTGATTATAATGAGACGTTTATGATTACCCATATTGATTCTTATAATAAGGTTGAATTTTTAAAGCATCAGTTGAGAAAGGCAAAAATGGGTATCTGTATGTCGAGGGAAACTATGGAAAAACTTGCGATGTATGGGCTGCCGAGAGAAAAGATTTGTTATATCAATCCAGCACAGGATGGGGTAATAAAGCCTAAGAAATATATTATGGGAATAACGCAAAAAACACATGAAGATCATAGAAAAAATGAAAATGTGTTGGTTGATCTGTGCAGACCCCTAAATCCAGATTATTTTGCATTCAAAATCATGGGTTCTGGATGGAATCATATTGTAAATTTAGTAAGAAACATGGGTTTTCAAGTAGAGTACTATGATGAGTTTGATTATGATGAATACGTGAAACTGATCCCTTCTCTGGACTACTATTTGTTTTGGGGATTTGATGAGGGATCGATGGGTTTTCTGGATGCTTTGCAGGCGGGTGTCGAAACAATAGTTACACCTCAGGGATATCATCTTGATGTGAAAGATGGAATTACATATGCATGCCGGACATTAGGCGATTTTATAAATGTGCTTTTGGAATTGCAGGAAAGGCGAAATAAGATGGTAGAGTCTGTGAGGGCGTGGACCTGGAGAAACTATGTGGAAAAGCATCTGGAAGTCTGGAATTATCTTCTGGGTAATGACGAGGGGATATATATAAATCAGCATAAATATGAAGATGGAATTTTTTCTGTTTTAAAGTTTAATGTATAAAGTCAGTCTGTAAAAACAGTGTGGAGTCATTATGAAAATAGCGACAGTAGGTGGGGCAAGAAATATAAGGGAGTTGAGCGGACTCTTTCAGAAAAATGTAGAAATTGCGTTTGTGATTGATAATAATGTGCATCTGGATGGAAAACAGATAGAAGGGAAAGCGGTTTATTCTCCATATAATTTTCCACGAAATAATGTGGACTATATTGTTGTGTTTCTGTATGAATATGAAGCTGTGTACCAAGAGCTACTGGATTTGGGAGTTGATTCATCCCGCATTATTAATTTTATGAACTTAAATTTGGATTTGTATGGATATCAAAATATTTTCCATATAGATGTGGCTGATACACTGAGATTGAAAATCCGAATGGATTTTACAGATAAAAAAATCAAAACGCTGGAAGATAGTCAGAGGAATTTTGAAAGAAATTATGTGTATGAGGCACTCGATAAATTTAGGAATAATGATATAAAAATTCCGAAAGTAAAAAGCGTACAAGATACATATAGTCGAATCATATCGGATCGATGTTCCATTAGCAGGTATGGAGATGGGGAATTTGAAATTATTCTAGGAAATGCCAAAGACATATATCAGAGTGATAATACAAAACTTGCCGGACGTTTAAGAGACATCCTAATATCCAATTTGCCTAATCATATTGTGGCGATCGCAGATGATTATGGCGCAATGGAGGGATTGAGAGAAGAGAACAAAAATACAATACGGGGATATATGACAAAAGAAAAGAGAGAAAAGCATTATGCATTACTGGACATGGAAAAGGAATATTATAATGCTTATATCAGCCGGCCTTACGTGATATATCCGCATGATGATATTAAGGCGGCGGGAAAGAGGTTTGATGAGTTAAAGAAAATATGGGAAAAACAACGGGTTTTGTTCATAGAGGGTGACAGAACACGTATGGGAGTTGGGAACGATCTGTTTAGCAATGCAGGGAGTATTGAACGAATCATCGCACCTAATGAAGATGCTTTTGATGTATATGAGGGAATTTACAAGGCGGCATTAACATACGGAAAAGACAGGTTGATATTAATTGCGCTTGGGCCGACGGCCACAGTACTGGCATATGATCTGGCAAAAGCTGGGCATTGGATATCGGGCATCTTGATCTGGAATATGAATGGTATTTAAAGGGAAGAGGGTACAGTTATATTCCACATAAATATAACAACGAGATGCTGGGAGATACACATGTAACAGAGGTAACTCAACCGAATTATGCAGCTTCGATATTATGCAGCATTGGGAAGCAGGTATAAAGGGTATTGGATTAATGCTGCGGTATGAGAGGACAGAGCGTGTGAATATAAGTCAAAATATAATTATATATGGTGTTGGAAAAAGAGGCAGATCCCTTGTAGAGTTAATGGATATTTGCGGCGTGCATATCGGGCACATCATAGACAGCAATAGAGAATTATGGGGCATGGAGGTCGGAAAACATATTGTAGAGACACCAGATGTATTGATGAGTGAAAAAAAACCGGAAATTTGTATAACAGTGGGCAGCTTTTTGGGAATTGCGGATATAAGAAAAAAGCTGATGCAGATTTGCCAGTTTGATATATCTAATGAGGTTTCTTATCATAGTCTGATCATGTACTTATATCAGAAAATTGATATGAAAAGTCTGATTAAAAAGAAGCAGACACATGAGCGTGATGGTATATCTGTTATTTTTGGATGTGAATCGGGACTCGGACTTGGTGGTATAGAGGAGTGGACAAAGAGTATATGTGCTAAGTTCGTAAAAGAGCGTGAATATGAATCTTATATATTAGTTGGTAATAGTGCGGATAGCATTCCAAAAGAACTAAACAATCACATTTTACAGGCGGATATTGACAGCGGGCAAATGTTTTCGCTTCATAATGTGGAACAGATAGTAAATTGTATTATTCCGTATTTACCTTGCATTATTGTGAGCAGCCAGCCGGATCAGACATTGCTGGCAGGAAAGATATTAAAGGATATGTTTGGAGAAAGAGTTAAGGTGATATCTGGCATTAGGGGCGGACATGCAGAGATAAACGACAGCTATATGGATATGCGGGCTTGTACGGACTTGTATGTATGTGTGAACTCGACTGTTAGAGAAGATATGATCAAAAGAGGGGTTTCGGTAGATAAAGTGTATACGATGCTCTGCCCGGTTGAATGTCCTGCCGTGTTAAAGCGCAGCTATTCTTTAGATTCTAATCGTCCGCTTAGAATAGGTTTTGCCGGAAGGTTGGAAAAGGAGGAAAAAAGAATGGATTTGATGCTCCGGGTTATAGAGCTGCTGGAGGAGAGAAGACTTTCCTATTGTCTCACATTTGCGGGTGCAGGAAGCTATCAGGAAACAATAGAAATGTTTATAGAAAAACATGCCTGCTATGACAGGGTGAAATTGCTGGGTAAGATTGATAAAAAGGCAATTTGGAATTTTTGGCAGGAGCAGGATGTGTGTGTTAATATTTCGGATCATGAAGGCAGATCGAGATCGACAATTGAAGCCATGGCAAATGGAGTGGTGCCAGTTGTTACAGACACATGGGGGGTGAAGGATGATATCAAAGACGGGGAAAACGGATTCATTGTAAATGTCAGAGATTATAGAGCGATGGCAGAAAAGCTTTGCTTTTTGGGGAAAAATAGGGACATGCTTCCTCTGATGGGAAAAAATGCACATAAAGAATTAATGAGGAAAAGCAGCATGGATGATCACTATCGGTTCTGGCAGGAAATAATTGACTTAGTAATGGGGGAAACAAAGTGACTATTAGCGAAATCGTGCCTGTCTATAATGCAGAAAAGTATTTAAGGAAGTGCGTGGACAGCATTTTGGGTCAGACATATAAAGAGATGGAAATTATTCTGGTAGACGATGGTTCGACAGATAAAAGTCCACAGATTCTGGATCAGTATGGGGTGGAAGATGCCAGAGTTCGTGTGATACATAAGACCAACGGTGGGGCGGCAAGTGCGCGAAACGCCGGATTGCGAGTAGCCAGGGGTGAATATATTGGCTTTGTTGACAGCGATGATTGGATAGAACCATTCTATATAGAGAAAATGATGCAGGCATGTACGAACACTGGAGTTGATATTGTAGTTTCCAATCATTTTCATGATATAGGAGAAGAGTGTAAAAAGGTGAGCAGTGCTTTTAAGCCAGGGGTTTATACAAAGGAACAGATTTTGCCGAGACTTTTATATTCGGGGAACTTTTTTGAATACGGATTGCAGCCTCATATGGTAACCAAGTTGTTTCGCAGAGAAATATTACTGAAGACGCAGTTGTGTGTTGATGAAAGGATTCTGATAGGAGAGGATGCGGCAGTTGTTTATCCGAGTGTACTTGAGGCAGAGAATATTTATATATCTGATTTGTGTGGGTATCATTATGTACAGCATTCCAATAGCATGACTAAGAGTGAGACACAGAGTGAGAAACAGTGGAATCAGTTATTGTTTTCACACCTGGAGAAAATATTCAGGGCAAAGGGAGTGTGGGATGTCATGGCTCCCCAGATGGAGCAATATAAGAAATATCTGATATTTATGAGAAACATGTCAGAATTTGACACCAAAGTTCTCCTGCCATATGGGGGAATACCGACAAGCAGCAAGATTATCATATACGGCGCTGGTGTCCTGGGTCAAAAGATGTATAGATACCTTTCAGAAATAGAGGATCTGGACATTGCTTTGTGGGTAGACAGGAATTATGAGGCTTATCAGAACAAGGGAATGAAGGTCGGGAAGCCCGAAGATATCTTGAGTCTTCAAAGTTATGATTATATTTTGATTGCCAATACGGTTCAACAGACAGCGGATACAATCAAGCATAATTTGACGGAAATGGGAATTGAAAAGAATAAGATCTTGTGGTTTTCAGAAGAATTTATGGGTCAGAACGGCTGAGAGGAGCGAAATGGGACGAAAAGAAGTGATCCTTTTTGGATGTGGTAATCTCGGGTATGAGGCACTGCGGTTTTTGGGGGAGGAAAATGTAAAATGTTTTTGCGATAATAATTGCAGTACGGTTGGAATTAGAGAAAAGAAGGGAAAACATATAATACCGTTTCATGAATTAGTGAAAGACTATAAAGACTATGTTGTTGTTTTGTGTGTAGTGAATGACCATGATTTATGTGATTTAGCAGAACAATGTGAGGAAAATGGAGTATATGATTATTTGGCATATACAACCCTCAAAGAAATGGCAGACAGTAGAAAAGAGTGCTTAGAGTATATTTATAGTTCGGAAAACAGGCTGCAGGCAAGAAAAAAGTTGTGGAAACATAGAGTGCATATGCTGGAAAAACAAGTAGAATACTTTCGGAATCATGCAGATATTCGTTACATGAAGCCGGCAGAGGGACAGCTTAGGGCCTGGCAGATGAAATGTGTGAAGGCCGTATCAGAATGGATGAAAGGGATCGAAGATTTGGGAATATCCCCTTTTTTGATTGGGGGCAATTTGATAGGGTATGTTAGGCATAATGGATTTGTGCCGTGGGATGATGATATAGATTTCGGATTAATTAGGAGTGATTATGAAAAGCTAAAGAATTACTGTAAGGAAAATTTATATACCCGGGAAGCGTTATATGAAAAGGCAAAAGTAGGAGGCGGGATGTCTGCGAGCATCGAAGATTGCTGTTGGGAGTGCTATCCAGGTAATTTTGTAGTTTTTTATAAAACGATTTCCATAGATTTTTTTGTATATGACTCAACTTTCCCAGCAGATATTTCCGAATAAAGCCTGAATAAATGTAGCTTGAGAAGCAACCCATTGGGTTACTTTACTTTTTAATACAGATGTGATATCTGCGGAAAGCGCTGACATATGC
>ERZ779637.1006-NODE-1006-length-13676-cov-12.549813_pt1 | contig 13676 bp, 16 predicted proteins | sample MGYA00514196_ERZ779637 | MGnify/ENA primary metagenome ERZ779637 (study PRJEB29562, sample SAMEA4376700) | mouse gut metagenome | isolation source: Cecum | study: EMG produced TPA metagenomics assembly of the A DSS colitis mouse model was used to assess the... | reverse complement strand
ATATCCACATATTCCCCCCGGATACTGTCAAAGTCGTCGTGGGCCATGGGGATATCGACCTTGTACCGGCTGCCGCCCCTGGAGCGGTGGTTGATGAAGGAGAGCTGGAACGGGACCAGTATTGTTATCAGACCTCAAAGAAAATCCGGCAGGTTTTCGATTATAAGCGGCGCAACGGACAGTACATCGGCTCTTTCGCTCCCTTGGTTATACCATCAGTAGTGTCAAATTGATCGTTAATTGATACAAATCGGACGCTTTTGCTTGGAAAAAATATTTCGAGGTAATAGCCCACAGTGATGTAGTCCCGTCCTAAGCGGGAAAGGTCTTTTACAACAATGCAGTCAATTTTACCGTTTTGGATGTCCCGGAGCATTTCTTGAAATGCCGGGCAGTCAAAGCGTTTACCACTGAAGCCATTATCAACATAGAAACGGGAGATTATGATCTTATTCTGCTTTCCCCATTCTTCGATAATGAATTTTTGATTTTCCAAAGACCCATAAAAATCTCTGTTAAAAACAGACAACCGGATATAGCCTACAGTATCTTTACTGACTGGAACAGTTAATTCAGGATGCTTTCTACTCTTTCGTAAGCGCCTTGGCTTTCGCTCTCCCTTCGACTGTTTCCCTCGTCAGAGATTGATGCACTTCACTTGACAAACTATAGCAATCTTCAAAAAAGCTAACAATAAGCGGAAACGGCAAACCAATGCAGGCAATCCAGCTGCGAAACAGAAGCGAGGGCCATATGAACAGCGTCAGGGAGCAGGTCCAGATTTCGGACTTTCCATTGACGAAGGAGGGCCTTCATTTTGGACCACATCTTTTCAATCGGATTCAGATCGGGACTGTAGGGCGGAAAGTACAGTACTTTCATGCCCTTTTCCTCCAGGATCTCCCGGACAGCCTTTACATAGTGAGAGCGCATATTGTCCATCACAACAATGTCTCCGGGCTTAAGAGTCGGAAGCAGGGTTTCTTTCAAATATTGGACAAAGCGTTCCCCGGTTGTCCCGCCCCGGTACGTTGTAAATGCCTTTTCCCCATTCAGGCGGATGGAAGAAAGGACTGTCGTTGTCTGCGGTGTATTCAACGGGGCATGATCCACTGCCCTTTGGGATGAAAGTGCCCGTCCATACAGGCAGGTCAGGTTCGTATTGACGCCACTCTCGTCCAAAAACACCAAATGTTCCACCATATCAGGTCGTATCGTCTTTTTCCATTCTTTGTGCTTCTCCTGCACATCGAATACGGTCACGCTCACTTGCGTAGAGTGATTTCCTTTTCAGAGTATAGCCCATTGCGTTGATTGCCCGCTCTACGGTGCTATAGCTTGCGGAAAGGCTCAGCTTCTCCCGGATTTCCTCGATTGTGATGTCAGGTTTTTCATCAATGCACTGACGGATATTTTCTTTATCCTCTGCCGTCAGGACCGGCTTCCGGCCTCGCTGGCTGATTCGCAAGGCCACACTGCCTGTTTTCCGCTTCTGTTCAGCCAGCCGGTATACTGTCCATTTGTTCACCGAATACGCCTTCGCTATCCCCTCGGCATCATGGGTTGCTTCATAGCCTTGTACCAGTAGTTCCCGCGCTTCATTGTGTAGCATACCATCATCTCCTGCCTCTGTTATACCACCGCTGTCAACTTTTGGCTTTGGGTTAGAAAGCCAGGCATCCTCACGGAGGGGCCCCCAGCCCCGGAAAATAAGGAGACCTCGGCCTAGAGGGAGAAACCCAAACGCAAAAACAGCAGGTTTGCACACAGTTATGTGCCGCCTGCTGTTTTTGCTCCGATTACTCTGTTTGTACTAAACTTTGTCCCTTTTTATGGAGTGGATAGGTTGGGTAAAAAATAATCACCCTGTTGTTGGTAGATTCCGCCCGTCTGTATGAAGAATGACTTTTCCACAATTGTAGTCCTCCGATATGTTGAAATTCCCCGCAATTCAATCCTTCTCGGCTGACTTCACAAATGTTTTGGGAGGAATTTTCTCCACTTTCCGTCCATTATGTATCGTCCGCAACAAATTCACTGATAATATCGATAAATTCGAGAACAACCCGGGAAGGTGCGTAGGCCTGGTTGAGAATATAGCCAAATTCATTTGTAATATCGTAGCCGAGCAGCCTAAAGATGCGACGGTCCGGATAGCAGTTCGCATGGTGGTAGGCCTGGGACGGAAAAGCGGAGACGCAGATAGCGTCGGTATGCAGCAGCAGCTCCCCCCGGCCGGCGCGCTCTTTGCATGTAATAAGGTTCCCCTTGTTATAGAGCCCCAGCATCCGCAGCAGCATATTGGAGTGCTCAGTAAACGAGTAGACTATGGGAAAGCTCTGGATCATGCTCTGCGTGACCCAGTCCTCCTTCCGCTCCCAAAGTGGGTTTTTCGGGCCCACAGAGACCGCCGGGCAGCAGAGTCCCAGCGGAACAAAGCGCACGCCGGACCGCCGCAGCCGGGTCTCAATGGACTCCTTCTGAAACGACCAGATGGTAAACCCACCGATCTGCACTGTACTGGCTATGACCATAGCAAGGCTCTCCTCCGGCGGCACATCGTGAAACTCAATGTGTATACCGTCCTTTTTTCGGACCCTGTACAGCTTGCCAATCGCCTCCGCAAAGAAGCGGAAGCCACCGTTGGCAACAGATATCCGCAGGGTGTTTTTAGCGGCCTTGCCATAGACCTGGAGGGGCATCTGGTCGTACAGACTGACAATGTCCTGGATAAAGGGCAAAAGCTCAATACCAAAGGGCGTGAGGGCAATGCCGTTGCTGTTCCGGACAAACAGAGGCTCCCCCAGCTCCTCCTCCAGCTTGCGGATGGACACGGACAGGGAGGGCTGGGAGATATACAGCCGCTCCGAGGCCTTATTGAACGACCGGCATTTGACAATCTCGGTGACATATCGAAGCTGATTGATGGTCATAAAAGAAATCCTCTCCAAAACGTATTCCGGGTACCGCCAGATGATGGTCCATCAGAGAAAGCGCAGGACCCGGAAGCCAGCCATAAAAAGAAACTATGACTGTTATAGGAATTATAGCATTGCAAATAGAATTTTACAATGAGATAATAATACCATCGTATCAGCCTTGTGCAAATACGACAAAGAACATTAAGGAGGTCAAAACATGAAAAGAAGTTCGCTGTATGCAAGACTGGTCTGCATGGGTTTGGTGGCTATGATTACGCTGTCCCTTGTAGGCTGCGGACAAAAGGATCCCGGTAAAGACGGCAACCAGTCATCGGAGCCCCAGCAGACAGATGTGCAGCAGTCTGGCGGGAACAATCCGACGGAGGCTGTATCCAGTAAGGACGAGATGATCGTCGCCAGCTATGGTGCCGTTCAGTCCATGTTCCCGGGGAATGACAGCAAGCTTCCAGGTGCGCAGCTGCATGTCAATCTGTATGACACACTGCTCACAATGGGCAAGGATGGAACCATCCTGCCGCTTCTGGCGGAGAGCTGGGAGCAGCTCAGTGATACGACCTACCGCTTTCATTTGAAGAAGGGGATCAAGTTCCACAATGGAGAGGAGATGAAGGCCAGCGATGTTGCATTCAGCCTTACCACGTTGAAGGAGACCCCGGGTTCTAAGAGCAACGCGGCCCAGTTTGACCCGGACAACTTTGTGGTGGAGGACGATTATACTATTGTTCTGGCCACTACGGAGCCCTTCGCCCCCTTCCTCCCCATCCTGTGCCACGCGACTATGAGCATCTTTCAGCAGTCCTTCTATGAGGAGCACCTGGCTGCCGGCGATCTGGATCTGGTGGAGAACGGTACGGGCCCCTTCAAGCTGGTGGAGTGGAATGAAGGGGAGAACATCATTGTGGAGCGCTTCGACGACTATTTTGCCGGCCCCGCAAAGCTGCGCAGGATCAACTTCCGTTACATTCCTGAGGTCAGCACCCGTTTGATGGAGCTGGAGGCCGGGGGCGTTGATCTTATTCAGGAGGTGTCCGGCACCATCATGGAGGATATTTCCTCTAACCCGGATCTGACATTATGGACATGCTCAGGCGTCAACACCAGCTACCTAGCGCTGAACTTTGACAAGATTACGGACACAAAGGTCCGGAAGGCCATTGCCCATTCCATTGACAACGAGACTCTGTGCTCGGTGTGTCTGCTGGGCGCTGCGGAGCCGCTGAACAACTATCTGCCGGACACTGTCCCCGGTGCCTATGACACCGGCGGATTTGCCCATGACCCGGAGCTGGCCAAGCAGCTTCTGTCCGAGGCAGGTTACGCTGACGGCTTTGAGCTGGAGCTCTCCTTCTATACCAGCGCGGACAACCGGCGCATGGGCGAGTTCCTCCAGAATATGATGGCCACCAGCGGCATCACCGTGAAGCTCAACGAGATGGATAGCTCTGCCTATACCCCCATGCTGAACGCCCGTGAGCAGACTGCGGCGATTCTGACAACGGTGTGCACTCTCCGCGACCCCCACCAGACCCTTGGAAAGCTGTATTCCGACCTAGTGGGCCCCGGCGGAAACCGCGTCAACTATATGGATGCGGATCTGGACGCCATGCTGGACAAGGCTGCGGCGGAGACCGACAGTGCAGAGAGACTGGAGCTCTATGCGGACATCCAGCAGTATCTGTATGACCGTGTTGTCTACATTCCCCTGTACAACATGAAAACCATGACCGCCACGACAGCGAAGATCCGCGGCTTTGATCTGATCCTGCCAACGAACTACCAGAAGTATAACAACGTCTATTTTGTAGACTAATAAGAGGAGGGACCGCATATGGAGGTCATTCACCACGAGCCCCACGGCCGGGCCAGCCGGGTAGTTGAGCACAACGGCGTACTGTATTTTGAGATCCACGCGCCCGCTGACGCCATGAAGCGCAGTATGCCCATGTATGAGCAGGCGTCGGCGCTGCTGCACCGCTATGACGAGCTGCTCAAGCAGTACGGCTCCGATAAGCGCCATGTCCTGCGGGCGGAGATCATCCTGCGCCGCGCCGAGGACCTAGATGAATTCAACCGCGCCTGGACCGAGTGGGTAGAGGAGGGCTTCCAGCCCGCCAGACTGACCCACACCGGACTGATCCTCCCAGAGAGCGTGCTTGTTGGCATTGTGATTACTGCGGCAAAAAAAGCGCAGTGAAGCAGTGAACCAGAACAGCGGCTGCCGGACGGCGCCGCCCTTCGGCAGCCTCCTTCGGATAAGGAGGCCGGATGGATGCAAGCAGTTGCGAGAGATGATTTTCTGAACTATCGGATGTTTTCCGCCCTTGAGCTGGCGCCGGACGGACAGTCTGCGGTTTTCTGTCTGTCCCAGGCGGTGCGAGAGCGGAATGGGTACGACAGTGCCCTGTGGCGCTGCACCGGCGGGGGAATCGAGGAGATCCCGGGCACGGCGTCCGCGCGCAGTTTCTGCTTTTTGGACGCACATCGGATCCTCTTCCCCGGCGTCTGGGAGAAGGCTGACAGGGACTATGTGGAGGCAGACGGCTGGCTGACAGTCTTTCTGGAGAGAGACCTGGAGAGCGGGGCCTGTAAAGAGTCCTTCCGGGTGCCCCTGAAGGGCGCGTCGGCACGGGTGGTCCGGCCGGGGCTGTTCCTGCTGGCCTGCGTCAGAGATAACGCCAGGCCGGATATTGAGTCTCTGGCCCCGGAGGAGCGGGAGGACGCCCTTGCGGCGTGGCGGGAGGAGGCGGACTTTGAGGTCTGCGACGAGCTGCCCTTCCTGTCCGACGGACGGGGATTTATCAACAAAAAGCGCCACGCGCTCTATCTCTACGACGCCGGACGCGGGGAGCTCTCCCTCCTGACCGAGCCCTGCTTTGAGACCTCCCACGCCGCCGTCAGCGATGACGGACGGTATATCGCCTTCAGCGGCGTGGCGTATGACCGCTACTATGTCCGCTCCCACGGCATCTATCTCTATGACACAGAGCAGAGACAGACCGCCACCCTGCTGACGCCGGGCTCCTATCAGATCATGGGGCTGGACTTTTTGGACGGCGAGCTGGTGACTGCTGCGGCGGCGTGGAACGGCGAGGGGCCTTTCCCCAACCATGACCTGTACACCCTGCCCCTGTCCGGCGGAGAGATGCGTCTGCGCCACGCCCACACAGGGGAGGACTTCGGCAATAAGACCTGCTCAGACTGCCGGTACGGGGGCGGAACGACCTTCCGGGTTTCCGGCGGATACCTGTACTATTTTACCACCTGCGATACAGCCGCGTTCATCAACCGCTGGCGGCCCGGACAGCAGCCGGAGCGTCTGAACGGAGAGAACTTTATCCCTGACAGTCTGGCCGTAGGAGACGGCAGAATCTTGGCCACCGGTACAGCGGAGGGCCTGCAGGAGCTCTTCTCCCTGGAGAACGGGCAGCCCCGTCCCCTGAGCCGGATCAACGCCCAGGCCCTGGAGGGCCGGGCGGTCAGCAGGCCCCAGAAATACCAGTTCCGGGATCGGGACGGCTTTCTGATCAGCGGCTTTGTCCTTGAGCCGGTGGATTACGACCCGCAGAAGAAATACCCAGGGATATTGGAGATCCATGGTGGTCCCCGGGCGGCCTTTTCAGGGGGCTTTTTCCACGAAATGCAGTATCTGGCGGGCAAGGGCTACTTTTTGTTCTTCTGCAATCCCAGGGGCTCGGCGGGAAGAGGGGAGGCCTTTGCCGACATCCGGGCCTGCCGAGGCTCGGTGGACTTTATGGACGTGATGGCCTGGACCGACTTTGTACTGGAGCACTACCCTGCCCTTGATCCGGATCGGCTGGCCGTGATGGGCGGGTCCTACGGGGGATACCTGACAAACTGGTGCATCACCCACACCCGGCGCTTCCGGGCGGCTGTGTCTATGCGCTCCATCTCCAACATTGTGGGTGACTACGGTGCTACAGACTACGGCGTGTGGGGTACGCCCGGCGTTTATGGCGGCACCCCCTGGAATCACCCTGAGCGTCTGCGGGAGCAGTCCCCCTACACCTATGCTATGGATGTGACGACACCCACCCTGTTTCTGCACGCCTTTGAGGATTACCGCTGTACGCTCAGCGGCGCCATGCAGATGTACTCTGCCCTGCAAATCAAGGGTGTTCCCACCCGCATGTGCCTGTTTCGCGGGGCCTGTCACGAACTATCCAGATCCGGCGCGCCACGCAGCCGCAGCCGCAGACTCCGGGAGCTGGCCGCATGGGTGGACCGCTACTTAATAGAGGAATAGTGGACAAGTATTCCAAAACCATATTTTTAAGGAGGAAGCAGCTATGAGCCACGAGGCAATTCAGGAGAGACAGCTCAAGATTATGCGGGAGGGCGGCGCCACCCGGGGACCCATTGTGATGGACGAGGGTATCCTCAAGGAGATGGAGGCCCGGCTGGAGAAGGACCCCAAGGACTTTATCGCCTGGGTCTCCAGGGGGATCCTCTACTTTAACGAGGACTTTGACAAGGCCATTGAGAGCCTGTCCCGTGCGCTGGCCCTGCAGCCCTTCAATGCCGACCAATACTACAACCGGGGACGCAAGTACCTCTCCCAGGACCGCTACCCCCAGGCCCTGGCCGACGCTGTCATGTCCACCCACCTGGACGAAAACGACGCCTGGAAGTGGCACTTCCGTGGCGTGGCCCACTATTTCCTGGAGCAGTACGAAGAGGCGATCGAGTGCTTCAACCGGGGAATTGCGTGCCACGTGAAGAACGGGACCAACAATACGCCCCCTGAGCGGGACTGGATCTTCATGTCCTACCTGCACATGGGCCAGAAGGACAAGGCCCTGGCCTCCATTGCCGACGTCTCCCCGGACACCCCGGTTGAGAGGGGGGATCTAATGTACCTCAAGCGCTGCCTGCTCTACACCGGCCAGACCTCTATTGACGACTTTGACCGGGACGTGGACCGCAGCATGGCCAAGCGGATTATCACCGAGCTCTACGGCGCGGTTGTCTACTGCCACTGGATCAGCGGCGACGACCAGCGGGCCGTCGGCTATCTCAAGGAGATCCTGGCTGTGGAGGAGGACCACCACGCGTTTGGCTATAAGATGGCTCTGCAGGACAAGAACACCTGGGCAAAGGCGTATTTTTAAACCGGATAATACGCTGCCGCGGAGAATAAAGGAAGGATGGAATGGTCAAGTACATTGTTAAGCGTTTCATTGCGCTGATCCCCGTGCTTCTGGGCGTGACCCTGATTATCTTCACGCTGCTGTACTTTACGCCGGGCGACCCGGCCCTGATCATGCTCAGCGACGAGGCTGCTACGCCGGAGGCAATCGCGCAGATCCACGAGGAGCTGGGGCTGGACGACCCCTTCTGGGTCCGCTATGGCAACTATGTCCTTGATCTGCTCCGGGGGGATCTGGGCGTCTCATACCTGAACAAGAGGCCGGTGGCAGAGATGCTGCTGGAGCGCCTGCCCAGGACCATGACCCTGGCCTGCGCCTCGGCGGTCCTGGCCACCGTGCTGGGAATTACGTTCGGGGTGATTGCCGCAGTAAAGCACAACTCCATTTTTGACAACCTGTGCATGATTTTCGCCTTGGGCGGGGTGTCCATGCCCCACTTCTGGCAGGGGCTGCTGCTGATGCTGCTGTTTGGGGTAAAGCTGGGCTGGCTGCCGGTGTCGGGCTATGGAACCCTCGCGCAGCTGATCCTGCCGGCGCTGACCATAGGATACGGCTGCATGGCGATCATTGCCCGCATGACCCGCTCCAGTATGCTGGAGGTCATCAACCAGGACTATATCAACTTTGCCCGCGCGAAGGGGCAGAAAAACCTTATCATCATCACGCGTCATGCCCTGCAAAACGCGCTGATCCCCATTATCACGACCATTGCCCTACAGTTCGGCATCCTGCTGGGCGGATCTGTGATTACCGAGAGCATATTTGCCATTCCGGGCATTGGGAAGCTGATGGTGGACTCCATCCGCGCCAGCAACTACCCTGTTGTCCAAGGCGGGGTTCTGATGATTGCCTTTATCTACTGCGTCAATAACCTGCTGGTGGATATTATCTACGCTTTCATCGATCCGCGAATCAAAACCAGTCTGCGCAATGGGAGGTGAGAGCGCAATGGAGGAAAAAAACAGAGCGGCTCAGGTAAAGAGCGAGAGCTATTTCGCCTCCGTGTGGACGGAGTTCCGGAAAAACCGGGCAGCTGTGGTGGGCATGGCCATTCTGTCGGCCATTATTCTGGCCGCCATTTTTGCCGATATGCTCGCCCCCTGCGACCCCTATCTTCAGGTCTACGCGGAGGCCCTGCAGCCCCCCAGCGCCGCCCACCTGTTCGGCACGGACGAGTTCGGGCGGGACATCTTCAGCCGGGTGCTCTACGGCGCCAGGATCTCCCTGCTGGTGGGCGTTGTGTCGGTGGCGATTGCCTGCGTGTTCGGCAGTCTCCTGGGCGCCAGCGCCGGGTACTTTGGCGGCGCATATGACGCGGTGGTGATGCGCTGCATGGACGTTCTGCTGGCGATTCCCAGTCTCCTGCTCAATCTGTCGATTGTGGCGGCGCTGGGGAAGAGCGTATTCAATATGATGCTGGCTGTGGGCGTATCCAATGTCCCGCGCTACTGCCGGATTATGCGGGCCTCTGTGCTCCAGATCAAGAATACGGAGTATGTCGATGCGGCCCGCGTATCCGGGGCGTCCCACATGTTCATCATCCTGCGGCACATTATCCCCAACTGCCTTGCCCCCATTATCGTGCAGGCGACGCTGAGCGTTGGCTCCGCCATTATCGCCTGCGCGGGCCTGAGCTTTCTGGGCGTGGGCATACCGGCGCCTATCCCCGAGTGGGGCGCCATGCTCTCTAACGGCAAGGATTTCCTGCGCCACAACGCCTATATCACCATCTTCCCCGGCCTTGCCATCATGCTGACGGTGCTCTCCCTGAATCTCATGGGCGACGGCCTGCGGGACGCATTTGACCCCAAGCTGCGCCGGTAAGCAGGCCGGTCAGCCCACGGTCAGGAAGGAGCAAAAGGATGCGAACACAAAGGGTAAAGAATCCGCCGCAGGGTCCGGCTGCGCCCGACTCCTCTGTGCTGAGGATATCCGGCCTCCGCACCTGCCTGGAGACCCGAAAGGGGAAATTGTACCCCGTGGACGGAGTCGATCTGGAAATCCCCAGGGGAAAGATTGTCGGTCTGGTGGGGGAGAGCGGCTGCGGCAAGAGCATGATGGCCAACTCGGTGATGGGCCTGCTGCCCCATGGCGGCCGTATTTCGGATGGGGAGATCCTTTTTTGCGGAAAGGACTTTCTCTCCTACACAGCCCAGCAGCGCCGGGAGCTGTACGGCGACAGGCTTACCCTGATTTTTCAGGAACCCATGAGCAGCCTCAACCCCGTCATCAAGGCGGGACCCCAGGTTGCGGAGGTGCTGATGCTCCACAAGGACCTCAGCCGGGATGAGGCGAAGCGCCAGGTAATCGAGATGTTTCGCAGCGTGGGGATCCCGGAGCCGGAGCGCCGGTACAACTGCTATCCCCATGAGCTCAGCGGCGGTCTGCGCCAGCGGGTGATGATCAGCGCCGCCATGATCTGCGAACCGGATCTGATGATTGCCGACGAGCCGACCACCGCGCTGGATGTGACCATTGAGGCGCAGATTTTACAGCTCATGCGCCGCCTCCAGCAGGAGCGAGGCACCTCCATTCTCCTGATTACCCACGATCTGGGCGTTGTGGCGGAGATCTGCGATCTGGTGTATGTCATGTATGCTGGGAAAATCGTAGAGGCGGCGGATGTCTGCGGGCTCTTTCACGAGCCCAGGCACCCCTATACCCGCGGCCTGCTGGGGTCCCTCCCAAGCAGGAACGCGGAGAAGCGGCTGCAGAGCATTCCGGGGACCGTACCAATGCTGACAGAGATGCCCCAGGGCTGCCGGTTTGCGCCCCGCTGCCCGGACGCTGAGGAGTCGTGCAGGCAGTCGCCTCCCTCTCTGGAGCGGGTCTGCGAGGGCCACTGGGTCAGGTGCCGGATGTTCCGGAAGGAGGTCTGAGTATGGAGTGGGAACAGAACGTACTGCTGCGGGGCGAGGGGCTGGTCAAGGAGTTCCCCGCCGGACGGAGCAAGGTCCACGCGGTGTCAGATGTGGACATCACCATCTGCCGGGGCGAGACGCTGGGGCTGGTGGGAGAGAGCGGCTGCGGCAAAAGCACCCTGGGCCGCCTGATATTGGGCCTGCTCCGTCCCACTGCAGGGCGCATCTGGCTGGAGGAGCGGGAGCTGACCGCCATGCGCCCCTCCGAACTGCGTCGGGTGCGCAAGGACATCCAGTGCATCTTCCAGGACCCCTACGCCAGCCTGGATCCACGGATCAGTGTGGCGAACTCCATTATGGAACCGCTGGTTATCAACGGCATTGGAAGCCGGCAGGAGCGCCAGCAGCGCGTGGAGGAGCTGCTGCGGACAGTGGGGATCCCGGTGGAGTATAAAAACCGTTTCCCCCACCAGTTCAGCGGCGGGCAGCGCCAGCGGGTAGGGATTGCCCGGGCCCTGGCCCTGCACCCGAAGTTGATTGTCTGCGACGAGCCTGTGTCCGCGCTGGATGTCTCCATACAGGCACAGGTGCTCAATCTGCTGGCCGACCTGCAGGAGGAGATGGGGTTGACCTACTTGTTCATCTCCCACGATTTGAACGTAGTTCGCCGTATATCCAACCGGGTGTGCATTATGTATTTAGGCACCATGTGTGAATACGGCGCAACAGGGGACATCTTTGCCCATCCGCGTCACCCCTATACCAACTTCCTGCTCAGCGCGGTCCCGGTGACAGACCCGGACGACAGGCAGGAAAAGAAGCTCATATCCGGCGAACTGCCCAGTCCTATGGCACCGCCACCAGGCTGCCGTTTTCATACCCGCTGCCCCTATGTGACAGAGGTGTGCAGACGGCAGACTCCGGCGGCGCAGCAGGAAAACGGACATTTCGTGGCATGTCACCACCCGCTCTAAAATAATTCCATATAAAATGCTGGTCTGGAGTTGACCCAATGTCATTAAGCTAAGCCCAGAAAAAAACACCCCATCCAAAAGTGAACCGTGAACCGCCCCATATTGTGCGGACAGCACAAAAAGGACCCTTGTAGGAAATATTGAGTATTAAGCAGAGAGGCGTTGCGCAAGCGGCGTCTCTCCAGTTTTCAACTGGATGCGCTTGTGGTTATAGAAATAAATAAAAAAGCCATTTACTATCAGGCCCAGCCTGTCACGCCCAGCGGTGAGGATGGCGGCAAAGGCTGACCCGATGGGGGAGCGTGGGCAAGAGCCTGTGCGCCCCCGCTGTTTTATCAAGAATGACCGATTTTTACCGAAAAAAGGAGGGCTGCAATGACGCCCAAAAAGCAAAAGGCACTGTTGGCCCTGCTGACTTCCCCCACCAGGGAAAAGGCCGCTGCTGTGGCTGGAATTACCTCCAAGACCCTGCGGGGCTATCTGGCTGACCCGGAATTTCAGGCCGAATATAAACGCGCCTTTTCCGGGCTGGTGGAGGAGGCCACCCGACAGGCCCAACAGGCCATAGCGCCCGCCCTGTCCATCCTGCGGGAGATCGTGGAGGACACGGACGAAAACGCCCAGGCCCGTATATCTGCGGCCCGGAGCATTTTGGAGTGCAGTATGAAGCTGACCGAACAGACAGACATTCTGACCCGCCTGAATGAACTGGAGGCGGCGATGGGAGGCGAACATGAATAAAGCCATTTCCCGGCGGCTGGCCGTACTCCAGCAGATCGCGGACAGAGGCAAGCCCTGCAAGGTGGCTGTCACGTTCACAGACGCCACCACCGCCCCCGCCGGGGCAATCGACATATTACAGGGGCGAGGGGCGCGTGGAGAGGTTGACAGCTTCCAGACAGACAACCCCATGTATTCTGGATGGGCGCGGCTGCTGACCGTCCTGCTTCACCCTGCGCCGGACAGGAGGATTGAAGATTTTGAATAGCATTGATGCCCGCACAGCTGCCATTGCTGAAGCTATCAAGTGGAGAGCGATGGAGGAGGAGGCCCCTGTGGACGATTTGTCCAAGAGCTTGGTTGAGTTTGGGCGGGAGCTGGCCGGACTGGACGCACTGGGCAAGTCCGCGCTGCTGTATGAGCTGAACCACGGCGACACGCTGGAGGGCACAATGGGCCTTGACCTGACTATGGATGATGTAGACCGAATGATTGAGGGATGAGGGCATGACGCCAGCAGAAAAGGCTATGGAGTACGCCCGGAAACACTTACAGGCCGTGCGCGTCTGTTGGGTTGACCGGCGCCCCACGGAGTGCGGAGCCGTGGAGGCTGTAAAACTCTGCTCTGACCGCTATGCGTCTGGCCGCATTGTAGGCATTGTGGCGCGGGATAAGGCCCTGGAGAATATGCTCAATAAGCTGCTGGATGATGAATAGCATGAGGTAGGGTAGCCGTTTTACACTACCTCATGTTTTCCCTTGTTTTTTCCCTTTAGACTATACTGCACCAGCAGTCGGGATAGTACAAGTCAGAATGAGCGTCATTGAGCCGCAATGGGTAAAGGATGTAAATGGACAGGAATTATCTGTGTATTCCTATGTTCTATTTAACGGATGCTGCTCTGACAGGGGGATATAGACTACCACCTCGCCTTGAAACTGGCGGATGGCTGGGGTGGATAAGGTAGAATAAGTTTCGCAAAAAGAAAAAGAGACATAGTTTGCAGAGCT
>ERZ779637.1003-NODE-1003-length-13731-cov-6.257531_pt1 | contig 13731 bp, 10 predicted proteins | sample MGYA00514196_ERZ779637 | MGnify/ENA primary metagenome ERZ779637 (study PRJEB29562, sample SAMEA4376700) | mouse gut metagenome | isolation source: Cecum | study: EMG produced TPA metagenomics assembly of the A DSS colitis mouse model was used to assess the... | reverse complement strand
AAATAGCCCATTTTTGCCATCAGGTTTGAACAGATGCCGGCAGGGGAAGCACAGGGAGGCAGGGAGAAACCGGGCAGAGGGCCCCGCTCCTGGCTTTTGCGTCCTCCCTCACCCACGAACATAACATTTCAGGCTGAATTGTTATGTAAAAAATAAAGAAAATCCAAAAAAGATTGAAATATGTATTTTATTAATATATAATAAATGGAAATACATTAATATGCAGTATTGAAAGGGGTTTTATTCATTTTTATGCAATACACAAGGGAAGCTGCCATAGAACGGCTGTTAGAAAGTTACCGTGCCTATTACAACATAACCGTGTTCGAGGAGGAACAGAAACCGCTCACAGCCATCTGTGAGTTTTTTGAACGTTCGGAACGGTATGTGCTGTCCAGGCAGGCGAACCTGTGGGCTGCGGAGTGCGAGGAATTTGTTTATTTATTTGATGTGGGGCATCTTACTAAGGAAGAATTCTGGAAATGCCGTGATTTTGCCCATGAAGACGGGATGAAGCGTGCGCATATCGGGCCGGGGCATATGTATACCTATATTACCCCTGTATTTATCTGTGATTCCTGCAGTGAGGATGCAAGGGCAGTGGTAAAAAAGTGCCGCATTTACAAAAGTTTTCGATTTTCCCTTCACGGGTGGATGGATTTCCATACCGCCGTACTGGAGGTGTCGGGCAACCGGATTACCACAAACGGAAGCGGGAAATGTGTGGGGAAAGTTTTGAAAAAAGTTTTATTTAAAAAACAAAAAAATAAGTAAAGGAGAGGATTTTTATGAACACATTGGTACTTGTCCTGATTTCGGTGGCAATTCTCCTCTGCGGTTATATTTTTTACGGCAGATGGCTTTGCAAACAGTGGGGCGTAGGTGAGGGGAAAGGGGAGACGCCGGCCCATGAAATGGAAGACGGCGTCGATTATGTCCCGGCAAAGGCACCCGTCCTGATGGGACACCATTTTTCTTCCATTGCAGGCGCAGGCCCTATTACCGGACCGATAAATGCGGCATTGTTCGGATGGCTGCCCGTCTGTCTGTGGATACTGGTAGGCGGTATTTTCTTCGGGGGCGTGCATGATTTCGGTGCACTGATTGCATCCCTGCGCCATAAAGGACAGTCTATCGGCGAGGTAATTTCCGCCAATATGAGCAAACGGGCGAAGATGCTGTTTTTGATTTTTGCATACCTGACCCTGCTTTTGGTGGTGGCGGCATTTGCGTCCATCGTGGCTACTACATTCGGGGCGAAATATGACGAGGCGGGAGTTCTCGACAGGGCGGCAAGCGTATCCAATGCGTCCGTTGCCATGGTATCTTTACTGTTTATCCTGATTGCCATCGTCTTCGGTTTCTGTGTATACCGCAGGAACATGTCCATGGGGGTATCCACGGTTTTGGGCATTGTGGCGATTGTTGCCATTATGGCGGTGGGCATGAATTTCCACCCGATATATCTGTCCACGAAGGCATGGATGATTATTGTGGGGATTTACATAGCGGTTGCGTCTGTGGCTCCGGTATGGATTCTGCTGCAGCCCCGTGACTATTTAAGTTCGTTTTTGCTTTATGCCATGCTTGCGGTGGCGTTTGTGGGCGTAATCGGCGCACATCCAAATATTGATCCCGAATTGTTTCCGGCGTTTACGGGTTTTGCCGTGGACAACGGCAACGGGATGCAGTATCTGTTCCCGATTTTGTTTACTACGGTTGCCTGCGGGGCGATTTCCGGCTTCCATTCGCTGGTTTCCTCCGGTACCACATCCAAACAGCTTGATAAGGAAACGGATGCGAAACCCATCGCTTACGGAGGTATGCTGCTTGAGTGCGTACTTGCCATCCTGACCGTCTGCGCCATTGCCTATGCGAGACAGACCGGGCATACGGCGGGCGCCACGGATATTTTTGCCGGAGGCATTGCGGCCATGGTGGCGGCGATTCCCGGACTGGCAGGACTGGAAAACATCCTTTATACGCTGCTTGTCCTCACCTATTCCGCTTTCTGCCTGACCTCCCTGGATACGGCGACCCGTTTGGCGCGTTTTATGTTCCAGGAATTTTGGCTGGAACCCGGGCAGACGGTTGCCGACGTGAAGGAAGGGTATAAGAAAGTGCTGGTAAATCCTTATTTTGCCACGGCTATTACGGTTATCGCGGGTATTTTCCTCGGCATGACGGGATATGCCAAGATTTGGGGTCTGTTCGGTTCCGCAAACCAGTTATTGGCGGGACTTGGTCTGCTTGCGGTTGCGGCATGGCTTGGCAATATCGGAAAGAATAATAAAATGTTCCTGTTCCCCATGGCGTTTATGATGGTTGTGACCATCAGCTCCCTTGTCATCACGGTAAAGAACCAGGCAGGCATGATAGCGGCAGGCGGGGCGGATTGGGGGCCTTATGCGCAGGTAGTTCTTGCAGTCCTTTTGATTGTCCTGGCAATACTTTTGGTTATCGAAGGAATACAGACTTTGTTCGGGAAAAAGAAGGCGGCTTAAGTACATAAAAACGCTCTTGACAAGCGGAGGATTTTTCACTACAATTGGAAAAAGAAAAATATGTAATGGATATATGGATAGAAGCTGTGAAGGTGTATGCGTAAAGCAGTTGCCGGACAGAATGCCGGAATAACAGGATGTTATGTTTTTACGCAGTCAGAACCGCATTTTCTGCCAGAGAGGGGAAACCACCGGCTGAAAGTTTCCCTGAGTTTAAATGCGGGTTTGAAATTCCCACCGGAGCTTCCGGTAAGAACACTGTATTCCGTCAGGCGGAACCGGGCGGTTTGGAGCATGGTTGAAAATTGCTTTCTGTAAGGTGCCGTTTTATTTTGCGGGAATGAATTTTCAAATACACGTCAGGCTGGGCAGAGGAAGGAATACGGTAAGTAGTACAGGACGCCGGCACACGTTACGTGCAAAAGCTGTCCGCCTTTTGGGATGTGCGTCCGCAGGCGGGAAAAAGGGTGGTACCGCGGTAATTCCGTCCCTGACATTATGTGGTGTAGTGTCAGGGGCTTTTTTATGCACAGCCCCGTGCAGAGGAATTATGCCGCTAGGGCGGCGCACGGGGCGCGCGGCGAGTAGGAAAAGTCTTTCCTACTCGATTATACAGCCCCGTGCAGAAGAAGTGTGCCGCTAGAGCGGCGCACAGGGCGCGCGGGGCAGGGGAAAATTTGGAAAGGAAAATAAAAGGAAGGAAGAACAGATGAAAGAGAAATTGGAACAGATTAGGGCAGAGGCATTAAGGCAGATTGCATCCAGCGATGCGCTGGACAAACTGAACGAAATCCGTGTCAATTACCTTGGTAAGAAAGGGGAACTGACGGCGGTGTTAAAAGGGCTTAAGGATGTAGCGCCGGAAGAACGTCCGAAAGTGGGACAGTTGGTAAACGAGACGAGGGAGGAAATCGAGAAGGTGCTGGATGCCTCCAAAAAGAAAATGGAGCGGACGCTGCGGGAAGCGAAAATGAAGGCGGAAGTCATCGACGTGACGCTTCCGGCGAAGAAAAACAACGTGGGACACCGTCACCCCAATACCATTGCGCTGGAGGAAGTGGAGAGGATTTTCATCGGTATGGGTTATGAGGTGGTGGAAGGACCGGAAGTGGAGAAGGATTATTATAATTTTGAGGCGCTTAATATTCCGGACGGGCATCCGGCGAAGGATGAGCAGGATACGTTTTATATCACCGGGGATATTCTGTTAAGGACGCAGACTTCTTCCACGCAGGTACATGAAATGGAGAAGGGGCGTATCCCAATCCGCATGATTGCGCCGGGAAGGGTATTCCGTTCCGATGAGGTGGATGCCACCCATTCCCCGTCGTTCCACCAAATCGAAGGGCTTGTTATCGACAGGAACATTACATTTGCCGACCTGAAGGGTACATTGGCGGAGTTCGCAAGGGAACTGTTCGGGGAAAAGACGAAAGTAAAGTTCCGCCCCCATCATTTCCCGTTCACGGAGCCAAGCGCCGAGATGGATGTTTCCTGCTTTAAGTGCGGCGGAAGCGGCTGCCGGTTCTGTAAGGGAAGCGGCTGGATTGAGATTTTGGGCTGCGGCATGGTACATCCCCATGTTTTGGAAATGAGCGGCATTAATCCGGAGGAGTATACGGGATTTGCCTTTGGCGTGGGGTTGGAGCGGATTGCGCTCTTAAAATACGAAATCGATGACATGCGCCTGCTGTATGAGAACGATATCCGGTTTTTGAAACAATTTTAAGAAGGTTTGGAAAAGCGGCGGAAACAGGATGAAAACGGAGAAATTTGCGGAAAGGATTGAGGAAAAACAATGAATACGGCATTATCATGGATTAAGGCATATGTACCGGAGCTTGCGTGTACCGATCAGGAATATTGCGATGCGATGACCCTGTCGGGAACGAAAGTGGAAGGGTTTGAAAGATTTGATAAAAATTTGGACAAAATAGTGGTGGGACAGATTCAGAAAATCGAACGGCACCCGGATGCGGATAAGCTGATTGTCTGCCAGGTGGATATCGGGAGCGGAGTCATCCAAATCGTAACGGGAGCCCCCAATGTGAAGGAAGGGGATAAGGTACCGGTAGTGCTGGACGGCGGTAAGGTGGCAGGCGGCCATGACGGCGGTCCGCTGCCGGAAGAAGGGATTGTCATTAAGGCGGGAAAACTGCGCGGGGTTCCTTCCAACGGCATGATGTGTTCCATTGAGGAACTTGGAAGTTCCAGGGAGATGTACCCGGAAGCGCCGGAAAGCGGTATTTATATTTTCGGGGAAGATGCAGAAGTGGGGAGCGATGCGGTGGAAGCGCTTGGGCTGCGGGATACCGTGTTTGAATATGAAATCACCTCCAACCGGGTGGACTGTTACAGCGTGCTTGGCATCGCAAGGGAAGCGGCAGCGGCGTTTGGCAAACCGTTTGTGGCGCCCAAGGTGGAAATAAAGGAAAACGGGGAACGGGTGGAGGACTACATTTCCGTGGAAGTACAGGACGCGGATTTATGTCCCAGGTATACGGCGAGGGTCTGCACCAACATTAAAATCGGACCTTCCCCGAAGTGGATGCAGAGACGGCTGGCAGCCAGCGGCATCCGTCCCATCAACAATCTGGTGGATATCACCAACTATGTAATGGAAGAATACGGACAGCCCATGCATGCGTTTGATTTGGATACCATTGCCGGACATAAAATCGTGGTAAAAAGGGCAAAGGACGGGGATGAGTTCCAAACGCTGGACGGACAGATGCGGAAGCTGGACGGTGATATCCTGATGATTTGCGATGCGGAGAAGGAAATCGGCATTGCCGGAATCATGGGAGGGGAAAATTCCAAGATAACGGACAATGTGAAAACGGTATTGTTTGAAGCCGCCACGTTCCATGGTACCAATATCCGTAAATCAGCCAAAAGGCTGGGACTGCGCACCGATGCATCCGGCAAATTTGAAAAAGGGCTGGATCCCCACAATGCGGAAGCGGCCATCAACCGTGCCTGCCAGTTAATCCAGCAGCTTGGCTGCGGTGATGTGGTAGGGGGTATCGTGGACATCTGTGCACCCATGAAGGAGAATACGAAGATTCCGTTTGATGCCGCTGCCATCAATAAGCTGCTGGGAACGGATATTTCCAAAGAAGATATGCTTGCCATTTTCGGGCGCATTGAATTAAAATATGAAGAAGGGACACAAATGCTGGAAATTCCTTCCTTCCGTCAGGACTTACTGGGGCAGGCGGATATTGCGGAGGAAGTGGCGAGGTTTTACGGCTACGATAAGATTCCGGTATCCCTGCCGAACGGGGAAGCCACCACGGGCAAACTTCCATTTAAGCTGCGGGTGGAGCAGAAAGCCAGGGATATCGCGGAATACTGCGGATTTTCCCAGGGAATGTGCTACTCCTTTGAAAGCCCGAAAGTCTTCGATAAGCTGTTGCTGCCGGAAGACGATGTGCTCAGGCAGGCGATTAAGATTGCGAACCCGTTAGGGGAGGATTTCTCCATAATGCGGACGGTTTCCCTGAACGGTATGCTGACCAGCCTTGCTACCAATTATAACAGAAGGAATAAGGACGTACGCCTGTATGAGCTGGGGAATATTTATGTGCCGGAAGCCCTGCCGCTGACGGAGCTGCCCGATGAGCGGATGCAGTTTACGCTTGGCATGTACGGAGAAGGGGATTTTTACACGATGAAGGGTGTGGTGGAGGAATTTTTTGACTGCATCGGCATGAAGAAAAAAACGGTGTATGATCCCGCGTCAGGCAAAGCCTTCCTGCATCCCGGACGGCAGGCGGACATTGTTTACGAAGGTACCGTGGTGGGCTATTTGGGTGAGGTGCACCCGGAAGTATGTGATAATTACGGAATAGGGACCAAGGTATACGTTGCCGTACTGGATATGCCCTTGGTAGTACCTTTTGCCACCTTTGACCGGAAATATGAAGGAATTGCAAAGTATCCAGCGGTATCCCGCGATATCAGCATGGTGGTGCCTAAGACGGTGCTGGCAGGACAGATTGAAGCCATAATCGGGCAGCGGGGCGGTAAAATACTGGAAAGCTGCCATCTGTTCGATATTTATGAAGGGGCGCAGATTAAGGAAGGATATAAGTCCGTGGCTTATTCCATTACGTTCCGTGCCAAGGACAGGACGTTGGAAGAAAACGACATTACGGCTGCCATGAAGAAGATTTTAAACGGTTTGGAAAGTATGGGAATCGAACTGCGCCAGTAATGGGAAAAGGATTCCTGTTTGCCGGGAATGAGAATGGAAATAGGAATAGGAATAGGAATGGACAAAAACATCAGAGAGGAAAAAGGCGGGAGGTTTGTGCAGCGCACAAAGCCCCGCAGAACGCAAGCCGCGTAATGCGGCAGAAACGAGGAAAAAATGGAAAGAAAAAATGTATGGATGACTTATAACGAAAAGCAGTTAAAAGAGCTGGAAAGCCACGCGAAGGAGTATATGGACTTCTTAAACGAGGGAAAGACGGAAAGGGAATGCATTGACGGGATTGTCAACCGTATCGAAAAAGAAGGCTACCAGGAACTGCAGACCCTGATGAAAGGGAAACAGACGTTAAAAAAAGGGGATAAGGTATATGCGGTGTGGATGAACAAATCCATTGCCATGTTCCAAATCGGGAAAAGGCCCATGGCGGAAGGCATGAACATTTTAGGCGCCCACATCGATTCCCCGCGGCTGGACATCAAGCAGAATCCCTTATATGAGGATGGGGGCTTTGCTTACCTGGATACCCATTATTACGGCGGGGTGAAGAAATACCAGTGGGTGACGATTCCCCTTGCCATCCACGGCGTGGTGGTGAAAAAGGACGGAACCACCGTGGAAGTGAATATCGGGGAGGCGGAAGACGACCCGGTATTCTTTGTTTCCGATTTACTGGTGCACCTTGCGGCGGAACAACTGGAGAAAAAGGCGGCAAAGGTCATCGAAGGGGAAGCGCTGGACATCATTATCGGCAGCAAACCGCTGGTTATCGATAAAAAAGGCGATAAGGAAAAAGAGAAGGAGAAGGGGGAGAAGAAAGAAGGAAAGAAAAATAAGGAATCCGCAAAAGAAGCCGTAAAGAAAGGCGTGCTTTCGATTTTGAAGGAAACTTATGAAATCGAGGAGGAAGATTTTATTTCCGCAGAACTGGAAGTGGTACCGGCAGGAAGGGCAAGGGAAGCGGGATTTGACCGCAGCATGATTCTTGCTTACGGACAGGACGACAGGGTTTGTGCCTTTTCCTCCTTAAAGGCGATGCTGGAAGTGAAGGAAACGGAGCGGACGGCGTGCTGCATTTTGGTGGATAAGGAAGAAATCGGCAGCGTAGGCGCTACCGGTATGCAGTCCCGCTTTTTTGAAAACATGGTGGCGGAGGTGATGAACCTGACCGGGGAATACAGTGAACTGAACGTGCGCAGGTGCCTGGCGTCTTCCTGTATGCTGTCCTCGGACGTAAGCAGCGCTTATGACCCTTCCTATGCAGCCTGCTTTGACAGGAAGAATGTGGCATACCTTGGCAACGGCATGGTATTTAATAAATTTACGGGAGCCAGGGGAAAGAACGGCTCCAATGATGCCAATGCGGAGTACCTGGGGCATATCCGTGCCATTTTCGATCAGGAGGACGTCCATTTCCAAACGGCGGAGCTCGGAAAAGTGGATTTGGGCGGCGGCGGGACCATCGCTTACATCCTTGCCCTGTACGGGATGAATGTCATTGACAGCGGCGTTGCCGTACTGAACATGCATGCGCCCTGGGAAGCTACCAGCAAAGCGGACGTATATGAGGCGAAACGGGGCTATGTGGCGTTTTTGGAACATGCTTCCTTATCATAAAAGCGGAATCGGAATGGGAAGTGGTACGGGATATGGAAAATACGGAATTGGAAAATATGGAATCAGGAAATACGGATTTAGGAGATACGGATTTAAAAACATCCGATTTTTATTTTGAGCTTCCGCCAAATCTGATTGCGCAGGATCCCCTGCCTGACCGGTCGGCATCGAGGCTTTTGGTTCTGAATAAGGATACGGGGGAAACGGAACACCATATATTCCGTGAAATCGTGGACTATTTATCGCCTGGGGACTGTTTGGTGTTAAACAACACGAAAGTCATTCCCGCAAGACTGATGGGGCAGAAGGAAGGTACCGGCGCATCCATTGAGGTGCTGCTTCTAAAAAGGCTGGAGCAGGATGTTTGGGAGACTTTGGTGAAACCCGGGAAGAAGGCTAAACCGGGGACGGTTCTCCGTTTCGGGAACGGTATCTTAAAGGGTGAGGTACTTGACGTGCTGGAGGAGGGAAACCGCAGAATACGGTTCTCTTATGAGGGCGTTTTTGAGGAAGTGCTGGACCGGCTGGGGGAGATGCCCCTTCCGCCCTATATCACCCATAAGCTGGAGGATAAGAACCGTTATCAGACGGTATATGCCAAATATGAAGGCTCGGCGGCGGCGCCCACCGCCGGGCTTCATTTTACGGAGGAATTGTTGGAACGAATCAGGGAAAAAGGGGTAGAAATTGCCTATGTCACCCTGCATGTGGGTCTTGGGACGTTTCGTCCGGTGAAGGCGGAGCGGATTACGCAGCACCATATGCATTCGGAATATTATGAGATAAGCGGGGAAGCGGCGGAGAAGATTAACCGGGCGAAACGGGAAAAGAAGCGGGTTATCTGCGTGGGAACCACAAGCTGCCGTACCGTGGAGAGTGCGGCGGACGGAGACGGCAGGGTGTCGGCAGGCTGCGGGAACACGGAAATTTTTATTTATCCGGGATACCGGTTTAAGGTGCTGGACGAGCTAATCACCAATTTCCACCTGCCCGAATCCACGCTGGTGATGTTGGTATCCGCACTGGCGGGCAGGGAGAACGTTTTGGCGGCTTACCGGGAAGCGGTTTCGCTGGAATACCGGTTTTTTAGTTTTGGGGATGCGATGCTTATTTATTAACACCGTTTCCGTACATTTGTAATGTTTCTCACAAATTCCTTTACAAAAAAAGATTATTGGTATATTATTATAATGGTGTATCGGTTTGGAAGAAAAGTGATTGCCGGATATATTCGTAAATTCTATTGCAGGGGGTCTGTGTGTTATGGGTGCAGAAGAAAAAAGGGGTTCTAGGAGAATGGATTTGGAATCGCATCTGATTATAAAGCGAATCGATAATGGTATGGAGGACTATATCAAAATCGGTACGCAGGACTTATCCAAAACGGGATGCGGTTTTGTCAGCAAGGAAAACTTGGAACTGGATACCATTTATGAATCTCATATAACGATATGGACAAAAGAAGTCATCCATGTACTGCTGAAGATTGTCCGGAAAGTACAGCAGGAAGACGGGTTCCTGTATGGGGCTATTTTCATGGGACTGTCCGAGGTGGATGCATTCCGTATTGAAGTATACGACATGCTGGATCAGGAAAACAATAAACAGTAAACGGAAGCCGTGTCTGGCGGAAAATGAAATGCCGGACGGTAGCAGTACATAAAGAAAGACCTGCGGTAAGGGTGAAAGCAGGTCTTTTTGTCGTGTCCGTATGTATATGTTCCGCAGGCAGCCCTGTCCAAAAAATATCGCACATGTTTCAGGCAGTGCGGGTTATCTGTCCCCGCATAACTGCCGTAAATCGCGGTAAAATTCCGGGTAACTGATGGAGACGCATTCGCTGTCCACAATGTCCGTTTCCCCTTCCGCCATCAAGGAGGCTACGGCGAAGCTCATGGCAATCCGGTGGTCGCCGTGGGCATGGATGACTGCACCGTGCAGGGGCTTATTTTCCGGCGGTTTCCCGTGGATAACCATGCCGTCTTCCGTGGCGGTAATGTCACAGCCCATGGCGGAAAGGTTTTCCACCATGACATCGATGCGGTTGGATTCTTTTACCTTCAGTTCCGCGGCATCACGAATGACTGTGGTGCCGTCCGCCATTGCCGCCATGACGGCGATGACGGGAAGCTCGTCAATCAGGGTAGGAATGATGTCCCCTCCGATAACGGTTCCGTGGAGGTTGCTGTGGGTCACGTGGAGATCCGCAGTCGGCTCTCCTTCCCGGTTTTCGTTTAAAAGAGTAACCTGTCCTCCCATGTCTTTTATGACATCCAGGATACCGGCCCTGGTGGGGTTGATGCCCACATTGCGGATGAGGACATCGGCGTGGGGGACAAGCAGCCCTGCGGCGAGAAAATATGCCGCGGAGGAAATATCCCCCGGCACACGGATGTCCTGCCCTAACAGCAGCGGACGGGGGAGGACCGTGGCGGTAGTGCCTTCCGTGCGCACGTCGGCGCCGAAGGTGCGTAACATCAGTTCGGTGTGGTTGCGGCTTAAGGCAAGTTCCGTAACCGAAGTGGGGGAGTCCGCATACAGTCCGGCAAGGAGGATGGCGGATTTTACCTGGGCGGAAATGACTGTTGGGCTATAACGGATGCCCTTTAGGGGACCGCCGGTGATTTTCAACGGGGCACAGCCGTTTCCGTTTAGGCTTTCGATGCGTGCGCCCATCAGGGAGAGCGGTTCCATGACCCGTTTCATGGGGCGTTTTTGGATGGAGGCATCGCCCGTGAGCGTGGTCTCAAAACACTGTCCGGCGAGGATGCCGGAGATTAAACGGGTAGTGGTGCCGCTGTTGCCCGCATCGAGGATGCCGGAAGGGGCGGAAAGCCCAAAAAGTCCTTTGCCATGGACGGTGATTTGTTCCGGTCTGTTATCGATTTCGATGCCGAGACGGCGGAAACAGCCGATGGTGGACAGGCAGTCCGCCCCCTGCAGGAAGTTGGTGACCCGTGTTTTCCCTTCGGAGATTGCGCCGAACATAACGGCGCGGTGGGAAATGGATTTATCGCCGGGGACGGTGATTTCCCCTTTCAGGTTTTTGGTTTTATGGAATATCATGAAATGCGTCCTCCCTGTGTATGTGGTAGTGCCGCCATGCCGTACCGGCGATGGCAGAGGTGTCCGTATCATTTTTTTTCGTAAATGGCATAGCCGTGTTCTCTTAAGAGTCCTGCGGCGCATACGGCGTCGTTCTCCCCGTAAAACTCTATACGCAGTGCGCCTTCCGCCCGCTCCCTGTTATGAACGATGCCGATATTTTTTATGCTGATTCTGTTTTTGGCAAGGAGGGCGGCTACGGAAGCCAAAGCCCCCGTTTCGTCCGCAATATCGGCGGTAAGGGAGTAAGATTTCTTAATGGGACCGCTGGATGCTTCCGCGAAGGAATCGCGGTAGGTCTGTGCCCCCTGGAAGAAGCCGTAAAGGGCATCGGCATTTTTCCGCTCCAAATCCCCGCGCACGAGGGTGAGGGAGCGGATGTAATCATCCAAAAGCCGGAGGATATTGTCCGTATTGGTTAGGCAGATTTGCTGCCACATGCCGGGAGAGGAAGATGCAATCCGCGTAATGTCCTTAAAGCCGCCGGCGGCAATTGTTTTCATGATGCCGTCGTCGGAATCGCTGTCCTTGACCAAATGCACAAGGGAGGCGGCGATGACATGGGGCAGGTGGCTGACGGCGGCGGTGACATAATCGTGTTCCCCGGCGCTTAATACAAGGGGAATGGCGCCCATGGCGGCGACCAGTTCCCGATAGGATTCCAGCTTTTTTGCGGGTACTTCCGCCGTCGGGGTGAGGATGTAATATGCGTTTTCCAAAAGGTGCGCTTTGGAGTTGGCATAGCCGAACCGTTCGCTGCCCGCCATAGGATGCCCGCCGATAAACTGCGCGGAAAGCCCGAGCGCGCGTATGCGGTCATGGATGCCGCCTTTTACGCTGCCCACATCCGTTAAAAGACAGGAAGGGGAAAGGTATTTTTTCAGGGCGGCAAGATTCTGGCCGTTGACGGAAACCGGGGCGCAAAGGAAAATAAAGTCGCATTCCCCAAAAGATGCGCCGATTGTATCCGTAACGGTGTCCGCAACGCCTTCTTTCCGTGCCAGTGCCAGGGTTTCTTTGTCCGTGTCGTAGGCGGTCAGCCGGATATCCGTGATGGCGGCTTTTAACGCCTTGGCGATGGAACCGCCAATCAGTCCAAGACCGATAAAGCCCACTTTTAACCGGGCGTTTGTTTTTATGGAATCAGTAGGTAATGCAGCCATAATCTCCTCCGTATTGCCCCAAAGACCGTCAGTCAATGGTAAATTCCCGTCCGAACAGGCCGCACAGCGGCTTCAGTTCATGGGTCAGCCGGTCAAATTTTTCAAAAGTCAGTGACTGGGGACCGTCCGAAAGGGCACAGGCGGGATTGTTATGCACTTCAATCATTAAGCCGTCCGCGCCGCAGGCAACGGCAGCCTTTGCCATCGGGGGAACGTATTTGTAGGCGCCGGTGGAATGGGACGGATCCGCAATGACCGGCAGGTGTGTCCGTTCCCGCAGGACCGGGATGGCGCTTAAATCCAGCGTGTTCCTTGTGGAGGTTTCATAGGTACGGATTCCCCGTTCGCATAATACCACGTTTGGGTTCCCTTCTGCAATAATATATTCCGCCGCATTGAGCCATTCATCGATGGTGGCGCATAATCCCCGTTTTAACAGGACCGGAAGACCGGAGCGACCGGCTTCTTTTAACAGGATGAAATTCTGCATGTTGCGCGCGCCAATCTGGATCATGTCCACATACTTTACGGCGGCTTCTATGGCTTCCTGGCTGACCACTTCACATATGGTGGCAAGCCCGTATTCCTTACCGGCTTCCTGCATATAGCGTAATCCTTCCGTTTCCAGCCCCTGGAAAGAGTAGGGGGAGGTGCGCGGTTTGTAAGCGCCGCCCCTTAGGATGGTGGCGCCGGATTTTTTCACGGCGCGGGCGATGTCCATAAGCTGGTCTTGCGTTTCCACCGCGCAGGGTCCCGCCATGATGGTCAGGTTGTCCGGTCCGATATGGGTGGCGCCTGCCCGGACAGTGGTCGGTTCGGGGTGGAATTTCTTATTGGCGAGCTTGTAGCTTTCCGTGACGGGGACGATGCGGTCCACATCCTTGAAGCTGATCAGGTTATCCGTGAGGAGTTTGGTCTTGTCCCCAACGACACCAATGATGGTGACTTCCTCTCCTTTGGAAAGGTGGGTCTGCAGCCCGTGTTTTTCGATATAGGACAGCACCGAGTCTACGCTTTGCGGCGCTGCGTTTGGTTTCATAATGACAATCATGATTTGTACCTCGTTTCCGTGTTTGGTAGTGTCAAAAACTACCTGATTTTTTACTGCTCAAACCTTGATTTATGG
>ERZ779637.1002-NODE-1002-length-13733-cov-9.309402_pt1 | contig 13733 bp, 12 predicted proteins | sample MGYA00514196_ERZ779637 | MGnify/ENA primary metagenome ERZ779637 (study PRJEB29562, sample SAMEA4376700) | mouse gut metagenome | isolation source: Cecum | study: EMG produced TPA metagenomics assembly of the A DSS colitis mouse model was used to assess the... | reverse complement strand
TGAGCCGAGATTTCTAAACTGTATGTACGGATTCAGACCAAACAGGGGATGCCATAGCCAAAGAGAGCAAGGGCGAGAACTTCCTGATTGTCTATGCAGATGACTTCATTGCGGGATTCCAGGACAAATGGGAAGCGGAGAAATATTATAAGCTTCTAAAGGAACGAATAGAAAAGTTCGGACTGGAACTGGAGGAAAGCAAGAGCAGGATGCTGGAAAGCGGAGGATATCTGGCAAAATCGAAGCAGAAACGCGGAGAATCAACAAGGCTGGAAACCTTCGACTTTCTGGGATTTACATTTTACTGTGGACAGACAAGGAAAGGAACCGCATGGATGATGCCGAAAACGAGCAGTAAGAAATTCCGGCAGAAACTGAAGGACATAAAAGTCTGGCTGTACGCTAATCGAGACCAGAAACTAAAGAAACTGATGGGAATGCTCAATCTGAAACTGACAGGGCACTACAGGTATTATGGTGTCAGTTTCAACGGAAGGATGATAAGCAACTTCAAACAGCAGGTAAGAGAAATGCTGTTCAAGGTTCTGAACCGAAGGAGCAACAGGAAGAGCTATACACGGGAAGGGTTCATAGAAATGCTGAAATATTATCCACTGGTAATGCCGAAGATATATGTCAGCTTATTCTGAAACTGTAAATGTTATTATGAAGAGCCGTGTGCGGGAAAGCCGCACGCACGGTTCTGTGAGGGGCAGGTATCGCGAGGTACTTGTCTACTCGACTGGAGGGGATTGTTATGACGGAAACGATGGGTGTTGCGATTGGAATAGGTGTATTTGCACTTGTTTTTATATATCTTGATTGTTTGATGTGGAAAAAGGAAAAAATCACTTTGCTTCATAGTTATCATTATGACAAAGTGTCTCCAAGTGATAAAAAGGTTTTTTGTAAAATATCAGGTTGGGGCGTTATCCCAAACCCCACAAGGGACTCGTCCCTTGACCCATTAGAGGGCTCTGCCCGCACCCGTCCTCGCCGGATGACAGGAAAAGGGCGCAGTTGCCCCTTTTCTGCTGGACAGGATTATCCGTGAGCCTTGCGGCATGTTTTATCATTTATCCCGGTTCATCAAAAGTCGTTATTTTGTGGGAAAATGGTGCAGTAAATGGTGTAGTGAATGAATTTTGTATCAAATTTGTGGGATTAAGGAAGCGGGTATTTACTGCTTCCTTTTTTTATTTGTATACAGAAATTTTATAACCCGCAAATCCGCATAAACACAGACTTTACAAAAATCTACTGAAAATATTAGCACTCACCTCTTGACAGTGCTAACAACCGGTGTTATATTCATCATGTAACAAGAAAAAAGAAAAACAACCGAACCAAAAAGGAGGCGGCACCATGAACATTTCAAAATTCACGCAAAAATCCATGCAGGCGGTGGAGAAGTGCGAGAAGCTGGCATACGAGTACGGCAATCAGGAAATAGAACAGGAGCACCTGCTATACAGCCTTCTGACCATAGAGGACAGCCTGATTTTAAAATTAATCGAGAAAATGGAGATCAACAAGGAGCATTTCCTAAACCGGGCGGAACAAGCGCTGCAAAAGAGGGTAAAGGTGCAGGGCGGACAGGTTTATATGGGAAAGGACTTAAACAAAGTCCTAATCAGCGCGGAAGACGAAGCGAAGCAGTTAGGGGATGAGTACGTATCCGTGGAACACCTTTTCCTGTCCATGATGAAACACCCAAACCGGGAGTTAAAGGAAATTTTCCGGGAATACGGCATTACGCGGGAGCGCTTTTTGCAGGTGCTTTCCACGGTCCGGGGGAACCAGCGGGTGACATCGGACAATCCGGAAGCGACTTATGATACCCTGGAAAAATACGGGCAGGAATTGGTGGAAAAAGCGAGGAACCAAAAGCTGGACCCCGTTATCGGCAGGGACGGCGAAATCCGTAACGTGATCCGTATTCTGTCGAGGAAAACCAAAAACAACCCGGTGCTCATCGGGGAACCCGGCGTAGGCAAGACGGCGGTGGTGGAAGGGCTGGCGCAGCGTATCGTGCGCGGGGATGTCCCGCAGGGGCTGAAGGATAAGAAGATATTCGCGCTGGACATGGGCGCGTTGGTGGCGGGGGCAAAATACCGCGGCGAATTTGAGGAACGGCTGAAAGCGGTGCTTGAGGACGTGAAGAACAGCGACGGACAGATTATCCTGTTTATCGACGAACTCCATACCATCGTGGGCGCGGGCAAGACCGACGGCGCGCTGGATGCGGGAAATATGTTAAAACCCATGCTGGCAAGGGGTGAACTGCACTGCATCGGCGCCACCACCCTGGACGAATACCGCCAGTATATTGAAAAGGATGCCGCCTTGGAGCGGAGGTTCCAGCCGGTTTTGGTGGAAGAACCCACGGTGGAAGATACCATTTCCATTTTAAGGGGATTAAAGGAACGGTATGAGGTATACCATGGCGTAAAAATCATGGATAATGCGCTGGTCAGCGCGGCGACACTGTCTAACCGTTATATTTCCGACCGTTTCCTGCCGGATAAGGCGATAGACCTTGTGGACGAAGCCTGCGCGCTCATCAAGACGGAGCTGGATTCCATGCCCACGGAGCTGGATGAACTGCAGCGGAAGATTATGCAGATGGAAATCGAAGTGGCGGCGTTAAAAAAAGAGGACGACCGGTTAAGCATGGAACGGCTGGAGGCATTGCAGAAGGAACTGGCGGAATTTAAGGAAGATTTTAATAACCGTAAGGCACAGTGGGACAATGAGAAGGCATCCGTGGATAAGCTGTCCAAATTAAGGGAACAGATTGACGCCATCAACAGCGAAATCCAGATTGCCCAAAGGGAGGGAGATTTGGAGAAGGCGGCGGAACTCAGTTACGGAAAGCTGCCCGCGTTAAAAAAGCAGTTGGAAATCGAGGAGGAGAAGACAAGGAGTGAGAACCTGTCTTTGGTCCATGAAAGCGTCAGCGATGAGGAAATCGCACGGATTATTTCCAGGTGGACGGGGATTCCGGTGGCGAAGCTGACGGAAAGCGAGCGGAACAAGACGCTGCATCTCGATGAGGAACTCCACAGGAGGGTTATCGGACAGGACGAAGGCGTGACGAAGGTGACGGAAGCAATCATCCGCTCCAAGGCAGGAATCAAAGACCCCACGAAGCCCATCGGTTCCTTCCTGTTCCTCGGTCCTACCGGGGTGGGTAAGACGGAGCTTGCGAAAGCGCTGGCGGCATCCCTGTTTGATGATGAAAACAATATGGTGCGTATCGACATGAGCGAATATATGGAGAAGTATTCCGTTTCCCGCTTAATCGGGGCGCCTCCCGGATATGTGGGCTATGAGGAGGGCGGCCAGTTGACGGAAGCGGTGCGCCGGAAACCGTACTCCGTGGTGTTGTTCGATGAAATAGAAAAAGCCCATCCCGACGTGTTTAACGTACTGCTGCAAGTGCTGGACGACGGGCGGATTACGGATTCCCAGGGACGGACGGTGGACTTTAAGAACACCATCTTAATCATGACTTCGAACATCGGCGCCGGGTATCTGCTGGAAGGCATTGAAGCGGACGGAAGTATCCGGCCGGAAGCGGAAAAACAGGTGATGGAGGAACTGCGCGGCCATTTCCGCCCGGAATTTTTAAACCGTTTGGATGAAACCATTCTGTTTAAGCCGCTGACCAAAGAAAACATCGGCGGTATTATCCACCTGATTGTGGCGGATTTAAACCGGAGACTGGCGGACAGGGAGCTTACCATTGAGCTTTCCCAAAAGGCAGGGGAGTTTATCGTGGACCATGCTTACGATCCGGTATACGGTGCGCGTCCGTTAAAGCGCTATATCCAGAAATATGTGGAAACCCTGTCGGCAAAGCTGATCCTTGCGGACGGGGTAGGCGCCAAAGACGTCATAGAAATCGTACTGGAAAACGGGGAACTGGCGGCAAAACGCAAAGAATCTTGACAGAAACCCGTATAAGGCATTAAACTGAAAAGGGAAAAACCATGGGGCGTGTTGGAAAACAGGAAACTGGTTTCCGCATACGCCCCATAATATTGGAAAAAAGATGTGAGGAGGAGACGGCAGATGATACCAAGGGACCCGGTGATGCTTCTGAGTTTTGTAAATCTGAAGCTGCGCGACTACTATGACAGTTTTGAGGCGATGTGTGAGGATATGGACATAGACGGCGCGGATATCAGGAAAAAACTGGAGGCCATTGATTACCGCTACGACGAGGAGAAAAACCAGTTTGTCTGAGCAGATTAAGATAACCGTCCTGTGCGGGGACGGGAAAATTCCCCGTGTAATCCGGCATGATACGGGGAAGACTTTATTGGAAACCATGCGCAGGGAAGGCGTGGCGCTGCCGTCCCTTTGCGGCGGCATGGGAACATGCGGAAGGTGTGCGGTGAAGTTTTGCGGTTATGCGCCGCTGCCAACGCCTTCGGACCGCCGGACGCTTCCGCCGGACCGGTTAAGGGAAGGCTTCCGCCTGTCCTGTACGGCGCGTCCCGTGAAGGAATGTACGGTGGAAGCGGATTTTGCAAAAGCCGTGGAAACGGAAGAAGGGCGGCTGCATGTACTGGCGGATTATAACAGGGAACAGGGAAGTACGTTGTCCGGCACGGGCTTGGAAAGCGGACTGCCGCATCCGTCGGCTTTGGGCGGCAGGACCGTGGCGGCGGCGGACATCGGCACCACCACCATTGCCATGCAGTTATTGGAGCGGGTATCCGGCAGCGTTTTGGATACTTATACCTGTATCAATCCCCAAAGGGGCTACGGGATGGACGTGGTTTCCAGAATCCGTGCATCGGATGCAGGGCAGGGGGCACTCCTGCAAAAGCTGGTGCGGGATGCCCTTGCCGAAGGGCTGCGCCGGTTCCGGCAAAGTGCGGGAAAGCTGGGAATGCGGGAACCGGAACTGCTCGCCGTTGCCTGCAATACCGTCATGGGACATATTTTCATGGGATATCCCACGCAAACCCTGGGGAGAAGTCCTTTTTGCACGGTGAACCTGAAAACGGATACGTTGGAATGGAACGGTATCCGCACGGTACTGCTGCCGAACCTGTCGGCGTTTGTCGGGGGCGATATCCTGGCGGGGCTTTATGCCTGCGGGCTGTGCGGCGGTGTGCCGGACGGGACAGGGCAGGCACAGTGCGTCCGCACACCGGACGGTGGGAGCGGCGGACGGAACGGGGAACCGGTTTGGCTGTTCATGGATTTGGGAACCAATGCGGAAATGGTTATGGGAGCGGGAACCCGTGTGGCCGCCACGGCTGCAGCGGCAGGTCCTGCTTTTGAAGGCAGAGGATGCGACGGCGCCATGGGGACGGAACGGATTTTCGCGGCAGCGCATTTACTGGAACAGGGGCTGGTGGACGGAACAGGGCTGCTGGCAGAACCCTATTTCGGGACGGGAATCACGGTGGAAACGGAAGACCGTAAGGTGTTCATCACACAGGAGGATATACGGGATATCCAGACGGCAAAGGCGGCAGTGCGTGCGGGCATCCATTTCCTGATGGAGCGGCTGGGTGTTACGGGGGATTCCGCAATCGGGCAGGTGTACCTTGCCGGGGGAATGGGATTTTACCTGGACGGGAAAGCCGCAGTGGGGCTTGGGCTTTTGCCGGAGGCATTTGCGGACCGCCTGCGGACGGTGGGCAATACCGCCCTTGCGGGGGCAGGGCTGTTTGCCAGGAACGGATGGCGGGAAAGCGGCAGGCTGTTAGAAACTTACGGGGAGAAAGTGGAAGTCTTCCAAATGGCGGAGCTTGCGGATTTCGCGGAAGTTTACGTTGGATATATGGATTTTCCGGTTGGAAGGCATCAAACGTAAAATCAAACGTAAAAAAGGAAAGGAGTATCCTTCATGCAGAACATGCAGGAGCGTATCAAGGGAAAGGAACTGAAATACTTCAGCCTGTTTTCCCTCTGCCTTTTACTTGCGGCAGCGGCAGCAGGCACGGCGGTATCAGGCGGGCTTTTGCGGGGGCTTTGGAAAATCATCGTTTCCAGGGATGCACTGATTACGGATTATTTTGAACTGGCAGGGTACGGCGCGGCGTTTCTGAATGCAGCGGCGGTCTTTGCCATGTCGGTCGGTTTGGTACTGACCCAGAAGACCCCGTTTACCGGGCTGACCATGGCGGCGCTTTTTATCAATGCCGGATATGCGCTATGGGGCAAAAATCCCTGGAATATTCTTCCGGTGTTTTTGGGGACGGCGATTTATGCCAGGAGCCATGGGGCGAGGCTGGGGCGGTATATTTATACGGCGCTTTTCGGTACCTGTCTGGCGCCTTTGATTACGGAACTGGTATTCCTGCTTCCCTTCGGGCAGCCGTGGAACCTGCTGCTTGCCGTTTCGGCGGGGATGTTTACCGGATTCGTCCTGCCGCCGCTGTCCGTCCATGCGGCATCCATGCATATGGGGTATAACCTGTTCAATGTGGGATTTTCCGGCGGTATCCTTGCGTTTGTGATTGTCAGCATCCTCCGCTCTTTCGGGATGGAGAGCAGGCAGGTGCTGATTTGGAAAGAAGGAAGGAATGCGGCGGTAACGGCAGGGCTGTTTTTGTATTTTGCCGCAACGGTGGGGTACGGGCTGTGGATTGGCAGGGGGGAAGTGAAAGGACTGGGGAAAATCATGAAACACCCGGGACGTGCGGTGGCGGATTTCGTGCTGATGGACGGCGCGGGGCCAACCCTGATGAACATGGGGCTTGTGGGAATGGTCTGCATGGTTTACATTATCTTAACCGGCGGGGATTTTTCCGGACCGGTGGTGGGGGCGATTTTAACGGTATTCGGTTTTTCCGCTTTCGGTATACATATCCGCAATTACCTTCCGGTGCTGGCGGGTGTGTATTTATCCACTTTTGTCACCGTGTATACGCCGGTAACGCCGGGGATACAGCTTGCGGCGGTATTTTCGGCAGGGCTTGCGCCGATTGCGGGGCAGTTTGGGATTTTGGCGGGAATCATTGCCGGATTTCTCCATGCGGCGATTGCCATGTGCACGTCAGGAATGTACGGCGGGCTGAATCTGTATAACAACGGGTTCAGCGCGGGCTGGGTGGCGATTTTCATGGTGCCGGTGGTGGAGAGTTTCATGAAGCATTTTAAAGAGGGAAAGAGGAAGAAATAAAGATGGTTCACGGGGAAAGAAAGATTGCGAAGATCGTGGAGGAGCTTACGGTATACTTTTTTGCGCTGGGGGCGGACACGATAGAATCAAAAGTACACAGGGAAGGAAGCCGGGCGGTGATTTCATTTTTGGCAAATTATAAGGAGGAATATGCCCACAAGCTGGGACAGCTTGACGAATACCTGAACGGGCCGAAGAACGACGGAATCGAGGATGTGTACTGGGAACTTGCCGGCAGCGGAGATCCGGGGGAGGCAAGCCAGCTTTTGCTGGTGGGCATGATGGTGGACGGGGCGAAGATCCGTATGGAAGAAGGCTATGTGATTATGGAGCTGTATAAAGAAAAGTTTGAATAGGACTATGTGTTATGCTTCCCGCATATACTGGTGGAAAGAAACAGTAGGGGGAAGCCGGAAGATGGATTGGAAAACGAACGGGAAACGGAGGTTACTGTCCTGTCTGCTTCTTTTGGCATTGCTGGCCGGTGTTCTTTTTGCCGGATATTTATGGCGGGGAAGCGTGCAGGCCATGGGGAAAGGCATGGGGGACGGTGCGGATAAAAAGAAAATTGCGCTGACTTTTGACGACGGTCCCCATCCCTATTATACGGAGCAGCTGCTGGACGGATTAAAGGAACGTGGGGTAAAAGCCACGTTTTTTGTAACAGGTGAACATGCCAAACTTCATCCCGAAGTAATTAAGAGGATGAGCGAGGAAGGGCATCTGATTGGCAACCATACATACAGCCATATGCAGCTGAAATCCGGTAACAGGGAGGTTTTTAAGGAAGAACTGATTAAGACAAATGAGATTATTACCGGAATCACGGGGGAAGAAGTTCTGTACGTGCGTCCGCCCTACGGCTGCTGGGACAAATCCTTTGAAACGGAGTTGAACATGTTCCCTGTGCTTTGGACGGTGGACCCCCTGGACTGGTGTTCCAAAAATGCGGACGGCATCGCGCGGAAAGTGGTGGATAAAGCGGGGGAGAATGACATTATCCTGATGCATGACTATTATGCCGCTTCGGTAACGGCGGCGTTAAAGGTGGTGGATGAGCTGCTGGAGGAGGGGTATGAGTTTGTAACGGTGGAGGAGATATTATTTGACTGATGTATAAAGATACAAAAGATACGAATGCGCGTTCTGTTACATATCAATGAAAAAAATCCAAAAAAATTGTGCGTTATATACCAAACATACAAAGAAAAGAAATAATGTCTTGACTTGTATTGTGCGTATTGATATAATCAACCTAACAAATAAAACAGCTGGACATTTGGGTTGTTACTGCAAAGCAGGCAAAACCAAATTTTATGAATCAGCCGGAAGGTTGATTGATAGAATTTGGTTTTTTGTTGCGCAGAATGTTAATAATTAATCAGGAAAAAAGTATGAGGAATGAAAATTGCGTATCGAAAAGGTAATCAACAATAATATTATTTCCGCAAGGGATAATCAGGGTGTAGAGTTGGTTGTCATGGGAAGGGGCATTGGATTCGGCAGTAAGGCGGGCAGTGAAATTGCCGAGGAAAAGATCGAGAAGATTTTCAGGCTGGAAAACATGGACGACAAAGAACAGTTTAAGGCATTGCTTGCTTCTCTGCCCATTGAACACATCAGGCTTTCTACGGATATCATTTCCTATGCGCGGGAAAACCTGGAACTGAAACTGAACCAGAACGTGTACCTGACACTGACGGATCATATCAGTTTCGCGCTGGAAAGGCACCGCAAAGGTCTGGGATTCCACAATGTGTTGTATGATGAAGTCAAGCTGTTTTACCCGTTGGAGTATTCGGTGGGCTGCTTTGCGTTAGAGCTGATTGAGGAAAGGACGGGATGCCGGCTGGAGGAAGACGAATCCGCATCCATTGCACTGCATCTGATTAACGGGGAACTGAATACCGTTATGGGGACGACGTTTTTCATGATTAAGATGATGCGGGGGATGATGGAAATCATCGAAAGGGAGATTCCGGTTCCTTCCGGACGGAATTACCCGCGTGACAGGCTGATTTCCGATTTGAAACAGCTTGCCAACCGGCTTGTTTCGGAGAAGCCCATAAAAGGGAGGAGGGATGAAAAGCTGTACCGTTTTGTGGAAAGAAACTATGCGGAGGAGTATCATATGATTAGCGGGATAAACAGTTATATCGAAAGTGAATACCGGTGCAGCATGACGGAAGAAGAAAAAATATATCTGGCATTGAACATTAAGAGGATGAAAGACCTGTATTTATGTTAAGGTGCTGCCGGGTCCATACCGGCACGGGGAAGCGGATTTGCGCATGGGCGCAAAACCACAGGCGGGGAAAGGAGTATGGTGCAGAGATGAAACTATTCCAAAATTTATTTGCCAAAGACGGCGGCATAACGGTGGGGGCGCCGGTGACGGGAACGCTGATTGACATTACGGAGGTAAACGACCCTGCATTCAGCGGGGGAATCCTTGGGAAAGGTGTGGCGGTGGTTCCGTCCGGCACGCGCATCTGTGCGCCGGTGGACGGGACGGTCAATACCATATTTCCTACCGGTCATGCGGCGGCAGTTACCAGTAAGGAAGGCGCGGAGGTGCTGATTCATGTGGGGCTTGACACGGTGAAGCTGGAAGGAAGGCATTTTACCATCCATGCCTGCGAAGGGCAGGAGGTAAAGAAAGGGGATCTTCTCCTGGAGGCGGACATCGAGCGGATTAAGGCGGAAGGGTATGATGTCACGACGCCGGTGGTAATCTGCAATTCCGATGAGTTTTCCGAATTCCATATGCCGGAGTCGGGAGCCGTATCGCAGGGCGATGAAATCATGACCCTGAAAAAATAGACGGCCGGAAATGCGGAACGGGAATAGGAGAAAGCAGTATGGAAAAATATACCGGAAAGAGCGTACTGAAAGGAATTGCCATAGGCAGGATTTACTGGTACCGGAAGCAGGATTACCAGGTGGAAAAGGTGGAGACGGCGGACAGCGAAGCGGAAAAAAAACGGTTTGCCGATGCCCTGGAAACTGCCAAGGAGCAGTTGGGCGGGCTTTATGAGGAAACGCTTGCCCGTGTGGGCGAAGACCATGCCATGATTTTCGACATACATAAAATGCTTTTGGAGGACGGGGATTATCTTGATACGGTTAACGGTGTGCTGGAGGAAGGCTTCAATGCGGAATATGCCGTGGAGACCGCTGAGAACCGGTTCGCGGAGCTGTTTGCATCCATGGAGGATGAATATATGCGGGCGAGGGCTGCCGATATACGGGACGTTTCCAAAAGGGTCATCCGTATCCTTGCGGGGATTCCCGAAGACGGCATTCTTGCGGACGGACCGGTCATTGTGGCAGCGGACGATTTAACGCCAAGTGAGACGGTAAAAATGGATAAAAACAAAATTCTTGCTTTCGTGACGGCGAAGGGATCTTCCAATTCCCATACGGCGATACTGGCAAGGAGCATGAACTTGCCGGCGCTTGTCAGCACTGGCATCGTTAACTGGGAAGCCCTGGAAGGCAAAGTCGGGGTAGTGGACGGTTTTAGCGGGGAATTTTTTGTGGAACCGGAACCGGAACTCCTGAATGAAATGATACACCGTAAAAACCGGTGGGTTGCCGACTTAAAAGCATTGGAACAATTAAGAGGAAAGGACAATGTGACCGGCGACGGCAGGCGGATTGATGTTTTTGCCAATATCGGCAAGGTGGAGGACGCGGACGGGGCGTTGGAGGCGGATGCCGGAGGCATCGGGTTGTTCCGCAGCGAATTCCTTTATCTTGGCAGGGACAGTTTCCCGACGGAAGAAGAACAGTTTATCAGTTATAAAACGGTGCTGGAGAAAATGGGGGATAAAAAGGTTGTTATCCGCACGCTGGATATCGGCGCCGATAAAAAAGTGGATTATTTTCATTTGGACGAGGAAGAAAATCCGGCATTGGGGTATCGTGCCATCCGGATATGCCTGGACCGCCCGGAGATTTTCATTACACAGTTACGTGCTATTTTCCGTGCTTCGGCTTACGGCAGGGCGGCGATTATGTTCCCCATGGTAGTGTCGGTGGATGAGGTCAGGCGGATTAAGGAAATCGTGAGACAGGTGAAACAGGAGCTTTCCGCAGGAGGCCATCCTATGGGAGAAGTGGAACTTGGGATTATGGTGGAAACGCCGGCGGCAGCCCTGATTTCCGGTGAACTGGCAAAGGAGGTCGATTTCTTCAGCATTGGGACGAACGACTTAACGCAGTATACCCTGGCGGTGGACAGACAGAACCAAAAGCTGGAGGCTATCTGTGATACGCACCATCCGGCGATTCTCGAACTAATACGGATGACGGTGGAAAATGCGCATAAGGAAGGAATCTGGGCGGGAATCTGCGGGGAACTGGCGGCGGATACGGATTTAACGGAGACGTTTCTTGCCATGGGGGTGGATGAACTGAGCGTTTCGGCTTCTTCCGTACTCAAGGTGCGCAAGGCGGTCAGGGAACTTTGAGATAAAGCAAACATGTTGACGGGAGGTGGGGCAATGAAGGAATTGGAATTTACCGTGAAAGACCCGGTGGGACTTCACGCAAGACCGGCAGGGCTTTTGGTTAAGGAAGCGGCAAAGTTCAAGAGCAGCATTACCGTAAGCGGTAACGGAAAGAGCGCGGATGCCAGAAAACTAATCCAGCTTATGGGGCTTGGCATAAAACAGGGAATGGCGATTTCCTGCCGGATGGAAGGAGAAGACGAGGAAGCGGCATACGCGGCAATGCAGGAATTTCTGGAAGGAAACTTATAGGTATGGTAAAAACCGCATAACGGCGGAACGGAAATGAGATAAGAATGAAAAAAGGGGAATGGTACCGGAGCGGCTTTAAAAACAGGAAAATAACAATAACGGATTGGGGGTAAAACTTATGATGAAACATTTGCAGAAATTAGGTAAGGCTTTGATGCTTCCCGTGGCGTGTCTGCCAATCTGCGGTATCCTGATGGGACTCGGATATGCGCTCTGTAAACAGACGATGCAGGGGGGCGAGATTTCGGGATTTGTCAATCTGCTCGGTTTCTTTTTGGTGAAGGCAGGCGGAGCGTTAATCGATAATATGGCGCTTTTGTTTGTAATCGGTGTCGGTGTCGGTATGGCGGATGACCATGACGGTACGGCAGGGTTAGCATCCCTTGCGGCATGGCTGATGATTACCAACCTGCTTGCGGTGGGGAATGTGACGACGATGTTTCCGTCCATCGCGGAAGACGTAAATAAAACGCTGGCATTTTCGGCGATTGCGAATCCGTTTATCGGTATTCTGTCCGGTATCATCGGCGCTTTGTGCTACAACAGGTTTAAGTCAACGAAACTGCCGGACTGGATGTCGTTCTTCAGCGGAAAAAGGTGCGTGGCGATTATTTCCGGCGTGGTGTCGATCATCGTGGCAGCTGTTTTACTGCTGGTATGGCCCGTGGTATACGGCGCGCTTTTGGCAATCGGAAACGGAATCGTGAGTTTGAACGCGGTAGGCGCAGGTATTTATGCATTCTTGAACCGGCTGTTAATCCCTACGGGACTGCACCATGCACTCAACAATGTATTTTGGTTTGATACGGTGGGACTCGGCGACCTGAAACATTTTTGGGCAGGCGATACCAGCGCGGACGTGGCATGGAGCCTTGGTATGTATATGTCCGGGTTCTTCCCGTGCATGATGTTCGGAATCCCGGGTGCGGCACTGGCAATGATTCATACGGCAAAAGACGGCAAAAAGAAAGTTGCCATCGGTTTGGTGGCTTCGTCTGCAGTCTGTGCATTTGTCTGCGGCGTAACGGAGCCTTTTGAATTCGGATTTATGTTCCTTGCACCGGTATTGTATTTGATTTACGCATTGCTGTATGGTATTTTCACTTTCGTAACGACTCTGCTTGGGTTCCGCGCGGGGTTCAGTTTCTCGGCAGGAGCGACGGACCTTGTATTCTCGGCATCGCTTCCGGCAGCGGAGAAAACATGGATGATCCTGCCCCTTGGCTTGGCTGCATTTGTGGTGTTCTATGTGGTATTCCGTTTTGCCATCGTGAAATTTGACTTAAAGACCCCCGGAAGGGAAGACGACGATGTGGAAGCGGAGAAAAAAGCGGTTCTGTCCAACAGCGATTTCGCGCAGGTGGCTGCCATCATCCTGGAAGGGCTGGGCGGTAAATCCAACGTGGTTTCCCTGGATAACTGTATTACGAGACTGCGCCTTGAAATCAAGGATTACACGCAGGTGGACGAAAAGAAGATTAAATCGGCAGGCGTTGCAGGCGTGATGAGACCGAGCAAGAATGCTGTCCAGGTCATTGTAGGAACAAAGGTACAGTTCGTGGCGGATGAAATGAAGAAAATGTTATAAAGATTCCCGTATCGGACGGGAATTGGGAATAAGGAAAGGGCGGTCCCGGCAGGACCGCCCTCTTTGTGCGCAGCCCCGTGCGTCCGCTTCCAAACATAACATTCCGGGTTGAACTGTTACGCAGAGGAATATGCCATGTCATAACTGAATTGACATCCTTCCCAATATAATGATAAAATCCTGTTTTTGACAGTAGTACGGACAATGAATCGCTGTAACCCTAGTATTT
>ERZ779637.1001-NODE-1001-length-13740-cov-5.981440_pt1 | contig 13740 bp, 11 predicted proteins | sample MGYA00514196_ERZ779637 | MGnify/ENA primary metagenome ERZ779637 (study PRJEB29562, sample SAMEA4376700) | mouse gut metagenome | isolation source: Cecum | study: EMG produced TPA metagenomics assembly of the A DSS colitis mouse model was used to assess the... | reverse complement strand
GCTTACGCATTGTGAACAGAGTTCACATTAAATTCGCAGATTTTGGTAAGAATGGAGATTTTTATGGAACTATTACGAGGAATGAGAGATAGACTTGATAAGTATGTAGACATAAATTCTGAAATTTGTGTTAATATGAGCACAATGGGTTCTGCAGTATATGATTTTTGTTGTTTTGGTATAGATAAGGAAGGCAAACTTTCCGATGACAGATATATGATATTTTACAATCAGTTAGTATCACCTGCTGACGAGATTCGTTTTGTATTGGGAAGTAATTCTTCGGAATTTCGTATTCAATTAGCAAAGCTGCCAATGAGCATTGATAAGCTGGTATTCACGGTAAGTATTGATGGAAATGGTACGATGGGTCAGATTACAAAACACAATTTTCAGTTATCACAAAATAATGTGACTGAGATGGAAATGGAATTGCTAGGCACTGATTTCAATATGGAAAAGGCAATTATTTCTGTTGAGCTTTATCGGAAAGATGGATGGCGTATCGCTGCTGCTGCGAAGGGTTTTAATGGTGGTTTGTCAGCACTTTTAAAATCTTTTGGTGGGGAGGAGATTTCATCAAGTGTTTCTGATACGAATTGTATAAGTGCATCACAAAAGCAGGAGAGCAAGACGGAAGATGAATTAACCCAGAAAGTTATGGGAAAGATCAGCTTATCAAAGGATAAAGTAAATCTTGAAAAGCATGTGGTCAATCTTAGTAAATGTATTGTTGATTTGGGGAAAAAGAGTGGTGTTGCTCTTGGCTCTACAAAGGCAAGAGTTGTTGTTGTTCTTGATTATAGTGGATCTATGAGCCGTCTTTACTTACAAGGGACAGTACAACACACAATCAATAGGCTTGTTCCATTAGGTTTGACTTTTGACGATAATGGATCGATTGATATCTATTTGTTTCAGAATGACTTTATAAAATTAACAGATTTGACCCTTTCTAATTATGAAAATTATGTGCGGGATATTATACTGACCTCTGGTTACCGAATGGGTGGAACAAGCTATGCACCTGTACTCAGAGCGATTATAGAAGGTAAAATTTGCCAAAGAACAGGATTTTTAGGATTTAATACTGAGATAAAGACAGAAAATGCGATCGTAAATGATAAAGAGACAACGTTTATTCTTTTTATTACAGATGGTGAAAATTGTGACAGGGAAGAAACGAATCGAATTATTAAAAAGTCATCTGATATGAATGTGTTTATTCAATTTATAGGAATTGGGAATGAAAAATTTAAATATTTAAAGAGTCTTGATGAAATGTCTGGAAGAATAAGAGATAATACTGGTTTTGCAAAGATGGAGGATTTGGATAAGGCAGATGATAAGGAATTATATACAAATGTTCTTGATCAGTTTGCAAAATGGTTGAAGGGATTACAATAAGGATTCAATAAGAGTTGTTAACACTAAAAACAAACATATGTATAGGAGATACCTATGAATTACAATGAACTAAAATTTACAGATAATTTCATTTTCTGCAAAGTATTAGAGAATAATTTGGAGTTATGTAGACAACTTTTGGAGTTAATACTTAAAGTCAAGATAAAGAAAGTGATTTTTGCTGATAAAGAAAAGGTACTAGATATCACGCCTGATGGTAAAAGTGTTCGTCTTGATATTTATGTCGAGGACAATACTGGTACTGTGTATAATATTGAAATGCAAGTTGCACCAAAACGTAATTTGCCCAAAAGATCAAGATATTATCAAGGAATGATAGATCTAAATTCCATAGAAAAAGGCGCGAAGTATAATGCTTTAAAAAAGAGTTTTATAATTTTTATATGTATGTTTGATCCGTTTAACGAGGATTTACCTATATATACTTTTACAAACAGGTGCAAAGAAAAGTTACAATTAGAGCTTGGAGATGAAACAACGAAAGTATTTATAAATCCTTATGGTAATACAGAAGAACTATCGTCAGATCTTAAGTTGTTTTTTGATTATCTTAAAGAAGAAATTGCTCAAAGTGAGTTTACCAAGATGATAGATATAGAAGTGGAAAAGGTAAGACAAAATAAGGAATGGAGGCGTGAATATATGACATGGATATCAGAACTTGAAGAATCAAAAGAGGAAGGAAGGGAAGAAGGAAGGGAAGAAGGAAGGGAAGAAGGAAGGGAAGAAGGAGAACTTCTACATTTAATTAAAACTATTTATAAGAAAATGTTAAAGAGCAAGACGAACGACGAAATTGCAGATGAAGTTGAAGAAAGTATCGAAACAATTGAACAGATTAAGCAAGTAATTATAGCATATAAGAGAGATCATAAGAACGAAGAATTTAACGCTGGTAAAGTGTTAGAATATTACAAAAAATAGATGTATTGATTTTTGTAATAAATTAAGAAGTGCTTCTAATCACTCACAGCAGAGGTTGCTTTGCGAAAGTGTTAAGTTTCACGTCGAAAAACGCCAAAGACAGGCGTTTTTCATTTTGATTTGAGGTCCGTTAAACAGGCGAATGGGAGTTTGAATGTAGTAAATAAAGAAAAATGGTTATATAGATTTATTTGATGTGTAAAATAGATAGCTTCGTCTATCTAGGGATTGAAGTCTTCTGTAAAATATCTAAAAAAATAATTAACAAAAGCGTTCTCTTGTGATAAAATATTGGTATATAATTTAATTATAATAAAATTTATATAAATGTGTAAACAGGAGGAAAACAGCATGGCAGAAAAGAAATGTGTAGCTTATGTATCAACATATACTATGGGCGATAAACATGGCATTAAAATTTATGATGTTGATATGGAACATGGGCGTTTTGAGGAGAAAGGTGAAGTACACATTACCAATTCTTCATACGTCACAATCTCACACAACCGAAAGTATCTTTATGCAATAACGGATACAGGTGTTTCTAGCTATAAGATTTTGCCAGATGGAAATTTGGAGTTTGTAAACACCGCTTCGACAAACAGCATGAGAGGATGTTATCTCTCTACAGATTATGAGGACAAGTTCTTATTTTGTGCGGGATATCATGATGGGAAAATCACAGTGTTACATCTGGATTCCAGCACAGGGGCTGTGGATGCTATCACAGACGAAGTATTTCATAGAGGACTTGGAAGTATTGCGGAAAGAAGCTATCGGCCGCATATTAGCTGTGTGAAAATGACAAGAGATAATAAGTATCTCTGTGCGGCAGACCTTGGGATTGACTATGTAAATATTTATCGTCTGGATCATGACAGAGGAGTTTTACGACAAGTAGATATTATTCGATGTGATATCGATTCTGCACCACGACATTTAAAATTCTCAGAAGATGGACGTTTTTTGTATATTGTAAGTGAGATGAAGAACTGTATTGATGTATATGAATATCATGAGGAGGACAATGTGCCATTTTTTGACCTGATTCAGACAATTCCTACATCGGATAAGTTTGAATATAAGGGAGTGGCAGCAAGTGCTTTAAATATTTCTTTTGATGGTAGATATATTATTACCTCCACAGCAGGTGACAATTGTGTTTCGTTGTTTGAGATTAATCAGAAAACAGGGGAACTAACTAAATTGTTTTATCTGCCAGTTAGTGGAGAGTATCCAAAGGATGCAGCACTCTTTCCAGATAATAAGCATCTGGTAAGTTTAAATCATGAATCAAATACAATGACCTTTTTTAGAGTAAATTATGAAGAAAATTATATGGTAATGAATGGAAAAGAGCTTGAGATTAATCAGGCGAATTGCATTATATTCCATGAACTTTCATAATGAATAATACTTCTGCAGAAAGTGGCTTTAGGCCACTTTTTTGGCACACAGACGCGGAAAGGAACGATGCAGCAAAAGCTGATCGCGTCCGAGCAGGGAAGATAGACTTTCCCTGCTCAATTGTATAGACTTGTATAGAGAAAAAGATCTTTAATATTACGAATAAAAATTTTTTATCTTGTCTACTCTGGCAGTCATATTTTGTAATAACATATCTAACACTGTGACTGCTGTCATTGACTCTACGACGACAACAGCTCTTGGAACAATAATTGGGTCGTGTCTTCCTTTGATTTGGATTGTAATTTCCTCTCCATTTTTATTAATTGTATCTTGCTTCTGAAAAATGGATGGAGTAGGTTTGAAATAGGCCCTTAGAATAAGTTCCGAACCGTCACTGATACCACCTAGGACTCCTCCTGCATGATTTGTGGTTTTGATTACAGAAGAACCATTTATCCGAAAATGATCATTGTTAGAAGAACCATTTGCAGACGCAGCTTTGATGCCATCGCCAATCTCGAATGCTTTTACGGCGCCGATTGACAGGATTGCTTTCGCAAGGTTGGCATCTAATTTTTCAAAGACGGGTTCCCCGATTCCCGCAGGTAGATTAACGACACGACAGGCAATAATTCCGCCTGCAGAGTCTAATTTTTCCATACATTCTTTTAAATAAGCTTCTGCTTTGCGTGAAGTATCTTTGTCTGGCATACCTGTTGGATTATTTCTGGCTTCGTCAATATCAATACAATTTAAGGGACGTTCTGGATTTGGTATTTCAATTGGACCGATTGCCTGCGTGTAAGCAGAAATTGTAATACCGAGTTCGAGCAGAAGTTTTGACGCGATAGCACCTGCTGCAACACGCCCAATCGTTTCGCGCCCAGAGGAGCGTCCGCCTCCGCGATAGTCTCTAAATCCGTATTTTTGATCGAAGGTATAGTCTGCGTGTCCAGGGCGGTAGTAGGATGCAATCTCACTATAGTCAGCAGATCTTTGCGCGGTATTTTGCACAACCATAGAGATAGGAGTGCCAGTTGTTTTTCCTTCAAAGATACCAGAGAGAATTTCAACGTTGTCCGATTCTTTTCTTTGCGTTGTAAAACGAGAGGAACCAGGTTTTCGTCGGTCAAGAAAAGATTGGATGTCCATTTCATTTAAGGCAAGACCAGCCGGACAGCCATCAACCACAACACCAATTCCAGAGCCATGGGATTCTCCCCAAGTAGTGATTTTAAATATATTTCCAAATGTTGAACCTGACATAATTGATTTTTCCTTTCAATTTTTAAAGATTTAAAGATGTTATTAGTATTTTGGGTATGGTGTGTGCATGAGTAGAAGATTCAGTTTTTCTACTCAATTTTATCTTGTAAGAATTTTGTCGCAACAAATATTATAAATGTAAAATGCACAAAAATCAAGAAGTAGTATTTTTCTATAATTCCTAATGCAAAATTGGAAAGAGTATGTTATGATGGAACAGATATAATGAGATGGTAGTTTTTGAGGAGTTGAAATGGATGTATAAATTGTTGAAACAAGAAGGACGTGCTAAGCGCGCAGAAGTCACAACAGTTCATGGCGTGATTCAGACGCCAGTATTTATGAATGTCGGTACTGTAGCTGCGATTAAAGGGGCAGTATCAACAGCAGATTTAGAAGATATTGGTACACAAGTAGAATTGTCTAACACCTATCATCTTCATGTTAGAACAGGAGATGAGGCAATTAAGAAGCTTGGTGGCTTGCATAAGTTTATGTCATGGAAGAAACCGATTTTGACGGATTCTGGTGGATTCCAAGTCTTTTCGCTCGCAGGACTTCGCAGGATTAAAGAGGAGGGAGTTTACTTTAACTCTCATATAGATGGAAGAAAGATTTTTATGGGACCAGAGGAGAGTATGCGTATTCAATCCAATCTCGCTTCCACAATTGCAATGGCCTTTGATGAGTGCCCACCTAGCAAGGCAGATCGAAAGTATGTTGAAAATTCTGTTGCGCGTACAACACGTTGGCTTGAGCGGTGTAAAACTGAGATGCATAGGCTGAATGAACAAGAGGATACAATTAATAGAAATCAATTATTGTTTGGCATTAATCAGGGAGCAATCTATGCAGATATTCGTATTGAACATGCGAAGCGAATTTCTGAGATGGATTTGGATGGATATGCAGTGGGCGGATTGGCTGTTGGTGAGACGCATGAAGAAATGATTTATATTTTAGAGGAAACGGTTCCATATTTGCCAAAGGACAAGCCAACTTATCTGATGGGAGTAGGTACACCCGCAAATATTTTGGAAGGAGTAGAGCGTGGTATTGATTTTTTTGATTGCGTGTATCCAACTAGAAATGGGCGTCATGGACATTTGTATACAAACAATGGAAAAATCAACCTGTTTAATGCAAAGTATGAATTGGATTCTAGACCGATTGAAGAAGGCTGTGGTTGTCCTGCTTGTCAAAGATATTCGAGGGCTTATATCCGTCATTTGCTAAAGGCAAAGGAAATGCTTGGTTTGCGGTTGTGTGTATTGCATAATTTATATTTCTACAATACGATGATGACGGAAATTAGAGATGCGCTTGATGCAGGGGAGTTTGCCTCCTATAAAAAACGTAAATTGGAAGGGATACAGGCAAATGGAAATGTGTGAAAGAGTATGATTTTAGTAGCATTATAACAATGAAATTAATTGTGAGTGTTACAATAATCGTTATTATATTTTACTTGCTTATAAATATATTTGGACAGCGTTTTATAAATATTTTACTTGAAGTATTGGAAATTATTGTGTATGATATATACTATGTGTTTGACATAAGGGAATGCAACAGTAAATATTATGAGGTAGTTCCCAACGGCGATATAGGAGGAAAAGTTAGATATGAATTTATTGTTGACAGAAGGAGATGCAATGGCAGCAGGACAAGGAGCTGCAAGTATGATATCACTGGTTGTAATGGTGGTATTCTGGTTTGGAATTATGTATTTTCTAATGATTCGTCCTCAGAGAAAGGAGCAGAAGAAAAAGGCTGCTCTTGTCAATTCGGTGGAGGTTGGTGACAGTATTCTAACTACCAGCGGATTTTATGGCATGGTGATCGATGTCACAGATGAGGATGTTATTGTAGAGTTTGGCAGTAATAAAAATTGCCGTATTCCTATGAAGAAGGCAGCAATCGAGCAGGTTGAGAAGCCAGACAGCGAATAGAATTATGATTTAAAAAAGTCTCCAAGGATATCAGGGAGATTTTTTTATGTAATCTTGTTGAAATTTTCTGTCGAATGTAATATGATTGAGTATGTGTATATTTATTCCGGCGAGTAATGAGCTGAGTGGCTGCGAAGCGGACATTTGGTGAATGCTGCAAGGGTCTAATATCTTGCAGTTTGCGCAAGGGTGTTGACTGAAAGGATGGAATGCAGCGAAAAACCATTCAAGGAAAGGGAGATAAAGGAATGAATTTGAATATTGTTTGTATACCTGGTGACGGAATTGGACCAGAAATTGTTACAGAAGCGAAGAAAGTACTAGATCAAGTTGCTAAAAAATATGGTCACAGTATTTCGTATAAAGATATTTTGATGGGTGGCGCATCGATTGATGCTTGTGGGGAACCACTTACAGATGAGGCGATTGCTACAGCAAAAGCAGCAGATGCTGTTTTGATGGGATCGATTGGTGGAAATACTTCAACATCACCCTGGTATAAGTTGCCGCCACATTTAAGACCAGAGGCAGGACTTTTGAAATTAAGAAAGTCTTTAAATTTGTTTGCAAATTTAAGACCAGCTTATTTATATGAAGATTTAAAAGAAGCATGTCCGTTGCGGGACGATATTATTGGCAGCGGATTTGATATGATGATTATGCGAGAACTTACAGGTGGATTGTATTTTGGAGAGCGCAGCACAAAAGAGGTGGATGGTGTTGTCACAGCAATCGATACATTGGCATACACAGAAAATGAGATTCGACGTATTGCTATTAAAGGTTTTGAGATTGCAATGAAACGCCGAAAAAAAGTGACTAGTGTCGATAAGGCAAATGTACTTGATTCTTCTCGGCTTTGGAGAAAAGTGGTGGAGGAAGTTGCAAAGGATTATCCAGAAGTCACATTGGAGCATATGCTTGTCGATAACTGTGCAATGCAACTTGTGAAGGACCCAAAACAATTTGATGTGATTTTAACAGAAAATATGTTTGGTGATATTCTTTCAGACGAAGCAAGTATGGTCACAGGGTCTATTGGTATGTTGTCTTCAGCAAGTTTAAATGATACAAAATTTGGACTTTATGAGCCGAGTGGTGGTTCTGCACCAGACATTGCAGGAAAAGGAATTGCAAATCCAATTGCGACAATTTTAAGTGCAGCAATGATGCTTCGCTATTCGTTTGATTTGGATAAAGAAGCAGATGCTATTGAGGCAGCAGTGAAAAAAGTGCTTCAGGACGGTTATCGCACAATTGATATTATGCCACAGGAAGAACGAAAACATGCGAGCGTAAAGCAGGTTGGAACAGCGGAAATGGGAGATTTGATTGTGAGGGGGATTTAAGAATGAAAAGTGATAATGTAAAAAAGGGAATGCAGCAGGCGCCACATAGAAGTCTGTTTCACGCATTAGGATTTACGGAAGAAGAAATGCAGAAACCTATGGTTGGCATTGTCAGTTCTTATAATGAAATTGTGCCGGGACATATGAATTTGGATAAAATTGTAAACGCTGTGAAACTTGGCGTGGCAGAAGCGGGCGGTGTTCCGGTTGTTTTTCCGGCGATTGCAGTCTGTGACGGAATTGCCATGGGACACATTGGTATGAAGTATTCTCTTGTCACAAGAGACTTGATAGCGGATTCTACGGAATGTATGGCTTTGGCACATCAGTTTGATGCGCTTGTTATGGTGCCAAACTGTGACAAGAATGTTCCTGGTTTGCTAATGGCAGCAGCGCGCATCAATGTGCCGACAGTATTTGTGTCTGGTGGCCCAATGCTTGCAGGGCATGTAAAGGGACAAAAACGTAGTCTTTCTTCCATGTTTGAGGCAGTGGGTTCTTATGCGGCAGGTACGATGACGGAGGAAGATGTCTGTGAGTTTGAACAGAAGGCATGTCCTACATGTGGTTCTTGCTCAGGCATGTATACAGCCAATTCTATGAATTGTTTGACAGAGGCGCTTGGTATGGGATTACAGGGAAATGGAACCATTCCAGCGGTGTATTCAGAGAGAATTAAATTGGCAAAACATGCTGGTATGGCAGTGATGGAATTGTTTAAGAAAAATATTTGTCCGCGTGATATTATGACAAAAGAAGCGATTATCAATGCGCTTACTGTTGATATGGCGCTTGGGTGCTCCACCAATTCAATGCTTCATCTACCAGCAATTGCACATGAGATTGGTTTTGATTTTGACATTTCTTACGCGAATGAAATCAGTGCGAAAACACCAAATCTTTGTCATCTTGCGCCAGCAGGACCTACTTATATGGAAGACTTGAACGAAGCAGGTGGTGTGTATGCAGTGATGAATGCTTTATCAGAGCTGGAACTTTTAAATGAAAATTGCATGACTGTGACAGGCAAAACAATCGGTGAGAATATTAAAGGCGTTCAGAATAAAAACCCTGAGGTTATAAGACCACTTGACAATCCATATAGCAAAACAGGAGGACTTGCTGTGCTGAAGGGGAATCTTGCACCTGATGGAAGTGTTGTAAAACGTTCTGCAGTTGCACCAGAGATGCTTGTGCATGAAGGGCCAGCACGTGTTTTTGAGTGTGAGGAAGACGCGATTGAGGCAATCAAAGGTGGAAAAATTGTTGCAGGAGATGTTGTGGTGATTCGTTATGAGGGGCCTAAAGGCGGTCCTGGTATGCGTGAGATGTTGAATCCTACATCGGCGATTGCAGGAATGGGACTTGGTTCTACGGTAGCACTGATTACAGATGGTCGTTTTTCTGGTGCATCGCGGGGAGCTTCGATTGGGCATGTGTCGCCAGAGGCTGCGGTGTGTGGACCGATTGCACTAGTTGAGGAGGGAGATATTATTTCTATCAACATTACAGAGTGCACTTTAAATGTCAAGGTATCTGATGAGGAGTTGGCAAAACGTCGTGCAAATTGGCAGCCAAGAGAACCAAAGATTACAACGGGTTATCTTGCAAGATACCGCGAACTTGTCACAAGTGGCAATCGGGGAGCGATATTGGAGCTTCCTAGGAAATAACTGAGAAAATAACAATGTTTATATGACCAAAGGAGATTAAAATATGCAGTTAACAGGTTCACAAATTGTTATTGAATGTTTGAAAGAGCAGGGGGTTGATACCGTATTTGGTTATCCTGGTGGAACAATCCTGAATATTTATGATGAATTATATAAGCACAGTGATGAGATTACACATATTCTTACTTCTCATGAACAAGGCGCTTCTCATGCGGCTGACGGGTATGCGCGTGCAACGGGAAAGGTTGGAGTTTGTCTTGCGACAAGTGGTCCAGGAGCGACCAACCTTGTAACAGGGATTGCAACAGCTTACATGGATTCTGTTCCATTAGTGGCAATTACAGCCAATGTAAATTTGCCATTGCTTGGAAAGGATACTTTTCAGGAGGTTGATATTGCAGGCGTGACAATGCCAATCACAAAACATGGATATATTGTAAAAGATGTCACAAAACTTGCAGAGACCATCAGACGTGCATTTAAGATAGCAAAATCAGGAAGACCAGGACCAGTATTGGTTGATATTACTAAGGATGTAACAGCAAATAAATGTGAATTTATTCCAATAAAACCAGAACCACCAGTGATTGTTAATTCATATACTGAAAATGATATTGATGTGGCACTTGATTTGATTAAAGCTGCGAAAAAACCTTATATTTATCTTGGCGGAGGTGCGATTATCTCTGGTGCATCGCGAGAAGTCAAGGAATTTGCTGAGAAAATACAAGCACCTGTGTGTGATACATTGATGGGAAAAGGCGCTTTTGATGGGAAAAGTACTCTTTACACAGGCATGATTGGTATGCATGGTACTAAGACGTCAAATTATGGTGTCAGTCAGTGTGATTTGCTGATAGCGCTTGGAGCACGTTTTTCTGATCGTGTAGTGGGAAATCCAAAGAAGTTTGCAGAGAATGCAAAAATTTTACATATTGATATTGACGCTGCAGAAATTAATAAAAATATTAAGACAGATGCCTCTGTTATTGGAGATTTAAAAACTGTTTTAAAAGAGCTAAATAGTAAGCTTGAGCAGCAGAATCATGATACGTGGATTGCAGAGATAAAAGAATTGAAAGAAAAATATCCATTGCGATATGAATCAGATAAACTTACGTGTCCTTATATCATTGAAGAATTGGATAGAGTTACAGATGGAAAAGCAATTGTATCTACTGATGTAGGACAACATCAAATGTGGGCGGCGCAATATTATCGATATACAGAGCCACGAACATTCCTTTCGTCTGGTGGACTTGGAACAATGGGATATGGACTGGGTGCTTGTATTGGTGCAAAGGTTGGAAGACCAGATAAAATTTGTGTCAATATTGCCGGAGATGGCTGTTTTCGTATGAATATGAATGAGTTGGCAACGGCAAGCCGCTATAATATTCCTATTATTCAGATTATTATCAATAATCATGTGCTGGGAATGGTTCGTCAGTGGCAGACATTGTTCTATGAGAAGCGATACTCGCAAACAATTTTAACAGATAAAGTAGATTTTGTGAAAGTTTCTGAAGGGCTTGGTTGCGAGGCAATTCGTGTCACAAAGTGTGAGGAGGTAGGACCTGCTCTTGAAAAGGCAATTTCTCTGCAAAAGCCAGTTGTAATTGAGTGTGTCATTGAAGAAGATGACAAGGTATTTCCTATGGTTCCAGCAGGAGCAGCAATCAGTGAGGCATTTGACGCAGAGGATTTAAAGCAGCGCCAATAGAATTTTTGTAATAAGGTACTATGAGAAAAATTTTATTAGGTTTTATTAGAGTGATAGGTGTGATGGCAGTGCTGGGAGTTGGTGCTGTCATCGCATTGGACCAATATTATCAAAATGTTTTTCCAATGTTTGTGATTATAAATGGTGTATATTGTACGGGTATGACAGTGGAGAAAGTGACGGATATTCTAGATGATTCTTATGATTTGCATGCTGACAAAATTACAGTGCGCACAGTAGATGGTGTAATGCATGAACTTCCGCTTGACGAGTATGGAGTGACAATATCTTATAAACCAGCAGTTAAGAAATATATGCAACAGTGTAAATCGCAACCATTTCAATGGTTGGAGAATTGTTTAGTGTATTGGTTTAAACTAAAACCTCCGCAAATATATGATTTTTTGCATGCAACAGTGTATCCCACTTATTATTGTAATACGACTGTAATGATAGCAAAGTTGAATGAAATAGCATGGCTTAATGACAATTTATATAATGATGAAAATACTATTTCCATTGTAAAGAGCATTAAAGAAGGATATGTTCTTGTAGATGAAACAAAGGATTTACTTTTAAAGGAAAATGCAGTAGAATTGATCTGTGCTGAGATTGTTAATCAATTAACAGACAAGGAAGAAATATCATTTTCAAATATTTTAATTGATTTGTCAGCCAGAGAAAATAAGGAAAAGTGCTACAAAAGTGTTCCTCATACAAAAGAGATGAAGGATATGTTTGCAAAATGGAAAGGCATTAGCGAATTTCAGGACTTCCATTTGACGTATCAATTTGGTGATTGTGAGGAAGTTATTGACGAGGCAGTAGTTGCAGATTGGATGATGCTGGACGAGGAAAGCGAAATTGTGTTTGATGAACAGAATCGCCCAGTACTTGATGAGACACTTATCAAGGAATATGTGGCATATTTGGCATCAACCTATAATACAGTAGGAATAGAGCGTAATTTTAAGGCGACAAGAGGCGATATTGTGAAAGTGTCTGGCGGAGAGTATGGCAATGAGATTGACGAGAAAGCAGAATATGAATTTTTGTTAAGTGCGTTTCTCAATAAAGAAAGCGGAATACGAACACCACAGTATTTGTCTGAGGCATGGGAAAAAGGCGTTGATGATATTGGGGATACATATGTCGAGGTTGACATGGGTAATCAGCATATGTATTATTATGTAGATGGCGAGATTGTTATTGATACGCCAATCGTTACAGGAAATATTACGCAGAGATGGGGAACGCCTTCCAAAGTTTGCTCTGTGTATTTTAAACAGAAAAATAGAATACTTAGAGGTGCCAATTATGCGACGCCTGTCAAGTACTGGATGGCGGTTGATGGTCATATTGGGATTCATGACGCTACTTGGCGCAAGGAATTTGGAGGCGAGATTTATCAGACAGATGGTTCTCATGGCTGCATTAATACACCGCTTGAAATAATGACAGAGTTATATGATAATGTGAAAATTGGTACACCTGTTATTATGTTTTATTGATGCTTTGAGAAGATGAATCAATAGACAATAAATCGTGTCTGTTTGGTATTATGACAAAGATCAACATTTTTATCGTTTAAAATGTTGTTGATATAGATTTAAGACAGTTATACTACTTAATAAAAGCATATGTCGAATTGTAAAGAAATTAGGAGGAGTTAGAAAATGTCTAGAGTGTACAATTTTTCAGCAGGTCCCGCAGTTTTACCTGAAGAAGTTCTTAAAGAAGCTGCAGATGAAATGTTAGATTATAAAGGAACTGGTATGTCTGTGATGGAGATGAGTCATCGTTCCAAGGCTTACGATAAAATTATCAAAGAAGCTGAAGCAGATTTGAGAGAACTTATGAATATTCCTGACAATTATAAGGTGCTGTTTTTGCAAGGAGGCGCGAGTCAGCAGTTTGCTATGATTCCTATGAATCTTATGAAAAATGGTGTCGCAGACTATATTGTGACTGGTCAGTGGGCGAAAAAGGCGTATCAAGAGGGATATGCTTTTATT
>ERZ779637.997-NODE-997-length-13849-cov-3.812237_pt1 | contig 13849 bp, 13 predicted proteins | sample MGYA00514196_ERZ779637 | MGnify/ENA primary metagenome ERZ779637 (study PRJEB29562, sample SAMEA4376700) | mouse gut metagenome | isolation source: Cecum | study: EMG produced TPA metagenomics assembly of the A DSS colitis mouse model was used to assess the... | reverse complement strand
CCTTCCCGTCCAACAGTAGCATTCCGGCCTCGCAGGCGTAGACCCTGAGGAGCAGGTCTGCCAGGGTGGATTTCCCGCTGCCTGTCCGGGCCAAGATCCCCAGCATCTCCCCCTGCTTCACCTGGAGGTTCACATGGGAGAGCACAGGCAGTTCCCCGTCCGGATAGGTGAAGGTCAGATCCCGGATGGAGATCTCTCCCCGGATATGACCGTCATAGGATTCCAGGTCTGCGGACAGTTCGGGGTACCGATCCACAATATCGGCCTTTTCCTGGAAGATAAGGGAGATCCGCTGGAAGGCCGCAGAGGCCTGGCTGAAGGTGTTGATACAGTCACCACAGGCGATCATGGGCCACACCAGCATGCCGATATAGGAATTGAAAGCCACGAACTGTCCGATGGAGATCTGCCCTTCCAGTACCATGCGTCCGCCGAACAGCAGGGTCAGCAGAAGGCTGATGCCAGTGACTGCATCCAGGGCAGGGCCGAAGACAGCCCGCAGTTTTACCACGGCAAGGTTCTTCTCCATGCTGTTTACACTGGCTGCCTCGAAGGCTTTGAAGTCAGCTTCCTCCTGGACGAAAGCCTTCAGCACCCGGACACCGGCCAGGCTCTCCTGGACCTTGTCTGACAGGCCGGAGAAAGCAGCCTGGCGCCTGGTCTGGCGCTTCTTGGATTCTATGCCATAGAAATAACACCCCACTGCTACCAGGGTCAGGGGAATGAAAGCCAGCAGGGTCAGCTTAAAATCCACATAAAATACCATTTTGACCAGTACCATCACGGTCATGACCACTGCGTCAAAGGTGGTGATCACAGCCATGCCTACAGCCATGCGGACGGCCTGGAGGTCATTGGTGAAATGTGCCATCAGGTCACCGGTCTTGTGGCTGTTGAAGTACCGGGCAGACAGGGTCTCCAGGTGCCGGAACATGTCGTTGCGCATACGGTATTCAATGCCCCTGGAGGCGCCGATGATAAAGTAGCGCCAGCCAAAGCGCCCCAGGGTCATTACCAGGCCGGCCGCCAGGAGTTTCAGCAGGATGGACATAACCCCGGAGGCATCCAGCAGTCCCAGGGACAGCCCGTCTATGACTTCCCCTGTGTACTGGGGGATGTAGAGGTTGGCCAGATCTACCAGCAGCAGGACGACAATGCCCAGCAGATAGTGCCATTTGTAGGCTAAAAGATACGGAACCAGGGAAAATTTTGTCTGTTTCATTTCGGATACCCCCGTGGCGCTGCAGAAGGGACATATGCCTTCCTGCGGGCAATGCATTCAGATTCCTGCCAAAAAATCCGCTTTCGGGATATGTGGCATCAGGCGCACTTTCCATCAAACGTCTTTTTGCAAAAGGATACAGGTATTCTGCACACAAGAGCAGAACAGGTCTATTTTATCACAGTGTGGGAGGGAAAGAAAGGGGAAATTTCCTTTATGGCCCGATGGTTCTTCCGATGGCCTGTAGAAGGCTTCTATCCGCATCCGTTGTGTCCTGGGTCAGTTCTGCCAGAGCCAGCATCAGAGCATCGCGCTGCATGGCGCTGCTGCCGTCTACCCTGGGATGTTCCCAGTCCATATCCACACCATCGAAGCCATACTCCTGGCACATGGACAGGATATTTTCCGCAAAAAGGGCCAGACGGCCTTCATCGGCGGTGGCCTCCAGGAATACATTTTCCAGGGGGGTATCGTTGTGGCTCCAGCCTGGCACCGGGCCTCTCTCCCTGGGTCCACCATCTGGCCCGGTACAGGAGACCCTGGTACTGCACGGTATCACCTCCGGTGTAGACGGCGGTATTGTCCCAGTCACTGGCTGTCACGTCCTGGGATTCCTTCGGAGACAGCCGGGGAGACGGGAAAGCTTTCGGCCTCCCGCAGGCTCACACCAGACCATATGTCGGCAGTCAGTAACACACCCAGCACAAAGCCAAAAAGGGTATAAAACAACGGTTGTTTTCGTTCCATGACATCACCTCCTGCTCCTTCGTGCAACTGGATATTCCATGCACTCTCATGGTGCAAACCTAAGGTCTGATGGTCAGTTTATCACAATCAGCGATAAAATGATACAGAAAAGAAAAAGTTTTGGTGAAGTCTTAGGTTTGTTACGCAAAAAGCGCGTGAAAACACCTCGCGGTGGCACCTGTAAACAGTAACGTAACGGATACAGTGCAAATGTCATTGAAATAATGTAAGAATTGTATTAGAATAAATATCAATGTGCGATAACCTGCAGGAACAGGAACCTGGGGAACGGAAGGGAAGATCCGCAGAGACGGATAGGAGGGAACGGCAATGAACCAGACAGAACATACACAGGCCCAGGAGGCCGCCCGGCAGTTTCTGCCAGATGACGGGATCCAGGCCATTACGCCTTTTGGGAACGGCCATATCAATGATACATTCCGGGTGGAATACCAGGATGGGAGGGGGATCCGGAAGACCATCCTCCAGAGGATCAACCATGATATCTTCAAGCATCCGGAAGAGGTCATGGAGAACATACTGAAGATTACGGATCACCTTCGGAAACGGATTGTGGCAGAGGGAGGGGATCCTGCCAGGGAGACCTTGAACGTCATCTGTACCAGGGACGGCATGCCTTATTATAAGAACCAGGCAGGAGAGTACTACCGCATGTACGGATTCGTGGAGCGGACAGTGAGCTATGACGCTGTGAGCAGTGTGGAGGATTTCTATGCCAGCGCAGTGGCCTTCGGGCATTTCCAGTGTATGCTGTCTGACTTCCCGGCCCGGGAACTGCATGAGACCATTCCGGCCTTCCATGACACAAAAGCACGTTTTTCCAGATTCCTGGAGGTGTTAAAGGAGGATAAGCTGGGCCGTGCAGCGGGGGTGCAGCCGGAGATCCAGTTTGTGCTGGACCGGGAGGGGCTGGCAGGGGAACTATTGGATCTACAGGCCAGGGGGGAACTGCCCCTGCGTGTCACCCACAATGATACCAAGCTGAACAATATTCTCATGGATGAGGACACAGGTGCTCCTATCTGTGTGGTGGATCTGGACACCGTGATGCCAGGCCTGGCGGTGAATGATTTTGGGGATTCCATCCGGTTCGGGGCCAGCACCGGTGCGGAGGATGAGCGGGACCTGGATAAGGTGGAGTGCAGCATGGAACTGTTTGATGCCTACACCAGGGGATTCCTCCAGGGCTGCGAGGGCAGGCTGACCCAGGCCGAGTGCAAGGCCCTGCCCCTGGGAGCCAAGACCATGACTTTTGAGTGTGGCATGCGTTTCCTGACAGACTACCTGGAGGGGGATGTATACTTCAAGATAAGCCGGGAAGGGCACAACCTGGATCGCTGCAGGACACAGTTCAAGCTGGTGGCAGATATGGAAAAAAAGTGGGCACAAATGCAACGGATAGTGGAAAAATACCAGGATCTGTGATATAAATGTGATTTAAAGAAGAAGGCCACACAGGAAGAAACCATATAGGAGGAGACAGCCGCCGGGAAATATATCTGGCGGCTGCCCGCTTAGTTAGGAGATGCCATGAAAGATTTGCTGGGAAGATTGCAGGAGCAGGCCCTGGCCCTGGGGGCATACAAGGCTGGGGTGGTGAAGGTGGCTGACATATCTGTGGATGCTTCCTTCCGCAGCCTCTGTGAAACCAATTCCTGCGGGAATTACGGGAAGAACTATATGTGTCCGCCGGATATCGGGGATATTGGGGAACTGATGGCAGAGCTGAAGACCTATGAACTGGCTATGGTATATCAGACCGTGGAGAAACTGGAGGACAGCTATGACTTCGAGGGCATGATGGATGCGGGGAAGAAGCATAATGATCTGGCCCAGAAGCTGCGGGAGTGGGCAAATGCGGCAGTGGAGGAGGCATTAGGCCAGGGAGACAGGATGCAGATCCTGCACCTGGGAGCAGGAGGCTGCCGGGTATGTCCGGTCTGCGGCAGACGGACAGGAGAACCCTGCCGTTTTCCGGAGAAGGCCATCGGTTCCCTGGAGGCATATGGTGTGAATGTATCCCTTCTGGCAGAAGCGGCAGGGATGCGTTACATCAATGGCCAGGATACTGTGACCTATTTTGGTGCCATACTCTGCCGTAAGGGATGAAGCCTGGTCTGTGAAGGATGGCAGAACGGTTCCTCTGCGCGAAAACCTGGGAACAGGAAGGCCCGGGAATAAGAAACTGCGGGAGCAGGAAGCCGTATGAAACAGGAGATCGTGCAGGGAAATCATAAGGCATACAAAGGCGCAGCAGGTGACAGGAAAATGCAGGTAACAGGAAGACAGGAGGAGACATGGGATACGAAGTAAGTGAACAGGATCGACAGATTTTGCGGGAACTGGCGAAAAAGCAGTTTTTTTATGCCAACCAGTAATGCAATTTGAGGCGGCGGGAAGAATGGTACCGCCACAATGAATTGCAGGGGCAGCGTCCCATGATCCATCTGGAGGTGGGCACTTTTGAACAGGAGATTCTGCCGGACCGGATGCGGTGTACCGGGGAGTTTGCCCGACAGATGGAGCGGACGCTGTACTGTAATTTCTTAAATCAGGAACTGTTTGACGATGACAGGGTGACGCCGGACTACTACGGGGTGGGGTATGACAGCTATTTTACCTTGTTCGGACTTCCGGTGAAGGTGCAGGGGACTAAGGATGCAGAGGGGAACGCAAGCGTGGGGCACCATTTTGTCTCCCAGATCCAGGACCTGGAGGAGGACTGGGAGAAGCTGGGGAAGACACAGTTCGGGGTGAATCCGGCAGCTTCCCTGGAGAGGAAGGCCGCCATAGAAGAGATCATAGGGGATATCCTGCCAGTGCGTCTGGAAGGGGATTGCCTATATTCCGTGCCCACCCAGATGCTGGTGCATCTGATGAGTATGGAGGACATGATGTTCTCCTTGTATGACTATCCGGACCTGTTCAAAGAGATGATGGAACGGATCGCCGATGATACGGTAGCGTATTACAGGCTGCTGGAGAGGGAAGGGCTGATTCTCCCCACTACGGGAGGCGGTTTCCTGGGACAGGGGAGCTGGTGTTACAATCACACCCTGCCAGATGGAAAGGCGCCAGGCAGTTATACCACAAAGTACGTGTGGGGATTTATGGATTCCCAGGAGACAGTGGGCATCTCGCCGGAGATGTTTGAGGAATTCATTTTCCCTTGTTACAAGAAGATATCAGAGAACTTCGGCCTGCTTTCCTACGGGTGCTGCGAGCCGGTGGATCCTGTATGGGAGAACTGCATCTCAAAGCTGGAGAACCTGCGGAAGGTGTCCATATCCCCCTGGTGCAACGAGGAGTACATGGGAGAACAGCTACGAGGCAGCAGGGTAATCTACCACCGCAAACCCAGCCCCAATTACCTGGGGACAGGAACGGCGCTGGATGAGGAGGCTTTCCGGGCACATATCCGGAAGAGCCTGCAGGCGGCAAAGGGCTGCAAGATGGAGATTACCCAGAGGGATGTCTATACGATCAACAGGGATATCCCCAAGGCCAAGAGGTATGTGGATATCATCAAGGAAGAGATCGTAAATTGCTGGTAGCTGTTCACTGGTGGCATAAAGTTCCCTTTACGAACGGCATGAAATGTGATACACTGGTAAAGAGGGAATGTCAACCGATTGACACATATCCGGCCAGAGAAAATCACAGAGAGGGAGTGAAGGGGAATGGCAACGCTAAAAGATGTTGCAAGAGAATCAGGACTTACGGTGGGGACCGTGTCCAGGGTGCTGAATAACAGGGGCTATATCAGCGACAAGGCCAGGGAGAAGGTGGACGCGGCCATGAAGAAACTGAATTACCGCCCTAATGAGGTGGCGCGTTCCCTGTCTAAGAGCAGTACCAACACCATAGGGGTCATCGTGCCCCATATCCGGCATCCGTATTTTACGGAGATGATCAGCAACCTGGAGAACCAGGCTTATAAAAAGGGATATAAGATCCTGCTGTGCAACTCCAGGAGCATACAGGAGAAGGAACGGGAATATATAGAGATCTGTACCAGCAACAAGGTGGCTGGGATCATTCTGTGCAGTGGTACCGTGCCGGTGGAGGTGTTCGATGAGATCGGGATACCGGTGGTGACCATTGAACGTTTCCTGGATAACGGTACTGCAGCAGTGGAGTGCGACAACAGACAGGGGGGTGCCCTGGCGGCAGAGCGGCTGATTGCCTGCGGGTGCAGGCACCTGCTCCATGTGGGGAATATCGGCGGCCAGTTCATGCCTGCGGATATGCGGACGGAAGGCTTCCGGGAGGTATGTGAGCGGGAGAATGTTCCCTTTGTGGAACTGCTCACCGAGGAGATACAGTACAACAGCATGAAGTACGGGGAACTGATAGAGGATGCACTGCAGAAATATCCGGAGACGGACGGGCTGTTTGCCAACAGTGATGTGATTGCTGCCCAGACCCTGCAGACCTGCCGGAAGCTTCAGATTGCAGTGCCGGAGCGGCTGAAGGTGATCGGGTTCGATGACGTGTTCCTGGCCACCCTCACCACACCGCAGCTTACCACTGTCCACCAGCCCATCAAGGAGATGGCTGAGATCGCCATTAACCTGCTGCATGACTCTGCTTCGGGAAAGCTGGTTCCCAAGCGGACGGTGCTTCCCGTGTGCCTGACGGCGCGGGAGACCGCATGAGACGCGTTTATTAGAGAAAAAAGGGCCTTATGTTCGGAACGGAACAGGAGGCCCTTTTTGTGTGCCCTGAAGGGGTTTTCAGCAACAGTTCTGTTTCCTGCCGGTTTCAATTATATATCAAGGGGTTAACATTTTGCGTGAACATAAAAAACAACGGAAATATAGTAATTATAGACAAAATGCAGGGTATAAAACCTGTAAAAATGCCTTTAAATTTTGCTATTATGACGAAAAATATGTTAATCGGTTGACATGTATGTTAACAGGTGATATGATCAGATCATGAAAGAAAGAAACAAGGAACGGAAAACAAAAAGAGAAAACGGCTACCCTTCCTGCTGACAGAAAGTTGGAAGGCCAGTAACAAAGGAAACTCAAAATAGGAAAAGGCGCAGGAAGCGCCATAAAGGAGGAAATGTATCATGAAGAAGAAACTACTTGCACTGACACTTGCAGCGGCCATGGGCCTGTCTCTTACGGCCTGCGGTGGAGAAGGTGGCAATGGGGGATCCGGGAAAGACGGAGTATCCATCACCATCTTCAACTCAAAGGTAGAGGTCCAGAGCCAGTTTGAGGATATGGCCAAGGAGTACAGCAAAGCCACAGGTGTGAACGTGGAGGTCTACTACTCCGGGGATACGGTAGCGGCCCATATGGCTACCAAGTATTCCTCCAATGACCCCTACACCATTTCCATGGTGGATGCCAAGGACATCTATTCCCTGGCAGGGGAACATGCCACTGACCTAAGCAGTGAGAAATGGGTGGAAAACACGGATTATGCCATTTCGGTAGATGGCAAGGTGGTAGGTTTTCCGGTCTGCATCGAAGCCCGGGGCGTGATCTACAATGCAGAGGCCATTGAGGGGATCACCGGCAGGGAGTTCAAACCGGAGGAGTACAAGACACTGGATGCTTTCAAGGGCCTGCTGGAAGAACTGGCAGCAGGCGGCATGGAGACGCCTACTGGTATCATGAAAGAAGACTGGTCCCTGGGTGCCCATTACCTGTGTGAGATCTATGAGGAACAGGAGGATGTGGAAGGCTACATCAGCGCCCTGCACGCAGGAAGTGCCGACCTGGCGAACAATGCAAAATGGAATGCCAAGATGGATACCTTCGATGCCTTGAAACAGTATAACTACGCGGCAGCCTCCCCCATTGCAGCAGAGCGCGAGGTCACAGAGCAGAAATTGGCAGAAGGCGAGATCGCCTTTATGTTCGGCGGCAACTGGGACTGGTCCGTGATCAATGCCTATGACTACTCCGAGAAGATGGGGATGATGCCGGTTCCCCAGAACACTTCTGACGGCACCAACGAGAAGCTGGTGGGCGGTGGCTCCAAGTACATGTTCATCGATTCCTCCGAGAACACTTCTGAGGAGCAGAGGCAGGCAGCTAAGGATTTCCTGAACTGGATCGTGTTCGAGGCAGATGGCAATGCTTTCCTGACGAAAGAATGTGCCCTGGTACCCGCATTCAGCAACATGGATGCCGCAGCCCTGGATCCCCTGTCAGTTTCCGTGAAGAAATACGCGGATGAGGGCAGGCTGATCGACAACTACAATTACTTCCCTGATGACCATCTCTCCCGCTGCGGCGCTTCCTTCCAGAAGTACCTGGCAGGCCAGATCGACAGGGCCGGATTTGCGGCTGAGAATGAGAGTTACTGGTCTTCCACCACACCTGTGGAGCACTGAGGCTGCACAAATCATTTCCAGACAGTTCTGAAACCTCAATTATCGATTGGAATGTGCGCAGGAGGGTGTGTGCCTCCCCTCCTGCGGCGCACAGAAAGGTATCCTTATGAAAACAAATACCATTTCCTACAAATGCAGACAATTTATGATGTTTGCCGGGGTGGCAACCTTCATCTTCGCAGCGGTTGTCATTGTCCCCTTTGTCTATGGTGTCTATCTGACCTTTACGAGTTGGGACGGTGTGTCCTCCCAGAAGCCCTTTGTGGGGATATCTAATTACCTGTCCACCTTTTCGGATGCCGCCTACTGGCAGGCCCTGGGCAGGACCATCCTCTACTCCTTCATTGCGGTGATCCTGGTGAACGTGGTGGCTTTCCTTCTGGCCTTCCTGGTAACCAGCGGCGTGAAGGGCCAGAACTTCTTCCGGGCAGGTTTCTTCATACCGAACCTGATCGGTGGCATCGTCCTTGGCTATGTGTGGAAGTTCGTGTTCAACCGTGCGTTTGTGGCCCTGGGCAATGCCCTGTCCATAGGCGCCCTGTCCACCTCCTGGCTGGCCACCACAAACGGCGCCATGCTCTGCCTGATTATCGTATCCGTATGGCAGTATGCAGGGTACATGATGCTGATCTATGTGGCGGGCTTCATGAGTGTGTCGGCAGACGTGTTGGAGGCGGCCCGGATAGACGGCTGCACCAATACCCAGTCCATCGTGCGGATCTCTGTACCCCTTATGGCCTCTTCCTTTGTACAGTGCCTTTTCCTAACCATCACCAGATGCTTCATGGTGTATGACGTGAACCTGTCCTTGACAAACGGCGAACCTTTTAACAGCTCGGTTATGGCGGCCATGCATGTGTATAACCAGGCGTTTACATACAAAAATTACGGTACCGGCCAGGCAGAGGCCTTGATCCTGTTCGTGGTATGCGCGGTGGTAGGCGTGCTCCAGGTGAGTATCGGTAAGAAAGCGGAGGTGTCAGCATAATGGATGATTTAAATGCAAGAGCAGCCCGGAACCGGAAAATCAAACATGCCGTTTCCATTGTGATACTATTTATCCTGTTTTTCTGCTTCATTTTCCCGTTCCTGTTGGTGCTGATCAACGTGTTCAAGGTGAAGGCAGATATTAACTCCAATCCCCTGGCCCTGGTGGGTGCCCATGGCTTCACACTGAAGAACTTTCCGGAGGCCATGGAGAAGATGAATTTCTGGAGGTCCTTCGGGAATTCCATGGTGATCACAGTCTCTTCCACCATCCTTACGATCCTGCTGGCCTCCATGACGGCCTATGTGATCGTGCGCAACAAGTGGAAGGTATGCGGTGCCCTGTTCGGGCTGATGATCGCTTCCATGGTCATTCCCTTCCAGGTGCTGATGATTCCCCTGGTGTCCCTCTATGGCGGGGTGCTGGGGATCCTAAACCACAGACTGACGCTGATCTTCATGCATGTGGGATTCTCCCTGTCCATGGCCACTTTTATGTTCCATGGGGCCATACACACCAATGTGCCCATGGCCCTGGAGGAGGCAGCCAAGATTGACGGCTGTACACGCTGGCAGACCTACTGGCAGATCGTGTTCCCTCTGTTGAAGCCCACTATTGCAACGGTGGCAATCATCGATGCCATGGCTTTCTGGAATGACTACCTGCTGCCCAGTCTGGTACTGGCCAGGAAGGAGCTTTATACCATTCCCATTGCCACACAGGTATTCTACGGGACTTATTCCACGGATATCGGCCTGGTGATGGCAGCCCTGCTGCTGGCCATGCTGCCGATCCTGATCCTGTATGTGTTCTTGCAGCGCTATATCGTGGAAGGTGTGACTTCCGGTGCTGTGAAATAGGATAAGAGGGATGATTCTGGTTACGGTTCACGGTGCCGTGAACCGTAACGGATTCTGAGCAGGCAGGGAGGTAAGCTATGGGAGAGATGCTGAAAAAAACGTGGGAAGGGGATTCCCCGTTCCAGGTACGTGGGACGGGAAAGGAGAAGGCTGGAAGGGGCAGGGAAGGTGCAAGGAAGGTGGGCGGGGGTACGGTGACAGACCTGCCTGTAAGAGCCAACCAGGCTTTTGCGGCACGGCTTGCAAGACACCATGACGAATTGCGCTGGCTCTACATGGAACTGTATGACAATGGGGACATGTTTGCCGAACTGTGCGATAACATGGGCCGCTTTTACCGGGAGCGGAACCGGGACCTGAAGGCCATGGACCTGTGCCGGGAGGCCGGCCCGGACTGGTACAAAAGTAACGACATGCTGGGTATGATGTTCTACATTGACAATTTTGCCGGCACCATGAAGGGTGTGGAGGAGAGGCTGGACTATATTGAACGGTGCAATGTGAATTACATCCATCTCATGCCTTTCCTGGATACCCCGGCAGGCAGGTCCGATGGCGGCTATGCGGTCTCGGATTTCAGAAAGGTGCAGGAGCGTCTTGGCTCCATGGAGGATCTGGAAAGCCTTACGGCTGCCTGCCACAGGAAGGGCATCAATGTGTGTATGGATTTTGTCATGAACCATACTTCGGAGGACCATGAGTGGGCCAGAAGGGCACGCCAGGGAGACGGGGAGTATATGGGCCGGTACTTTTTCTATGACAATGGCCACATTCCGGCCCAGTATGAGCAGACAGTGCCCCAGCAATTTCCCACCACAGCCCCGGGGAATATCACATGGCTGCCGGACTGCGGCCACTATGTGATGAACACCTTTTATCACTACCAGTGGGACTTGAACTAAAAAAATCCCCGGGTGTTCAACGAAATGATGTATAATTTCCTGAATCTGGCTAACAGGGGAATTGACATCATCCGCATTGATGCGGTACCGTATATCTGGAAGGAACTGCACACAAGCTGCCGTAACCTGCCCCAGGTACACACCATTGTGCGTATGATGCGCATGATCAGTGAAATCGTCTGTCCGGGAGTCCTGCTGCTGGGGGAAGTGGTCATGGAACCAGAGAAGGTACTGCCTTACTTTGGCACTGTGGAGAAGCCGGAATGCCATATGCTGTACAATGTGACTACCATGGCCACCACCTGGCATACGGTGGCCACCAGGGATGTGAGGCTGCTGAAACGGCAGCTGGATATCGTGAACGCCCTGCCCAAAGACTATGTGTTCCTGAACTACCTGCGCTGCCATGATGACATTGGCTGGGGACTGGACTACGGGATCCTGCAAGGGGAAGGAATGGAAGAGCGCCCCCACAAAAAGTACCTCAACGACTATTTCCAGGGCTATGCCGGGGAGAGCAACAGCCGGGGAGAACTGTACAATGCGGACCCGGTCACAGGGGATGCCAGGTTCTGCGGCACCACTGCTTCCATGTGCGGCATCGAGAAGGCAGGGTTCGAGCAGGATGACGAAGCCATGGAAAAGGCCATCCGTCTGGACGTAATGCTCCACGCCTATATGTTTATGCAGTCGGGCATCCCGGTGCTCTATGGCGGTGATGAGATTGGCCAGGTCAATGATTATACCTACAAGGATAACCCGGACAAGGCGGCAGACTCCCGCTATATCCACAGGGGACCCATGAACTGGGAACTGGCAGGGAACATTGACAGGCCGGATACCGTGGAGGGCAGGCTGTTTGGAAGGCTGAAGGAACTGGAAGGGATCCGGAAGCGGGAAAAGGTATTCGTGTCGGGGGCGGACACCTGGACCATAGAGACAGGGGAGAAGGCCATACTGTGTATCGGCAGGTATTATGAGGGCGAGAAACTGATCGGGCTGTTTAATTTCAGTGAGCACGAGAAGACCGCCTGGATCCATGAGGCAGACGGAAGGTATGCGGATCTTTTGTCGGGGGAGGACGTGAGACCAGAGGAAGTCCGGATGCCGGCGTATGGATTCTGTTACATGAAAAAAGTAGGAACGCAGTGAAAATCATTCCGGGAAGACGTCCATGCGCTTCCTGGGGAAAGGCAGGCACGGATAGCGGTATGGCAAGTGAGACATTGCGCGAGGCAAGAAAATACGAGGAAATGACACAGGTACAGATCACACAGGAGGAACGGCCTGCCTTCCATCTGTCCCCCCGGGTGGGATGGATGAATGATCCCAACGGTTTTTCCTATTACCAGGGAATGTACCATATGTTCTACCAGTACCATCCCTACAGTTCCTACTGGGGTCCCATGCACTGGGGCCATGCGGTAAGCAGGGACCTGCTTCACTGGGAGTACCTGCCTGCAGCCCTGGCTCCGGATATGCCCTATGACAAGGACGGCTGTTTCTCCGGAAGCGCGGTGACGCTGCCGGACGGTTCCCAGATGCTGCTGTACACAGGCGTGCTCCATGAACCCCAGCCGGATGGCTCCTTCCGGGAGGCCCAGACCCAGTGTATTGCTATCGGGGACGGCAGGGACTATGAGAAACTGCCGGGGAACCCTGTACTGACGGAAAATGACCTGCCGGAAGGGGGCAGCAGGTATGACTTCAGGGACCCTAAGGTATGGACCATGCAGGACGGGCGCTATTACTGCGTGGCCGGCAACTGCACGGCAGACAAGGACGGCCAGATCCTGCTCTACAGCAGCGCCGATGGCCTGCACTGGCAGTATGAGAATATCCTGGCGAAGAATAACGGGCGTTTTGGCAGAATGTGGGAGTGCCCGGATTTCTTCGAACTAGATGGAAAGTGGGTGCTTCTTACCAGCCCCCAGGACATGCTGCCCCGGGGCTTCGAGTATCATAACGGGAATGGCACCTTGTGCCTGGTGGGGACCTATGACAGGGAGCATCATGCCTTTGTGGAAGAGGCAGACCAGGCCATTGACTACGGCATCGATTTCTATGCCCCCCAGACGGTGCTTGCGCCGGACGGCAGGCGGATCATGATCGGCTGGATGCAGAACTGGGATACCTGCAACATGCGTTCCCAGCCCAAGAAATGGTTTGGCCAGATGTCCCTGCCCAGGGAACTGTCCATAAGGGACGGCAGGCTGTACCAGTGGCCTATCCGGGAACTGGAGCAGCTGCGCTGCAACAAGGCAGAGTACCGCGGGGTGAAGGTGGCAGACGGTATTGTCCGGCTGGAGGGTGTGGCAGGCCGCCAGGTGGACCTGGAACTGGAGATCCGGCCTGCAGGCCTGGAGGAGACAGACAGGGCACCTGGTGCAGAGAGTCTGGCCGAAGCAGGCAGGGCAGACCGGCAGGCCGGCACAGACATGTACCGGAAATTCGCCGTGCGCTTTGCCCAGGATACGGAACATCACACAGCGGTGAGTTTCCGTCCCCATGAATCCATCTTGAAAATAGACCGGAAATTTTCCGGTTCCCGCAGGGCCATCATCCACCAGCGCCGGAGCCTGGTGTCTCATGACCGGGGAAGGCTGAGACTACGGATCATCCTGGACCGCTTCAGCGCGGAGATCTTCGTAGGGGACGGGGAACAGGTTCTCACAGCTACCATAGACACGCCCCTGGGTGCGGAGGGTATCTCCTTCTATGCGGACGGGGAAGTGGTGCTGGATGTGGTGA